>Ga0208197_1000476_pt1 | contig 50689 bp, 45 predicted proteins | sample AD_JPNNA4_MetaG_FD_184444 | JGI IMG/M metagenome (GOLD analysis project Ga0208197, IMG submission 184444) | Active sludge microbial communities of municipal wastewater-treating anaerobic digesters from Japan - AD_JPNNA4_MetaG (SPAdes) (version 2) | ecosystem: Engineered > Bioreactor > Anaerobic...
TAAGGTAAGGTGCAAGACACTGTAAAAGTACTAGAATATCCATTTGAGGCTCCTTGTCGTATAAGCTGGCTCCACTGGTACTGGTTCCAGTTATACTACAAGGACCTCATTTTTGGCGAAGGTATTGTAAGTGCACATGGTGTATTGGGCAGCTCACCAGTCAGTTCCTGGCGCGGATGGAGGACATCTTAGCTCTCTATGCTTTGCCCTATGATCCGCGCTATCCGGTCATTTGTCTGGATGAGCGCCCGTGTTTCCTGATCGGCGAGAAGGTAGCGCCGTTGGTGATGCAAGCCGGCCAAGTACGCAAAGAACATTATGCCTATGAGAAAAACGGTTCCGGCACGTTGTTCGCGGCCATTGAACCGCTGACGGGCTGGCGTTTGGCCCAGGTCTATGACTGCCGCACAATGCGGAGTACACACGCTTTTGTGAAGCACTGACGGCGGCATTCCCGGAGACCATCAAGATTCGCGTGGTGCAAGACAATCTCAACACGCATGATGTGAGCGCCTTCTATGAAAATCTACCTGCGGATGAAGCCCGCGCGTTGGCAGAACGGTTTGAGTTCTATTACCCCCCAAGTCCGCGAGTTGGCTGAATATGATCGAAATCGAATTGTCGGCATGGCCGTAAACGGTAAACAGGCGGTCGAAATGACCCAATCCCTGCGGCCCGACGTTGTCTTGATGGATATTGGAATGCCCGTGATGGGCGGGGTCGAGGCCACACGCCTGATTCAAGAACAATGTCCTGTGCCGGTTGTGGCGTTGACGGCCTATGATACGCCGGAGCTGGTGGCGCAGATGAATGCGGCTGGCGTTAGTGCTTACCTGCTCAAACCCCTGGAGATTGCCGAATTGGAGCGGGCCATCGATATCGCACTGGCGCGCTTCAACGATATGGCGGATTTGCGCCGGCTGAATGACGAATTGCAGACCGCAATTGTCGAGCGCGCGCGGGTGGAGCAGGCGCTACGTAGGTCAGAAGAAGCATTTCGTCAGGCTAAGGAAGCCGCCGAAGCCGCCAGGATAGAGGCCGAAGCCGCCAATCGCGCCAAAAGCGTTTTTTTGGCGAATATGAGCCACGAACTGCGCACCCCACTGAATGCCGTTTTGGGTTTTTCGCAGTTGCTGCTGCGCGCCTCGGCGCTCTCCACCGAGCAGCGTGAGAACCTGAACGTGATTATGCGCAGCGGCGAACATCTGTTGGCGTTGATCAACGATGTGTTAGAGCTATCCAAGATCGAAGCCGGGCGCGCGCTCTTGCGCACTGCGGATATTGATCTCTATCGTCTGTTGCAAGATATAGAAGAGATGTTCCACTTCCGCGCTCAAGAGAAGGGTCTGGCGTTTCTGGTGACGCGCGCGCCTGATGTACCGCAGTACGTGCATGTTGACGCTGGCAAGTTGCGCCAGGTATTGATCAATCTGCTCAGTAATGCGGTTAAGTTCACTGAAGCAGGCCAGATCACGCTCCAGGTCGACGTGGCTGGTATTGGGCCAACTCAAGCCAGGGGTGAGTTGCTGCCATTGTCCATCAGCGTGCGTGACACGGGCGTGGGCATTGCGCCGGAAGAGCTGGCAACGCTCTTCGACGCTTTTGTGCAGGCGTCCGCTGGCCAGCGTTTGCAGGAAGGCACCGGACTGGGCTTGACAATTAGCCAGCAGTTCGTGCACTTGATGGGGGGCGAGCTAACCGTCACCAGCGCACCAGGGCAAGGGTCGGTCTTTGCCTTCACCATACCGGTGCGGAACGTCACTGAGATCTCTGCGTCGCCAGCACGTTTAGAACGCCGGGTCTTGCGGTTAGAACCGGGGCAACCCGTGTACCGTCTGTTGGTGGTTGAGGATATGGCCGATGCCCGGCAATTGCTCGTTGAGTTGCTGCGCCCGCTAGGATTCGATGTGCGTGAGGCGGTCAACGGTCAGGAAGCGATAGAAATATGGCAACAATGGAAACCCCATTTGATCTGGATGGACTTGCGGATGCCGGTCATGGATGGATTCGAGGCGACGCGCCGGATAAAAGCGCTGCCGCATGGACAGGATACGGTCGTTCTCGCTTTGACGGCGAGCGCATTTGAGAACCAGCGCGAGCAGGCATTGGCTGCTGGCTGTGATGGTTTTGTGCGTAAACCCTTCCGCGAAGCGGAGCTTCTGGAGGCGTTGCATAAATACCTGGGTGCACGCTACGTCTACTTGGAAGACGAACCGAGTATTTCACAACCAGTGACTCTGCTTACTTTGTTCCCTGCGGCTCTCAAGACGTTGCCGCCCGATCTGCTGACCCGCCTGGAACGGGCCGCAGCCCAGATCGACATGGCTGGTGTAGAACAGGCCATTGCCGAGATCCGCGCTCACAATATCTCCGTCGCCGACGCATTGACGGCGTTGGCCGATGAATTTGCTTATGAAAGTATAGTAACTCTCCTGAAGACACGGGAGGCAGTATGACCGAGATTGATGTCCACAAGACCAATATTCTGGTGGTCGATGACAATCCGGCGAACCTGCGCCTGCTGGCCGGCATCTTATCCGAACAGGGCTACGCCGTGCGCCCGGCGCGCAGCGGTCACACGGCGCTGTCTGCCGTTCGGCTCGCGCTCCCCGATTTGATCTTGTTGGATATTATGATGCCGGATATCGACGGTTATACCGTCTGTGAGCAGCTCAAGGCTGACGGGCGCACGCGCGATATCCCCGTCATTTTCATCAGCGCCTTGCATGAAACCATTGATAAAGTCAGGGCCTTTGCGTTGGGCGCAGTGGATTTTATCACCAAGCCGTTCCATGCCGATGAGGTGCTCGCCCGTGTCCGCACCCACGTTGCTTTACGCGCGGCGCAGCGTCAGCTTGAAGATCAGAATACACGGCTCGAGTGGGCCAATAACGAATTGGCGCGCGAGGTCGCCGAGCGCCTCAAGGTTGAAACCGCGTTGCGCCAGTACGCCGATGAACAAGCGGCCTTGTATGCCGTCACAGCGGCGGCCTCCGTGTTGGACCCAGAGGCGTTGCTCTCCACGACCCTCGATGTCGTCTTGTCTCTCCTGGACTCGGAGAGCGGGTGGGTGATCCTGCCGGGCGATACACCAGATGCCCCGCCGCGCCTGGCGACATGGCGCGGTGTGCCAGAAGCGGCTGTGCAGGCACAGCAGATGGCGTCATTTCAGGTGTGTTCGGTGTGTCGCCCCTTACTCACTGGCGAGGAGGATCGAGTGGTACTCGCCGCGCTCGATGAGTGCGGGGGGGCCTTTGTTCGAGACGGTGAGGGATGCCGGCATACATCACCTGATTAGTGTGCCTCTCCGTGCTGGGGACCGGCCGTTGGGTATTCTCTATATTGCCTGGCGTGTGGCGCGCCTCTATTCTGCCGCAGTGCAATCATTGCTCAAGGCGATTGGGCAACAAGTGGGACTGGCCTTGCGCAACGCGCAGCTTTATCAGGCAGCCCGGCAGATTGACCGGCTGCAAACGCTCAATGCGATCGGCGTCGCGGCAGTCTCCTCGCTCGAACTGGATACACTGTTTGAACAAATACTGGCCTTGACCTGTCAGGCGTTGGATGTGCCAGAGGGGACGATTCTGCTGCGCGATCCAGACTCAGACGAGCTAGTCTTTATGTTTGGGACAGGTGTTTCTTTCCCGCTACTGGCGGGACAACACCTCGCGCCTGGGCAAGGCGTGGTGGGGTGGGTGGTACAACATGGCGTGTCGGCGTGCGTCCATGATGTCCGCTCTGACCCGCGTTTCCATCACAACATCGACGCTCTCACAAATGTCACCACCCGTTCGCTCTTGTGTACGCCCTTGATCCACCATGGTAAGGTGACTGGCGCCATTGAGGTCGTCAACAAGCGCCAGGAGGAGTTTGATAAAGAGGATATCAATTTGCTGGAGGCCGTGGCCTCAATTGCGGCGGCGGCTATTGAGAACGCGCGTCTGTATACGGCCACACGCGCTTATGCGGATAGAATGGCGTTGTTGAGTCGCATTGGGCAAACCTTGACCGCCACTCTGGATCCGGTAGAAGTGGCGCAAGCGGCTCTGCGCGCAGTGTGGTCTATGGTGTCGGCAGAGAGCATTGCGCTGCTCACTGTCGCTGCAAAGACCGGGGACCTGTGTTTCACACACATGTTGATTAAGGGTGAGCCGACCGATTTTCCGGTGTGTTTGCAGTCGGGAGAAAGCATTGCCGGCTGGGCGTTACAACAGCGGCAAGCGGTGTGGCTTGACGATGCGCAGTGCGATGCGCGTTTCTCTGCCCGGATCGACGGTTATCGCCATTTTCAAACACGCGCGGTCATGGCTATCCCCTTGTATACGACGGAGCGCGCGATTGGTGTGCTCGAAGTCGCCAGCAGTCAGGCCAGGGCCTATACGCGCGAAGAATTCGATACGCTACGCGCTATAGCCTCTACGTTGACGATCGCCCTGGAGAATGCGCGCCTTTACGCCGAACTTAAACGCTTGTTGCGTGAGCGCGAGACGACGCAATTGCAACTGATCCATGCCGAGAAAATGGCGGCCCTGGGACGGATGGCGGCTTCTGTTGCCCATGAAATCAACAACCCTTTGCAGTCCGTGATCGGCTGCCTCGATTTGGCCCGCGAAGACCTGGCTGAAGGGGCTGATGTCGATGACTACCTGGCGATGGCGCAGGAAGAAATCTTACGGGTGACGCGCACCACAGTACAGATGCGCGACCTTTACCGTATGCCGACTGGCGAGAGAACGCTTGTTGACGTTAACACCCTGGTGGCGCAAGTATTGGAGCTGAATAAAAAACGCTGTCAAGAGAGCCATGTCCGTGTCATCTGGACGCCCTCTCATGACGTGCCGCCGCAGATGTTAGCCAGTGATCAGATCAAACAAGTGTTCTTGAATCTATTGCTCAATGCGCTGGAGGCGATGCCCGGCGGGGGGCAGATCACAATCAGCACTGCTTATACCGCAGAACCACCCGGCGTGCAGATCACATTTGCGGATACAGGGTCGGGTATTTCCGCGGATGTTTTACCACGCCTTTTCGAACCATTTCACAGCACCAAACCGAACGGCACCGGGTTGGGGCTGGCGACTAGCCATACCATCGTGGAACGACACGGTGGGCACATCAACGTAGCGAGTGAAGTTGACCAGGGGACGACCATCAGTGTGTGGTTGCCGGTCTAATCGACGCAATAAGGAGGCAGAGGCGAGCATGACAGGAAAACTGCGCACCCTGGTGGTGGATGACGAAGAACGCATACGGTTCTTGTTGCACGAGATCTTGCGCCGGGATGGGCACGAAGTCGTTATGGCGACCAACGGAGAAGAAGCACTGGATTTGTTACAGGAGACCTTCTTCGAATTGCTGATCCTGGATTTGAATCTGGGCGGTGTGATTGATGGACAGCGCGTCTTGGAAGCGGTCAAATGGCGATGGCCGGAAACGATTGTTATCATCCTCACGGCGCATGGTTCGTTGGAATCGGCGCTGGACGCCATTCGTGAGGGCGTCGATGGCTATTTGCTCAAGCCGGCCCGGGCGGCCGAAATACGCCAAACTGTGCAACGTGTCCTGGCGCGGCAAAAGGGAAAAGGCCAGCGCGATGAACCTGTTGAACCAGCGCAAGCCGAACATACTTTGCACCTGGCGCCATTCCACGTTGATCGGGCCAAGCACCTGGTCACACGGAACGGACAACCATTGGACCTGACGCCTGCCGAATTCCGCTTGTTGGTCTATCTGCTTGAAAACGCCCACCGGGTCATTGCGCCACAGGAGTTAGTGCAAACCGTGCAGGGCTATCAATGTCAAGAGGACCGCGAGGCGCGGGAAATCATCCGCTGGCACATTCACCGCTTGCGCTCTAAAGTGGAGACGGATCCCACACAACCGCGTTACATCTTGAACGTGCGCGGGGTTGGCTATACGCTTGGTCTTGATGAGGCAACACGATGATTGGCTCAAGCGTGTAACATTTGCCGGCCCGCTTTATGTCGTGCAATCGTTGTCCCAACGCTGACCGCAGCGTTGGGACGATTTGTTTTATCCAGACAAAGAAAATCTCTCCAACGGAAATCCAACGCTTCGGCACTGTAGCCCTAATGCGCTTCTAATGTAACCCTTTGCGTCATTGGCGTTGTTTTGTAGTAAGATTAAGGTAAGAAAGTGGAAGACAAAACAGCTTGACGTGCAGCAACAGCGTTGGGCCAAAGTGGAGTAAGTAAGAAATGGATAAACGTGCAGACCTACAGCCTAGAAATGTCCTGATCGTTGATGACGAGCCGCGTGTGGCTACGTTGCTGGCCACTGCTCTGCAAAAGCTAGGGGACAAATACCACTGTGAGATGGCGCAGAGTAGCGAAAGCGCGTTGCGGTTGATTCAACAGACGCCTGTGCCGTATGACTTGATGATCACCGATTACAAAATGCCCGGCATGAGTGGTGTTGACCTGGTCCATATTGTACGGAAGATATCGCCAGATACACAGGTGGTCATTATGACCGGCCATGGCACAGAGCAGTTGCGTGAGACGGTCGAACACCTGAACATCGGTGGGTATATCGACAAGCCATTCACCATGGCGCAGATCAGAGCCATCGTCGAACACGCTTTGGAGCGCACGAAGCATCACGATCCGGCGCCGGTGGATACGCCAGCTTTGGATCCGGCTGTGTACGAGCGCGTGCGAACCTTACGTACTGATGTGGGAGCGCGTTGTGTAATTTTGCTCAGCGCCTCTGGGTATCCTATCGAAGTGGATGGCGTTACCGAAAACCTGGACATCCCCAGTTTGAGCGCGTTGGTGGCGGCCAACTTTATGGCCGCTGCGGAAGTGGCAAAGCTGCTTGGCGGCGGCTCGATCTTCAAGTCTAGCCATCACGAAGGCCCGGAATACAACATCTATTCCTATGACGTCAATGGACAAGTGTTGCTGGCGGTCATTTTCGGTGCGGAGAGCAAGCCGGGCATTGTATGGTTTTACACCAAGAAAACCGCGATTGAACTCGCGCCTTTAGTTGTCGCTCCGGCATTGGCGGTCAACTTAGGGGATAACCTGCGCACAGTCTTGGATGAGCAGTTTACTGAGCTATTCGATGATCAGGAACAGTCGTTGCTGAACCTGGACGGTGCTGTAGCTTCTGGGCTGATTCCAGCTGAACTGCTCAAGGCGCTGTGAGACACCGGATAACGTAATCAAACGAGGTAGGAATGATGAAAGTGTTGCGTAGTGGTTGGATGCTCGACGACGTACAGCACGACCAGATTGCCGGGGCGCTACAGAAACTCGGCGAGAGCATCTCGGCGCGTTATTTGCTGCTGGTTGATAGCGCGGGACAGATGGTCGTCGAGTGGGGAACCTCCGCCGCCTGTGACCCCCACAGTCTGGGCGCCCTCGCCGCTAGTGACATGCTGGCGACGACCGCAATGGCGCAGATGATGGGCGAGGGTGACGGCTTTCAATCGGTGCTGCGCGAGGGGCGTGAGCATAACGTTTTTCTGACGCAGGCCGGCCCGGCGTTTGTGCTGGTCAGTCTGGTCGGGCGGGATGTGCCGACCGGCTGGGCGCGGATGCTGATTCAGCGCACCACAGCGCATTTGGCGGACATTTTGGCTGCTGGACAACACGTCCCACTGCCTGAATTGTCCTTCGAACAGGAAAATCTAGCGGACTTTTGTGAAACTGCGGTAGATGATTTGTGGATGGAGTAGGCTATGTTAATCAATTGGCGGCAACGTGAACTTAACCTCAAAATCGTCTATTATGGCCCGGCGTTGAGTGGCAAAACCACCAACCTGGAACAAATTCACGCGCGCACGAATCCGCAACGGCGCGGCGAGCTGGTCTCGCTCAAAACCCAGGGAGATCGCACGCTGTTTTTCGACTTCCTGCAACTTGAGTTGGGCAAGATCGGTGGGCTGACGCCCAAGATTCACCTGTACACCGTGCCGGGCCAGACTTATTATGAAGCCACGCGCAAGTTGGTGCTCAAAGACGCCGATGGCGTGGTGTTCGTCGCCGATTCGGCGCCGGCGCAACTGGCCGCAAATGTCCATTCGTGGCAGAATTTGAAGGCGCATCTGGTTTCTTATGGCGTCCAATACGAGAGCTTCCCGCTGGTAGTGCAATTCAATAAGCAAGACTTGCCCAATGCGCTGCCGCCAGCCACATTGCGCAACGTCCTGCGCCTCAATGGTTCACCGGTTGTATCGGCTGTCGCTGTGCAAAATCAAGGTGTGTCTGATACGCTGAAGGCCATCCTGAATCAAGTCTTGGCGCGGGTGCAAAAAGAAATGACATAAGGCCTAACCCCCCGTTGGCCTTGCCTGCTGGACAGGTAAACGGGTCGTGACAGCCTGCTGATTTCCGGTTTATTTGGGTTAGGAGGAATAATTGATGAGTGAAATTTCAGGGTCGGGCGCATTGACGCAGCTCTTATACGCGCTGAACGAAAGCGGCGGGTTCGCGCTTTCTATTCTCACGGATCGGCAAGGGTTTTCGATTGCTTCGGCAGCCTCGCCAGAGCAAAATCCGGATGTCAAAGCAGCCACGGTCGCTGTTGTCAATAAAATGTTGGCGCAAGCGCGTGAACATCTGGAGATGGCGCCGACCGACGAGATCACCCTGCATGGGGTGGATGGGCAGCGTTTGGTTTGTCGTCCTTTTCAGGTCGAAGACCTTGAGTTCATCCTGGCCGTCCTGGTACCTAGCAAGCAGCAGAGTTACCGCCAGTTGACGAACCAACTCATTCGTGACGTGCGTCGCATTTGGAAGTCACACTGGGAATAGGAGGCAACTATGCAGGGCAATCTACGAGATATGGCGGTGGCCGATCTCATTCAACATAACTGTCAGGATGGCAAGACGGCGCAATTGCTGATCCGGCATGGGGAACGGCAAGCGGCTTTGTACTTCAAGGATGGCAATGTCGAACATGCCGTTCTCGGCGCGCTGCAAGGCGAGGAGGTGGTTTATCAAGTTTTAGGTTGGGAGCAGGGTGAATTTAGCCTGGAGACCGGCGTTACATCTCCCCAGCGCACGATCAACAAGAGTTGGCCGGGGTTACTGATGGAAGGGGCGCGCCGGTTGGACGAGGCCAAAATCAAAATTGATCATCAAGAATTAACACAGTTACAGGAGGTAAATTCAATGGCAGGAGAACTGGACAATCTTTTAATGAATCTGAGTAAGGAAGTGGATGGCTTTGTGGCGGCTGCGGTCGTGGGCATGGATGGTTTGGGCATCGCCGGTTATACTGAAGGGATGTTTGACCTCGAAGCTGTCAACGCGCAGATGACGCTGCTCTTCAAGTTGGTGAACACCACCGTTGATCGGCTGATGGCCGACAACGTCGAGGACTTTCTATTGACCACCGAGCGCGCTTATCTCTTGGTCCGCTATCTGAGCGACACGAAATTCTACCTGGGCATCACGGCTGACCGCCGCAAGGCCAACTTGGGGAATATGCGCTTGATCAGTCGCATCTATGCCGAGCGCTTGAGCAAGGCGATGCCATATTGATGCGTCCCTTCACTAGTATATAAGGAGAACAGAAATGACGAAACTAGATGATCTTTTGCAAGAGGTGCGTCTCCAACTCGGTTCGGATTTACTTTCGACCGATGTGGTGGGGACGGATGGTATGTCCATTGCCAGCGTCTCCAGCGCCCCGAACTTTGACGCTTCAGCGGCGGCGGCCCGCTTTGCGATGGTGATGAAACTGGCCGGGAATGTGGCCGGCAAGATCAATCAGGGTAAAGTGGATGATACCTTGACCACCACCGGCAAAGCTTATATCCTCACCCGCTTTCTAGGCGACGGCACGTACTACTGGATGGTCGCCGTGACCAAAGAGGCCGTGTTGGGGATGGTGCGTATGCTGATGAATGAGTACGTTGACCAGATCTGGAAAGCGATTCCCCGTTAGTGTGTTGACATGCCTTTCGCGGCTCAGATAATCGCATCTCAATGATGACTAAATAAAACAAAGTAAAAAAAGGAGATCAAAGATGGCTACTGAAGAACAAAAGAAAAAGAACTTGCTGAAAGTCTTTAATATCGCAATGTACGGTATGGTCAATGGGCTGTGGGATCTGTTCGGCGAGTCCTCTTTCGCCACCATCAATTCGATCGGCGACAAAATTTTGGCTGCGTTAGAACAAGATGCGGGCTTGGAGATCGCTGGCGAGAATCCAGAGGATATTCTGATGGAAGTGGTGCGCCTGTTGGTGGATGAAGTCGGCACGATGTCTGGCGGCGATGTTATCATGGATGGCAATAAGGTGAAAATCGCTTGTCAGGAATGTTTCCTGCGCCAGGCCACTGGCTGGCTGGAAGCTGAAGGGGTGCAGCCCTTCGCCTGTGTGCCGATGAACATCTCGGCGGCAGCAATGCGCAAACGCTTGGGCACGCGCCACCGCGTTATTGGCCGCAGTTGGGATGAAGCCACGCAAACATGCACCATTGAGTTCGAGCTGAAGTAAGCGCCTGCGCTGGCGTCACATGCGACACTTGGAGGGCAGAGATGCAGTTTAGCAACTGGCTTGACGCGCTCTGCCCTCTGGCTTTGGCGCACAGAGAGAAGTGTTGGCTGCGGGGACGCCGATTACGATGATTGAACCTATTCTGTTTCGCCGCCAGGATACCTTAAGCCCGGAGCAGGCGCTATATTGGAAAGACCTGCTCTATCGCACGCTGAAGATCGGCACCGAGATCGAGTTTGCGTTGCCCAAAGGGGCGCGCAAGCAAGACGTGTTGCCGCCGCTCGACGCGGCGTTACAGCCCACCAAAAATTTGACCTCGATGGGCAAGTACGGCGTCCTGGACATCGTGAGCGAGCACTGCGGTCTCGAAATCCAGGTTCTTGGCCGGCAGCCCTATTACCCGGCGTTGTACAAGCAATACCGCGATATCTTCAACCTCCTGCCGGCAGGGATCCGCGCCCGCCCGACCTGCGGCCTGCACTATCATATTTTGCCCATCGGTCTCTCCGAATCTGTGCCGGAGATCATCCTGGCGAACATCTGGAACCTCGTCCGCCGCTACGCGCCCGCGCTCAAATACTTGACCAGCGGCGGCGACCAGATGTCGGCGCTGTGCCGGCGGCGCAATCACAACAGCCATTTGGAAATGGTCCGCCTCAGCCCCGGCTCGTTGACGATGCAACAGATTTATCAGCAGCTCCACGACAGCAAGGTCGTGCCGGAGCATCAGAATTTCCTCAACCTGGAACACGTGCGCTTCGATTCCCAGGGCGCGGTGAGCGATTTTCACCTGGAATTCCGCTTTTGCGACGCCGACCTGTCGCCTATCTCGATTACGGCCAAGACCTTTCTCTTTTTGGCGATGATCCTCAAAGCGGTCGAAATGAGCCAGTACGGCGTGATCCACGTCGGACGCATCCGCGAGTGGCGGCGCAAGGAAGAACTGTTGAACATGTTGAGCAACAACGATGGCCCTCTGGCAACGAGCGACACCAGCCAGGTGACGCCTGACGTGCTCGAAGAATTGCGTGCGGGCTGCCGGGAACTGTTGGCGCTGCTCAAACCTATCCTGACGCGCTTCGAACACAACCCGTCTTTTGCGGGGTTGAGTTTGTTAGCCGAGACGCCCATTTCGTTGTTGCGCATTGCCGGCCACGATTGGCCCGCCATCGAAGCCCTGTTGTCTACCTGCGCGGAGGCTTTGCCGGTCGAACTGGACCAAACCGACCGCCGGTTGATGCAGTGTATCGAGTTAGCCGAACTGACCGGCTATCCGACTGCGACCGACTGGCAACAGGCCGCTGCCCGTGAGCTGTTTTTGCCGCCTCAGGAGTTGGCCCAATGTCTACAAAAGTTGAACGGATTGCGTGGCATGACTTGGGATCCCGCTTTAGGGACTATGCTTTTCAACCGTTGATGGCCTGGGAGTGCATTGATGTGTGGGTTAGCCGGAGTACTGTTGGCGCCTGGGGAGCGCTCCGCCGCGCTGTGGGATGAGATCCGCGACGTGTTCACCCGCAACCTGCTCGCCAACGAAAAGCGCGGGAAAGAGGCTTCGGGCGTCGCCCTGATTCAGCAGGACGGCGGATTCACCATCCTCAAACAACCCCTCCCTGCCTCGGCGCTGGTGCAAACGACCGCGTACCGGGACCTGTTGCGCCAGCTTGGGCCAGCGACCACATGTCTGCTTGGACATACACGCTTGCCGACAAAAGGGAGCGCCGCCCAAAACGCCAACAACCATCCCCTGCACGCCGGGCAAGTCATCGGCGTGCACAACGGCCATATCGAGAACGATGATACCTTATTTGCGCGCCTGGATTTGCCTCGTCAGGGTCAAGTGGACAGTGAGATTATCTTCAGCCTGCTGGATACAATCTCGGACTACAGCGTGCGGGGCGCTTATTTGGAGGCTGTCCGCCAGCGTATGCTGCTCCTGGAAGGCAAATTCACTACCCTCTCGGTGGATCTACGGCATCCCACGCGCCTGCTGGCGATTAAAAACGGGGAACCGTTGAGCGTTTATTATCATTCTCCCCTCCACATGTATTGTTTCTCCTCGCGTTATCTCTTCTTGCGTGAAACTTTTGGCGACGCGGTTGTCACGAAACCGCTATCTGCCCGGCACGCTTACCTCTTCGACGTTGCCGCATCTGCCCGCGAGCCGCTCTCCCTTCCCATCATTGATTGAAGCGCGGCAGGATGCCGCCCGTATTACTTATTTGGCCCGCGCTTGGGGTTTTATCATTCTTCGCCGCACGCTCGCCGCCCCTGTTTCGGGGGCGGGTATTGCCGGGCAGCAAGCATAGTTTTCCGCCTCCGCCACCGCGCGCGAATGAAGAATCAGCGAATGGAGCACAGCAGATCAAGTTTTACGTTTTACGTTCTACGCTTCACGTTTTACGCCGCACTTGTCCTTTCCCGTATTTCGATTATCCTTCGGCTATCTTGGGAACGGGGAACACGCGCGTATGAGTTACGAAGTCAGCACGCCCATCTTTGAGGGGCCGCTGGGATTGTTATTGCATCTCATCGAAAAAAACGAGCTGGACATCACGAAGGTCGCGCTGGCAAAAGTGACCGACGAATTTCTGGCGCGGGTGAACGCGCTGCGTGAGACGATGCAGATCGAGATGGTGGCGGACTTCTTGGCCGTCGCGGCGCGCTTGCTGTGGATCAAGTCGCGGGCGCTGCTGCCCAAACCGCCAGAATCGGCGCGGCTCGCGCGGGATGAAGAGGATGTCGGCGACGAACTGGTGCGCCAATTGCGCGCTTACCGCCAGTACAAGGAGGCCGCGCAATGGCTCCGCGAGCGCGACGAGGCCGGCTTGCGCGCTTATGTCCACGTCGGGGCGCCGCCGCGCCCGCAGCACTTTACGATTGATCTGTCGGGCGTGACCGTCGCCGATCTGCGCGCGGCAGCGCAGACCGTGTTGTTCCCCGCCGAAGGGCCGCAGCCCCAGGAAGCGATCCAGCGCCCGCGCATCTCCATCGTCCAGCAGATTCGACTGATCCGCCAGCGCCTGATCAAGTGGGCGGAATCGTCTGCGCACGCCGTCGCCGTGACTTACCGCGCGCTGTTGAGCAAGCAACCCACGCGGGTTGAGGCCGTTGTCACGTTGCAGGCGATTTTGGAACTGATCAAGCAGTGCGCCGTACAGGCGCAACAAGCACAGCCTTTCGGCGACATCGTCATCGAGGCGCTCGTGCCCCCGGAGCAAATCCCCGAACCGACCACACCAGCAGAGTAGCCCGTTTGTTTATGGCTTGGCGACGGTCACAGCGGTCAATGTGATCCTGTCGTCGCGCCACCGCTCGCCGACCGCGTTCAACGCTGGTAGACGTTCCCCTGACGACCAGTGATACATCCCAACGGCGATATTGTAGATGGCCGGAGCGACATCCGCGCTGATGACGATGAGATGCGGATCGGGAATCACCATCCCCGCGCGCCATGTCGAGGTGGAGGCGCTCCCGAAGAGCGGCGGCCCGTCGTGTTGGGCGACGAGAGTGCCGTTTGCGTCCAACACGTGCGCAAAAACGGACAAGTCCACGCTGAGCGGGGCGACGCTTTCCCAGTACAGGGTGACGGTCAGCGTCTCGCCGCTGCGCACGATTTCTGGCGGCGTGAGTGTGTAGCCGACGAGCCGGATGGCATCGCCGAGCGTCGCCGCTGCCGGTTCGACGGGGCGCACGCGATACACGCAGAACGCGGCGAAACAGCGCGGCGACGCAGTGATGGCTTCGATGCCCTGCATAAATTCTGGGAAATGGACGAACCGACCCTCGACGCGATCCAGCACCAGGAATTCTACAGGATAATCGCGTATAGCCTGCGTCACCTCCCCAATCTCAAGATAATCGTTGCGGATACGTTTGAACGATGTATCGGCCAGCATGGGCGGCGTCACATAGCCGTGGACAAAGGCAAGGAATTGGTTGTCGGTGACGATAAATTCGCCGGGCGCGCCGGCTTGAGCTACATAAGCGTAAGCCTCTGCATGACCGGCGGGCCATTCCGGCCAGGTGGAAAGCGTGGAGAATTTCTGAAAGCCGCATAACAAGGTCAGACAGACAAAGAACACCGCGACAGACCGGCGCGCCAGTGGATGGCGACCCCATTGCAAACCGGTTGCCACACCGCCGCCCGCCAGGATGACCAGGGGATAGAGCAAGAAGATGAGGTAGTGTTCCCACAAAGGGCGGTAGAGGTACAGCGTCATCCACGTCAGGAAAGCCCATATCAGCGCCAGCCCGAGCCAGAAACGCCGGCGGATCAGCAAACTGCCGCCGAACGCGATGGCGATCAAAGCCCAATGCGCCAGCAGATAATCGCGGATGGATTCCCAGGCCGCAGCAGCCTCCACGGTCACATGCTTTGCCGAAATGGTATTGTAGGTGTATACCCAGCGGATGAGGCCCGGATCATCCACGAGAAGCAGCGTCCCGGCGATCACGACGAGGCCGGTCAAGCCAAAAACGCTCATCACCCGCACAAATTGGCGCAGCTTGAACGGCGCGCGCGGCTCTGGCGCGATGAGAATCCAGACCACCGGCAAGCCCATAAACAGCAGCAGCGGATGCAATCCCACAGCGAGTACGCACGCGATGGCGCTGGTCAACAACCAGCCAAAGCGCCGGCTGCGCCGAAACAGGGTGGCGGCGACCAGCGCAACCAGCGCAGCGGACATCGCGGGTAAATCGTTCATCACCACCGCCGCTCGCGCGGCGAATTCGGGGATCAGAAGGTAAAGGAGCATTGCGGCGGGGCCGGCGCCTTTGCCCCACCACAGCTCGGCCAATATCCCCAAGCTGACGAAGCCCACCAGCGTCAGTAAAAGGACAGTGAAGCGCGCCGCCGTCAGCGTCATGCCGCCGATGGCAAAACTGCCTTCAATGAGCCATGTCAGATAGGGCAGCTTGTTCAACACCACTTTGGCATACAGGGGCTGCCCCTGGAACGCCAGCGCCGCCGCTTGCAGGTACGGGCCTTCGTCGTAATTCCAGGCATAGCCGCCCAGGTGGCGCAGCGGCGCGATCAGATAGAGCGCGATAAGCGCCAGCCACACGATTCCCCAAACAATGCGCTGGACTCGGGGCGTCTTCTGACCGTGATTGTCCATCAAGGCGCTCCTGGTAGCGTGAATGTGGTCAGCACGATTTCGTTGTCTGGCGTGGCCCCTGTCCCGCGTGTGGGAAGCCGGTCGCCGGTCTCCCATAAGTATAGCCCTGTGGTGAGCGTGTACGCGCCGGGAGCGGCGTCTGCTGGCACGGCGAGTGCGTAGTCGTCGGCGATGATCTCACCCGGAATCCAGCACGTCGTCGGCGCGTTGCCGGATTGGGGCATGTTGTCCTGCTGCGCCGCGAGGTCGCCATCCGGCCCTAACAGGTGGGTGAAGACGGTGTAAGGCTGCGTCATCTGTCGCCTGGCCTGCCAGTAGAGCGTCAGGTGCAGCGTGATCCCCGGTTCGATGCGCTCAGGTTCCACCGCGTAGCCCAAAAGCAAGATCGCGTCTCCCAGCTCGGCGTTGACGGGGTGGGCGCGGGCGTCGAGGCTGAAGGTGTGAGTGCGCATCGGCGGATCGGTGACGCCGGTGGTGACAACGCGCAGGAAGGCGTTGAACACGAGCACATGCAGCGCCAGCAATGCTGCCAGCAGCGCCCTATGCCAATGTTTATCCGTCAAACGCGCGAGGCCATACGCCGCCGTGATGACGGCGAACGGCGTGAGGAAGAGCCACACGCGCGCCACCTCGCCTTGCGCCGCCCCAGACAGATCGAGCAGCAGCAGGCCGAGCGCAAAGCCGAGCGGCAACACGCCGGCGTCCTGCTTGCGCCACACGTCGCGTATGGCGTAGCCCACGCCAAGCGTAAATCCTATCGCCATCGGCGCGCCGAGGAACGCGAAGAAGTCATAGAGATGAAAGAATACCCACGTCCAGTAATCCCGTCCCAGGCCCAGATGGTAAGACATCGAAACGCGCCAGATATCCAGGAAGCCGTTCCCAAAAGCTATGTGATAGACAAGCCACGGCGCAACCAATCCGGCGAAGAAAACCAGGGCGTCGCCTGCCAGCGGCAACCACCGGCGGCGCTCAGGGTGGGGCAAAATCCACAGCAGCGCGTTCAATCCAAGCGGCGCGAGCATTGTCAGCGGGCCGAAGCTAAGGAAGGAAGCAAACGCGAGTAGCACGCCACCCAAGAAGAACCAGGCGCGGTGAAGCGCAAAACGTGAAACGTAAAACGTAAAACGTAAGACGTAAAACGTAAAACGTGATTCGCTGATTCGCCGATTCGCTGATTCTTGATTCTTGATTCTTGATTCTTGATTCTTAATTCTTGATTCTTGATTCGTCAGCCCTCGCCAGAAGCAATACCACGCGGCGCAGGTGAGCAGGGGGTAGAACTGATCCCAACGCGCCGACCAGAGGGCGAAAGAGGGTACAAGTGGATAGGTGATGACAGCCCACAACGCCGCTTGTTCCCCCGCCGTGCGGCGCGCCAGGCCATATAAGGGGAAGACAATCAGTCCTGCGAGAATAGGCAGCGCCATCTGCAACAGGGCGGTCGCTATCGTTGTATTCGAGAGGCGCATCAACGCGAAATCCTGGCACTGGTACAGCCGCAGCGCCATTCCCAGCGGCTCGGTGATGGACGGTGCGGCTTCGAGCACCCGCCGCGCGCCGTAAAACAGCAGCGGCAATCCCGGCGGGTAGCGTTGCGGATGCACAGGGAAAGTCGGCATCAGTTCCGGGTAACGGCGCAGGAACTCGGCGGGGTCGGCGATGGTGCTACCGACGGTGAAGACGCCGCTCGCGCCCGGCGAGATGGTGCGGTAAAACAGCGGGCGCAGGATGTCGGGCGATTCCGGGAAGAGTAGCGCGGCCTGGATGAGGGGGACGGCGAGGGCGATGAAGAGGAGGAAGCGCGTGGGGGAGTGGGGGAGGGAGGGAGTAGGAGAGGGGGGGAATTTGCGAGACCAGAACAGGGCGAGGGCGAGATATGCAGCGACGACAGCGAGGGGAAGCAGATGTCGCCAGGGGTGGCCGGGGATGGCGTAGGCCCAACGCCACGCCGCCGGTCCGCGCAGATAGGGGGTGATGTTCAGAGTGAACGCCAACAGGTAGAGCAGCGCCAGCAGGCTACCAGTCCATATCAGCCATGGCTTGGTTCGAGGCGTCAACGATTACTCCAACATTACTTGCGTCACCACAATAGCGTCGTTGGACATTCTTTCCGCAGCCTGCACAGGGATGCGCGCGCCGCTATTGCCATCGTAGAACCCCACCAGAATGGTGAATGGCCCCGATCCAGCATCCGGCCCGAAAAGCAATGGGTGAAAATCCACGACCGTCTCTCCCACAGCCCAGCGATCTACGGGATAGGTCCACAGCGCCGGGACGCTATCGTGTTGTGTCACTAACTGCCCATCAGCGCCGAGAACATGCACAAAGACCTTGAGAAACTGTGCGACCGGTGCGGACGTGCGCCAGTGGAGGTACAATCCTACGCGCTGTCCGCTCCCCGGCGGTTGGTCGGCGCTCTGGTAAAGCTCGTAGCCGGTCAAGGCGATGCCGTTCTGTAATGTTGCGGAAATCGGGGTGGGCGCCGCCCATTGCGGCCCTTCGACGCGATAGACAACGGCTTCACGTTCGTTGGGGACGTAGATGGGCGTCAATCCGGAAAATCGGTTTTCTGGATTGAGCAGCCCTTCTTGCGTGGGATAGAGAAACAACCCGGTAGCCTTGTCCATAATGAAGAAGCGATAGCCATGTTCATGAATATACCCCAGAATTTCCTCCTGTGTCTTCAAGTCGCGCGCCAGGGCGAAAGCCATCGCATAGCGCCATTTCCAGGGTGAGGCCACGTCGTGATAGTCAACGTTGGTGCTGAAGACCTCGCCCGCCGCCTGCATCCCCGCCGCGTGCAGCATGTTGCTGACCTCGACCAGGGCTTCGTCGCCGTGGTTGCTGAGCATAAACGAGACAGGTTGGCGCAGATAAGGAACGCACAGGAGCAGCAACAAAGGTAGCCGTAACGGAATCTGCCGACGGCGCACTGTCGTCTTTTCGGGCAGCAGCGACCACGCGAAGTAGAGGCTGCCAAAGACCTGCAAGGGCATCAGCGTGATTAGGAACCGCCGGTCGAGCCGGACCATCGAGAGCAGCGCAATCAAGCCCACACTATAAATGCCAAAGAGGGCGCGCGCTTTCGGCTTGAGATCCCCCCGTGTGAAGAGTAACGCAAACCAGAAGCCTGCCTGCGCGAGCATACCCAGGAGACCGTCAACCGAGTAGCCATCGCCAGTGAGCCAGTAACTGAGGAACATCTCCCACCAATGGCTGAAAAACGCTTTAGGTTGCCCTAGAATCACTTCCAGCATCCCGATGTCCATGGGAACTTCGTGCCAGTCATAGATGTAGTCGGAGGAGTCGCGCAGATGGAACCACAGGTTATGCGCCTGCTCATTATAGAGTGGATTCCTCTTGACCAGCAGGCTGCACAGGAATTGGGGGAACGCGCCGATGAAGGCGCCGAGCAAGAAGAAGGCTAAGCTCCACAGGCTCTCCCGATCACGTCGCATGATGAAGGGAAGCAACAAGAAAAGCGCGCATGCCGCCACGGTCAGCGACGCTGTATATCGGATTAAGTACGAAAGCCCGACCAATAACCCGGCCCCGAAGGCCGCTGCGCGCTGTCGCTTTTCGCTCAAGAGCAGTGGGAACGCACAGAGGATTAACCCAGAGGCCAGCATATCAGTTGCGTCCAGATTGCCGAAGAAGAGGTAGAAGGCCATGCACGCCTGCAACAGCTCGGTCAAGAGCGCCAGCCACCAGCGGCCCGTCATCCGCCGCACCAACCAGTATGCGCCGAGCAGTCCCAAAAATCCACCGAAGATGGAGAGCGCAAACGCGGTGCGCAGCACGTCAACGCCCAATTCACGGCCCAGGCGCAGTAGCAGCGGATACCCTAGCGGATAGAGTCCATGCACCCAGTCAGGATGAGCCAGGTTGGTGAAATCGAGGCGTGAGGCGCGCTCGGCCCACCCGAAGAAATCGGGGTAGCGCACAGCGATCTGCCCCCATACTCGCCGGATTTCCACCGCAACAAAAGCCAGCGCGATCAACCACGGGGCGATAGCCTGTGCATAGCGCGACCAGTGCTCAACGAGCTTCGCGCGGGAACCTGTTTCTTGAGGATGATCGGTATCCGCACGAACGGGTAAGTCTGTTGTTACCACTTTGCCTTTACAACCTCTCTGCAACAGCTTTTGCTACGTCCAACGTACCCGCGCTGCCGCCCATATCGTAGGTGCGGACCTTGCCTTCCTCGATGACGGCGGCAATGGCCTGCTCCAACGCCGCTGCTTTATCGGCCTCGCCGAGCCAGTCGAGCATCAACTTAATGGAGAGTAACATCGCCGTGGGATTGACTTTGTACTGCCCGGCGTACTTGGGCGCGGAACCGTGCGTCGGCTCGAAGACGGCGAACCCGTCGCCCATGTTGCCGCTGGACGCGAATCCCAATCCGCCCACCAGTTGCGCCGCCAGGTCGGAAATGATGTCGCCGAACATATTGCTGGAGACCATCACGCCGTAATCCTGCGGGTTCTTCACCAGCCACATCGCCTGCGCGTCAATGTTCGTCTCCCACAGCGCGATGCCGGGATAGTCGGCGGCGACCTTGCGAGCCTCGCGCACCATCAGGCCGGAGGTCTCGCGGATGACGTTGGGCTTCTCCACCAGCGTCACCGTGGGATAGCCGAACTGCTTGGCGTACTCGAACGCGCGGCGCACGATGCGCTGGCAGCCGCGCCGGGTGAGGATGCGCGCCGAAAACGCAATGTCCGCCGAATCCACGCCATTGAAGGCCGACATGCGTGGGCTGTGCTTCTCCAAAACCGCGCGCACCTCTTCCGGCAGCGGGTGGAACTCGACGCCGGAATACAGGTCTTCCGTGTTTTCGCGGAACACCACGATGTCAATATCGTCGCGGTAGTTGAGTGGATTGCCCTTGTAGGCCTTGCACGGGCGCAGGTTCGCGTACAAGTCGAACATCTGCCGCAGCCGCACAATGGGGCTGCGATAGACCAGGCCCTTGCCTTGCAATTCGGGGATGAGTTCGGCCTCGGCTTCTTCTTTGGGCTTGGACGTGATCGCCGCAAACAGCGCACAGGTGCATGTCTTGAGGATGTCCACCGTGCGCTGCGGCAGCGCTTCGCCCTCCGTCCGCCAGAACTCCCACCCAATATCAGCGGGGATGTACTCCGCGTCCAGCGCGACTTTGTCCAGCACAATCTTGCCCGCGTCCATCACATCGTTGCCAATCCCGTCGCCGGGCATCAAAGCGATTTTGTATTTAGCCATTTTTCCTCCGGTACTTGTAATTTCGAAACGGAGTAAGGAGTAGGGAGTAAGGAGTAAGGAGTAAGGGGAGACAAGACGAAAATCCCGCTTACACCATACTCCATACTCCATACTTCATACTCCCAACGCCTGCTGTGTATACGGAATCAGTCCGCCGGCCTGGAGAATTGCCAGCACTTCCGGCGGGAAGGGGGGGAAGGTGTACGTGGCGCGCGGGGTGACGACGGTTCCGGCGGTGAAATCAATCGTGATTTCGTCGCCAGATTCGACGCTATCCACTGCATCGCACGTCACGATGGGCAGCGCGTAGTTGATCGCGTTGCGGAAGTAGATGCGGGCGAAACTGCGCGCCACAATCGCCCCCACCCCGATCTCTTTGAGGCATACCACGGCCTGCTCGCGGGAACTGCCGCAGCCCCAGTTCTTCCCCGCCACGATGATGTCTCCGCGGCGCACGTTCGCCACGAACGCCGGATCGAGGTCTTCCAGCGCGTGCTTCGCCATCTCCGCCGGATCGGTGAGGCTATACGTGTACTTGCCGGGGAAGATAACGTCGGTGTTGACGTCGTCGCCGTATTTCCAGACGCGACCCGTTGTGCGTGTCAGGCCATCGGAACGGCGTAAGGTTGACGGATGAACTTTTGATTCCATAGGTCAAGCTCCTTCGGGATAGTGGGCAACATTGTATATCTGAACTGTAATCGCGCAAACCCTCAGTTGCACATACTTCTGCGTTGTGATACAATAACTTTAGCTAATTCAAAGTTGATTTTGCCCGGTTCCATCCCTTCATAAGGACAGGGCAAACTGAGATGAGAGGGAATACTCAGTGGAGTATGAACATGTGCCTCCAACGCAGATTGAACGTTGGGCCGCCGCGATCCAAGAGCGTGGCCTGGCGGATGTGGCAATTCCCCTCCTGGATGTATTGCAAATTTGGGGATTTGTTGGTGGACAAGTCCTGTGGATGCTGGCTCCATTTGTCGGTAAGCAAACACTCGCGCCGTTCGCCGAGGCTTTGGAAGAACCGGAGACGCTCCGGCGACTCCAGCGCTGTCTGCGCGAGGCTGAGGTACAGTAATCATGAATCAAACCCTGATGCAACTTTTGGCCCTGGGATTTGTGCTGACCGGTGCGGTTCTGTTGGCGCTTTATGGCATTCGTTACCGGAGTAGAGCGCCGGAAATACGCGCTTATCCTGTCTTCCGCTCACTGGCGGACGAAGTGGGGCGTGTGGCGGAGGAGGGCGCGGCCATCCACGTCGCGGCGGGCAACGGCAGCTTGATCGGCGACGACGCTATGACATCCGTAGCGAGCTTGCAAGGGATGCACGCGCTGATTGACTTATCCGCCGCCTACGATACGCCTCCTCTCATCACCACGAGCGACCCTACACTTTACCTGCTGGCCAGCGATTGGATGCGTCGCGCCTACACCCGCATCGGCAGCGCCGACCTCTACCGACCGGCTTCAGTGCAGTTCACGGCGGCTTCGCCTGTGGCCTACGCGGCGATGGCCGCCACATACCTCGCCGATGGCGGCCTCGGCTCGAATATCGTGTTGGGCGCTTTCACCCAGGAAGCCAGTCTGTTAACCGTAGCAGCGGAAAGGCGCAACATCCATTCCGCCGGCGGGACAACGTCCCCTGAAGGGCTAGGGGCGCTCTATCCTGCTCTGGGCCAGGAACAATTAGTGGTGGGCGAGGATATGTTTGCCGGCGGCGCTGTAGTCTCCCAGCGTTCCGCCGCCTTCGCCAGCCTGGGGACGCAGGATATTCTGCGCTGGCTGGTCATCGCCGGGATTGTCGTCACAGCCCTGGCCTCGCTGTTGGGATTAGGGGGGGCATAAATGTTCAAGCGTTTTATACCGACCGTCGTCGCTATGCTCGTGGGCCTCCTCGTCCTGTTGGGGTACCTGCTGCCGGTTGAATTCCTCGTCCTGCTGCGCGATTTTTTACTGCGTTGGGCGACCGTTTTGGCCGTGTTTGCCATGATCCTCGCCTTCTTCAGTTTGCTGCGCATTCACTTTCTCCGCCTGACGCGTGGGCGAAAAAACAGGATTGCCAGTCTGCTGGTCGTCGTCTCGGCGCTGGCGGCTTTGGCGTTGGTGATGTTGGATATGTTGCAGCCGGATCGTGCAGGAATTTGGACGCAGCCGCTGCTTAACTGGATCCTGGTGCCTGGCGAATCGGCGCTGCTTGCATTAACTGCCGTGACATTGATCGTCGCTGGAATGCGCATCATGCGCACACGACGTACCATCGGCGGCGTTATTTTTGTGATTGCGGCGGCGATTGTCTTGTTGACGACCGTCGCCTACAGCTTTTACCCGGATATCCTTGCCGCGCTGCGGCAGGGCGTGGACACGCTGGCGACGGCGGGTATGCGTGGGCTTATGCTTGGGGTGGCCCTGGGCGTCACTTTAACCGGTCTACGAGTTATCCTCGGGTTTGACCGCCCGCATAGTGATGAGTGAGTTGGAACATGGTCCGTTGTCCAAAATGTGGCAAGATGAATCAAGATAGTAGCCGCGTCTGTAGCAACTGCGGTACAGCATTATCTTCAAAGATCATACCGGCGGCAGGGGGAACGCCCGAACCGGCGGAACTGCCTGACTGGTTGTTCGAACTAACGGAAGAACCCGCTGCTGCGCCGGCGGCTTCGCCTTTGGATGAAGAACCTGCATCCGCTGCATTGCCAGACTGGCTGTCTGACATATTGGGCGAAACTCCAGGCGCCGCAGAAGAGACCGCAATTGCGGAAGAACCGCTCGCGCCCGCTGAACTCCCGGCATGGTTTTCTGATTTCGCCACGGAACCTCCCGCCTCGGCAGAGGCTCCGCCGGTCGAGGAAGAATTGCCGGATTGGCTTGCCGGAATTGTCGGAAGTGAACCCGCGGCAGCGCAAGAGTCGCCGGTTGAGGAAGAATTGCCGGATTGGATCTCCGGGTCTGTCCCAGAAAAACCTGCGCCCATCGCAGAAGAAGCCCTGGCGATGTGGGGTTTTGAGGCGTCGCCGTCCTATGCGCCGGACGTGAGTGCGGAGATGCCAGAATGGCTGCTCGCTACAGCAGACGCGCCAGCCGCGCCTGAGCCGCAAGGCCCGACCAGCTTGCCAGCCTGGTTGCTTGCCACTGCCGACAAGCCTTCTCCGCTCGAAGAACCCGTGATACAAGAACTCCCCGCCTGGCTATTGCAAGGCGCTGAAGAGGTTCCCCCGCCCTCACGTCCCGCGCGTGAAAGCGTCACACCGCCAACGCGACGGCCCCTGATCTTCGAACCAGAGCCGGTGCAGCCCGCAGCCAGCGAGGAAGCTGAGCCGGATTGGCTGTCCGGGATCCTGGTTGAAGAACCTGAACCGGCGCCAGTGTCGCCTGCGCCGCGCGTAGAAGCCGAGCCGGACTGGCTGTCCGGGATCCTGGTTGAAGAGCCTGAACCAGCGCCGGTGTCGCCTGCGCCGCACGTAGAAGCTGAGCCGGACTGGCTGTCTGGAATCCTGGTTGAAGAACCTGCATCCACACCGGCGGCGCCCACGTCACCCCAAGCAACCATGCCGGATTGGCTTGCTGGGATCATGACTGAGGAACCTGAAGCCGCGCCGGCGCGACCTGCCCCGGCTGAAGAAGCTGTGCCCGATTGGCTTTCGGGGATACTGCTCGAAGAGCCTGCCTCTGCGCCAGCACAACCCACGCCGACCGAGGAAGCCGTGCCGGATTGGCTTTCCGGCATATTTGTGGAAGAGGCTGAACCCACACCAGCGCAGCCGAAACCGGCGGTGTCGGGAGAAGCATTGCCAGACTGGCTGGCAGGCGTCATAGTGGAAGAACCGGCGCCGGCGGTGATTGCACCTGAGGGGCCGTTCAAGGAAGAAACTCCCGACTGGCTCAGCGCATTAACTGAGGAAGCCGCACCGCCTTCCACGGAGAAGCCCGGTGTTCCGGCTGCTCCCGTAGTCGCAGAAACTCCTGATTGGCTCGCTGGTTTAGGCGTGAAGGAACCTGAGCGTCCTGTCAGCGGTGAAGCTGCGCCGGGTGAGCGGCGTGCGCCGCGCGCCGCGATGCCTGATTGGCTGAAGGATGTTACGCCGCCTTCCGAAGTCGCTGTGCTGAAACCCACCGCGCCAGCCTTTGTCCCAGATGAGACCGAAGCTGCCAGCGCCGCAGAAGATGTGGAATCGGCGCTGTTTGGTGAATCTGAAGCGCCAGCGGCAGTCTTTGCAGAAGGAGCTATGCCGGATTGGTTGCGCGATTTAGCGCCAACCGAGTCAGGTCAACCCCCTGCTGAAGAAGAGACCCCCCTTGAAGACGAGACTTTGGTGCGGGCTGAAGTGCCGGCCTGGCTCCAGGGCTTGCGTCCGCCGGGCACCGGTCCATTGCCGCCGCTGCCTGAAGCGGAGATAACCACTCCGGAAGCGCCGGGTGGAGAGGGCCGGTTGGCGCGGGCCGAGATCCCCGATTGGGTGCAGGAACTGCGTCCAGCCATGACCGCTGGACGGACGACCGAAAAAGCGTTGTTCCCTGAACTGACTGAGAAGGAAGGCCCCCTCGCCGGTTTGGTGGGCGTGCTGCCAGCCGGGCTTCTCGTTGACATGCCGGCAGATTTTGAGGCGCCGCCTAATCCAGTGATCCCGGAATCTGTCATCGCGCAGGCGCAGCTCTGGCAAGCTCTGCTGGAGCAGCCCCGTGGCGTCAAACGTCCGGTAGCGCAGCAGCGCATCCGTCCTGGCGAGGGCGAAATGGCAACGCGGTGGCTCGTCACGCTTGTGTTAGTCGCTGTCACCGTCCTGGGGCTGCTCTTGGGCGATGCACAGATGTCGCAGGCGCTCAGCAAACCCCATATCGAGAATCTCGCCCATGCTATTCAAGCATTAGAATCAGGGAACACCGTTATTGTCGCTGTCGAGTACGGACCTGCCGAGGCCGGCGAAATGACGCCCATCGCCGAAGCCCTTATCGGACACCTCAAAGACAGGGGCGTGCGCATCGTCATGGTGAGCACCCTGCCCGAAGGTGCTGGCCTGGCGCAAGGTCTGTTGGCTGCGTCCGACGAGGCCGCGTCGCTGTCCGCGCAGGCTGTCTATCTGCCGGGTTCGTCCAACGGCATCGCCATGTTTATGAGCGGCGCAGTGGAAGACGCCCAGTTGCTCGTCGTTTTGGCTGGCCGGACGGAGCGCCTGCGGTGGTGGGTGGAGCAAAACAATGCCTCGCGCCCCAACGCCCCACTGCCGATGGGCATCGGCGTCAGCGCCGCGGTCGGGCCGCTGGTGTTGCCCTACCTGGAAACTCCGGCAGTGAAGGGCTGGTTGGTTGGATTCCCTGACGTTGTGGCTTATTGTGAATTCCGCGGTATACCGAGCGAGCGTGCGCTCAGCGGCCAATTGGATGCCCTGCTGTTGACCCATTGGGCCGCGCTGGGCTTGCTTCTGTTTGGCCTGTTGTACTACATGGCGCGGGGCAAGAAGGGGGTCTCTTAGTTCAATGGAAAACATAATCGGCTTAATTGTAGGCGCGGCGCTTACATTGATCATCTTCAGCTACCTGCTTGGCGACAATGTCCTCTACCGGTGGGTATTGGCGTTGTTGGTGGGCAGTGGTGCGGGCTATGTGATGGGCATCGCGCTGCGCTTTCTTTTCGTAGATTGGCTAGGCCAGGCGCACACTGCTGATAGCCCGATCGTGCGAATCTTCTATTTCATCCCGTTGTTTTTGGGGATATTGCTGCTCCTCAAAGGATTTACCTCCTCCAAATTACTGGCACGCTTCGCGGTTCTGGGGAATATCCCTATGGCCTACCTGCTGGGAACGGGGGCGGCAGTAGCCATTGCCGGCGCATTGTTGGGAACGCTGTTCCCGCAAATTCAGGCCACAGGCAATGCTTTGACGCTGAATGGTCCCCTCTGGAAGCTGTTGCAAGGCGTGGTCGTGCTGGTAGGGACGGTGACGGCGTTATTGGTCTTCTCCTCCAAAACGAGAAACCATGAGGGAGAAAGAAAGTCCGCTGCGGTATGGCTGCACCGCATCGGCCAGTTTTTTGTCATTGTGGCTTTGGCGGCGGCCTTTGCCGGGGCGATCACATCCGGTTTGACGCTGTGGGTCGAGCGCTGGTCAGAACTGCTCAGTTCGGTGTCTTCTTTCATAGGGGCTAAGGCATGGTAGACGAGCGCACCATAGAATCTATCCTCATCGCCGATTGCGGCACAGTCTTTACCAAGCTGCTCCTGCTGGAAAAAGTAGAGGACAGTTATCGTTTCGTCGCCCAGGCGGAGACGCTGACGACCATGAACCCACCCTGGAGCGATTTGGGGGTCGGCGTGCTGCAAGCGATTGAACAGCTCGAAACCATCACCGGGCGCACGCTTTATGCGTCAGGCCGTCTTGTCACACCGCAGCAAGGTTTGGAGGGCGTGGATGCCTTCGTTGTCACCCTGAGCGCGTCAGAGCCGTTGAGCCTTGTGATCGCCGGGCTGGTGCGCGAGATGAGCCTGGAAAGCGCGCGGCGCGCGGCCACCGGCACGTATACCGACATCAAAGCTATCTTGTCGCGCGAGGGGAGTCTCAACTCCCCTCAGGAAACATGGTCCCGCACCATACGCGACATTTCTCCTGATGTTGTGCTGCTGGTCGGTGGGGTTGATGGCGGGGCCAGGCGTCCTGTTATGGAACTCGCCGACGCCATCGCGTTAGCCGCTTCGATGCTGGAACAGCATCAACGTCCGACCGTACTTTATGCCGGCAACGTCGAGCTGCGTCCGCACATCACAAAGCTGATGGGCGACATCACGCGTGTTGAAGTCGTGGATAACGTCCATCCGACCGCCGACACCGAGCATCTGGGACCGGCGCAAAATGCGCTGGAGCAATACTACATCGAAGAACGCATGAAAACTGCTCCCGGCGCCGATACGTTGATGGCCTGGAGCCGTCTGCCCCTTTTACCAACGGCGGCAGCTTTTTCGCGGGTGGTGGATTATCTCTGCCGGCGTGAAGAGCATCCTGGGCGCGGCGTCTTGGGCGTTGATGCTGGCGCAGCGACGACGACCGTTGCGGCGACATTCGACGGGCGGTCCTATATCACAGTGTATGAGAAGGGCATAGCGTATGGTCCGCTGACCTGGATCAAAGAGCGCGACGTTGCCGCTTTGTTGCGCTGGATGCCGGAAGAGATGGAAGAGGAGGAACTCCTGACGCTGCTCTATAACCGTGAACTGCGTCCCTGGACAGTTCCCCAAGACCCGCGTGAATTGTGGGTCGAACAGGCTGTCGTGCGTGAAATGCTCCGTTCGGCGTTGGCGGTGGCGTTGCCAACGTGGGATGTCGGGAAGACCGACGCCCCGTCGGGGATGATGCCCCACGTTGATCCGATTCTCATTTCCGGCGGCGGATTGGTCCACATGCCGCGCCCCGGCCAGGCGCTTTTGATCGCGCTGGACGGTTTGCAGCCGACCGGTATTTCCACCATCCTGTTGGACGTGAACCGGGCTGCGCCGGCTCTGGGGGCGGTGGCCGGTCTCAAACCGCTGGCGGCAGCATCGGCGCTGGAGGCCGGGACGCTCACTTCCCTCGGCACGGTGATCTCGCCGGTGGGCAAGGCGCGTCCGGGAGAGTGGGTGCTGCGGATGAAGATCGCGTATGAGGATGGCGGTACATTGAACGTCGAAGCCCACTATGGCGATATTGAAATCTGGCCCTTGTTGCCTGGGCAGAGAGCCAAACTGCATTTACGACCCAACCGCCGCATTGATGTTGGATTTGGGCCGGGTCGTGACGGCCATGTTCAGGCTATCGGCGGGCTGGTAGGTTTGGTGGTGGATGCCCGCGGGCGTCCTCTGACATTGCCCGATGATCCTGATCGCCGACGCCGCACACTGCACGGATGGATTTGGGACGTGGGAGGTTAAGATGTTCATATCTTACAGCATTGCCAATCCATTAACCAGGGTGCGTATTCCCCGCCGTTTGCCGCGTCCGGGTCAAGTGCTGGTACATTCGGGTGAACATGTAGAACCAGCGCGTGTCGTTGCGCAGACCGTCGAACCGGCTGATTTTCGCATCATTGATGTGGCGCGGGAATTGAGCGTTCCAGTCAAAAAAATCAAACCGTATTTGAAGGTCAATCGCGGCGATACCGTTGCCGAAGGCGATGTCCTGGCCTCGCGCGGCGGATTCGGCGGGCAGGTGTGTCGCGCGCCGATTGCCGGTTCCATTGTGGGCAGCGGACGGGGGCGACTGCTGCTGGAGGCGGCCCCACAGCCTGTGCATCTCACCGCGTTGGTTCCTGGTCTGGTGGCCGAGGTCTTGCCGGACGCAGGCGTGGTCATCGAGGCCATTGGCGCGTTCATGCAAATGGGCTGGGGAAACGGGAAAGAAGCGTTTGGCGTGCTGCGGGTGGTGGTGCGCGCCCCGCGACACCCTATTCGCCCCAAGCATATTGATGCCTCTTCCCACGGAGCCATTTTGGTCGGAGGATCGCGGCTGGATGATGAGACTCTGGAACAGGCGATTGAAATGCAAGTGCGCGGGATCATCGTCGGTGGGATTCCCCCATCCATGATCCCCCAGCTTGAGGCCGTGGATTTTCCGATTGTAACGACTGAAGGGGTCAGCACGGCGCCAATGTCGCAGGCGTTTTTCGACCTGTTGCGCTCATTGGATGGCCGTGAAGCGGCTATCAGTGGGCGACTGCAACAGCGGTGGGGAATTGAGCGCCCTTACGTCTTCGTGCCTATGCCGGCGCAGTCTGGCGCGCCGATTAACCCCGAATCCCCGCTGGTTGTAGGCAGCCGGGTGCGGGTTTTGCGTGGACCATACACGGGCGCGTCGGGGGTCGTGTCGGACATTCCCACCAGCATGATTCAACTGGAAACCGGCGCCCGTCTACCGGGAGTGCAGGTAGATTTCGGCGGCAAAGAATTCGCCCTGATCCCCTTTATGAACCTGGAGCGTTTGCTTTGACTGTAAGCTGTAAAGCGTAAAACGTAAAAAGAAACTTACGTTTCACGCTTTACGTTTATGTCATCAAAGTGTAACTTGCATTTTTTACAAAATTTGTATACAATATCATTATAATCTATCCCTAACCGTGCGCGTGTGTTGGGTGAGAAATTCACACTCGTTGTATAAGATCAAACGCTGGGATATAAAAGATGATTGGATTCAAGGACTACGGGATGACTAAGGTCGCAGCCCAAACAAGGAGGAAAACGCATGTCGGATGACCTGTTTGACACTCTAGGAACAGATGCAGCTTTTGAGGAAGAAGAACAGCAACCAGAGGATACCGGGGAAAAGCAGAATAAAACATTCCTTATCGCTGTCGCCATTATGGGCGGATTGCTCGTCTTAGCTTTGGTTGCCTTTGGGGTGTGGGCCTTGGTCATTAATCCGCAGATGAAGCGGGCGGCCAATCAGGCCGCGCAGGGACTCGGCGCGGGTGAGACGCCGGCGATCGAGACGCCAGCGACAGAAGAAATCATAGCTACCCCCACCGTGGAAGAAGCGCCGACGGAAGAAAAACCGACCGCCGCGCCGACGAACACCCCGAAACCCACGCCCACGTTGACGCCTACCCCCCTGATCGGGCCAACGGCGACGCCGGAATCAAGTGAAGCCGCTGCCGGAGGCGGCGAAGCGACGCCCACGCCCACGCCGCGCGTGCGTCGCACCGACACACCGGCGCCTACGCCGACCAAAGCGCCAGCCTCTGCTGCCACCCCACGCCCGACAGCCGCCGCTGGTGGGACGACACAGCGGACCCCTGAGACGGGATTTGGCGAGGTCGCCCTGGTAGCCGCAGCCGTACTGCTCGTTGGCGTGTTCTTTACTGCGCGCAGGCTCCGCAAAGCGTAATTGTTGCTGCCTGGTGGAGGGACTTCCCCCTCACCAGGGTATTCGGCATTGTGATTGATAGTGCAACGACAGGGCGCGAAGTTGTCACAGCTTCGCGCCCTTTGCGTTGAATAGCGGGAGGAGCGATGAAAGTCCAACATCACGTGACGGGCCTGGTGCTCGTTGTTCTGGGGATGGCGATGAGCGTCGCCGCCTGCCTGCCGACCGCCCCATTCTCGCCGGCGCCAACCGCCACACCAACGGCGACCATCACCCCCTCGCCGGTCCCGCCCACGGCGACTGCGACGTCAACGTCAACGCCTACGCCCACGGCGACCCCCATCCCCACGCCCGACGCGGCGGCAGCGCACAGCATCGCGCGCGCGGGGCTGGCGGCTGTCCAGGCGCGCGGCGGCGCCGCCGAGCTGCTTTGCCTGCGCTACGAAGATACCGACGCCGACGGCGCGCCGGAATGGTTAGCGGTGTTTCATCAAAACACTGATCCAGCGCGCCTGAGCGCCTTTGTCCTCGACGGCGACGCGTATTATCCGCTGGAGCCGGCGTTTCCCAAAGCCGGTGCGCCGGATGTTGGCCTGGGACAATACGCTGCCTGCGAGGTCGAAGTGCGCGATGTCAATGCCGATGGCAAGCCGGAGATTGCCATCTTCGGCCACGCGGACAAGAACAAGACTTTGCTACATCTTTACGTTTGGGACGGCGACAGGTATCGTCGTCTGGGATTTTTCTCCGGCGATGCCGGCGTCCGCTTTGTGGATGCCGACGGCGACCTCGAAGAAGAGATCTGGGAAGGTTACCGCGAGCAAAGCGCGCCGACCCTGGCCTGGTACGTGATCCATACCTGGGAAGAGCAGACCTACGGGTGGACATCTGACCGCTATGGTTGGTATTTCCTGGATCGCCCGCACACCTATCCCACCCACAAGCCGGAGTACGCCGTGATCGCCTTCTACCTGGCGTTAAACGACCGCGATTTGCCGGGCGCTTACAACTTATTGCTCCCCCAGGATAATCGCGTGTACGAGCCGTGGGCGCATGGTTTTGCGACGACTGCGCGGGTGAGTGTGGGGAGTGTCCACACGATACCGGGATCGGAGACAGAGACCGGAGCGCGCGTTGCAGCGATGGTCACATCCTGGGATAATGAGGGCGGCGTGATCGTCGGTCGTCTTTGGAACACCGAATGGCGCACGGCGCGCACTGCCGAGGGATGGCGGCTGGTCAGCGCTACAGCAGATATGTTGGAGGAATGGACGGCCACCTACTGGCCCTGAGTTCTCTAGCTATGGTATACTTGACCCTTGCGAAGGTTTCTGCACCTTCGCAAGGGTAGGATAGAAAGGATCAATGAATAGCGTGGTCGTCCTGGGACGTTTTCTGCACGGACTGATTTTTTTCACGTTGAGCCTGACGGTCTTTTTCCTCCAGTACAGGAGCCGTCGAATTCTGTTAGCGCGACGGTTGTATTGGGTGGGATTATGCGCCATCTGCGAAGCTACCGTCACCTGGAACGATCTGTTTGCCGACCTGACGCCGCCTATGCCCCTGCTCCCCACGTTCGTCCGCCCTGTGGTGTTGGGAATTGGGTACATTTTCTTGATCGCGCTGGGCATCCAGACTTTTCTGCCCGAAGACACCGTGCGTGTGCATGGGCGACGCTGGTTGGTGGGGTTGAATGTGGTGTGGGTGATCTCATACCTGGGCGCTTATCTGGCGCTATCTGCGCAGCGCGAGACGGTGATCCAGGTGACGACCATCTTCATCCATTATTTGCTCGGTTTTCCTGCCGGTCTACTGGCTGCGGTCGGGCTGCGCCGTCAAAGCCATCAGACTCTGGACGCGGTGTTGCGCAAACGGGTTCGACCTTACCTGCGCCTGGTCGAGATCGCAGCGGGCACATTTGGCATTCTGCATCTGTTGTATTTGCCTTTACAGGCGCGCGGGATTTCGCCGGCGCTTATGGAATGGTTGTGGGCGCTGGTGGGAGCGGGATTGATGCTGGGCATCAACCGTGCGCTGAACACCCTGCAATTGGAGATTGAACGGTGGATTGAAGGAGTGGAGCGCCTGCAGGCATTGGCTGTAGACCGTGAGCGCATTGGCCGCGACCTCCACGATGGGATCATCCAATCTATTTACGCCGCCGGTCTGCTGTTGGAAAGTGTGCAGCCCATCATCCCTTCTGACCCAATGCGCGCGCAGGCGCAGTTGGGCCGGGTGATGGACAACCTGAACGAGACAATTCAGGACATCCGGCGCTACATCTTCGATCTGCGCAGCGACATGCCGGACGAGGACCTGCAATCGGGCATCAAACGTCTGTTGCGCGATTTTCACATCAACACGCTGCTGGAGACCGAATTTGAGATCAACGGTGCGCCGGTCGAAATCCTGTCAATGGAACGGCGGCGGCACATCTTCCAGATCGTGCGTGAGACGCTGGCTAACACGGCCCGGCACGCCCGCGCACGCTGGGTGAAGGTACAGTTGGACTACGGTGAGGACGCGCTGGAGTTGACAATTTCCGACGATGGCATCGGGATGGAAACGCTTCAGGTGAGTAAGGGATATGGCTTGCGCAACATTCGTGAGCGCGTGCGCCTGTTGGACGGTACGCTGCGCATCGAAAGCGCGCCGAATGAAGGTGTGACGTTTCATTTGACTGTTCCGTATTAAAAACGTAAAACGTAAAACGTAAAATCAACCTTACGTTTTACGCTTTGACAAAGGGGGGTATGATGACATTACGTATTCTGATAGTAGACGATCACGAAGTGGTGCGGTTGGGATTGCGCACCTTGTTGAGCAATCAGGCGAACTTCATCGTGGTGGATGAGGCGGCTTCAGCGAAAGACGCTGTCGAAAAAGCCGTGCAGCATCGTCCTGATGTGGTGGTGATGGACATTCGGATGCCGGGTGAAAATGGCATTGAGGCCTGCCGGGCCATCAAAACACATTTGCCGAACACCGAAGTGCTCATGCTCACCTCCTACGCCGAAGATGAGATGCTCTTCGACGCCATCAGCGCGGGCGCGGCGGGCTACGTGCTCAAGCAGGGCGGCGGCGACGAGTTGATCCGCGCCATCCAGCGGGTGGGACAGGGCGAAGCGTTGCTCGATCCGGCGGTGACGCAGCGTGTCCTCGCCCGCGTGCGCCAGGCCACCCGCCAGGAGCAGGCCGCCGCCTTCAGCGATCTGACCGAGCAAGAGCTGCGCGTTCTGGGGCTGGTTTCGGAGGGCCGCACCAACAAGGAAATCGCCAAATCGCTCTTTTTGGGTGAAGGGACGGTGCGCAACTACGTGAGCAGCATCCTCTCGAAACTCGGTCTGACCAACCGCGCCGAAGCCGCTGCTTATGCCGTCCGCCACAACCTGCACGAATTCCTGGAAGAACTGCCTTAGATTCCGTGAATCACGCGATCACCAAAAAACAACTGGGTTGGCTCATCATCCTCGCCGGATTAGGCGCAGATGTCGCGCTCTTGGTCGGCGGGCGTCTGGGCGCGGGGGATTGGGCGGGCATTGGGCCGGTCGAGCGGGCGCTGTTGCTGGCGGGATTGGGCGTCGCGCTACTCGGCGCGCCGTTGTTGCGCCTGGGAGACGCACCCGCCGCCGCTGCCGGTGAACCGCGATACGCTGCGCCCCCCGCGGCGCAGTCAGAACCCAGCCAGCGTGCGACATTCTGGGTCAAGCGGGCGCTGATGGCCCTTGCGTTATTGGCGTTCCTGGCTTACCTGGGTGTCTATGTGGCCTACGCCGTTGATCTCTTCCGCTGGCCCTACGACTACGACCAGGGCGAGAGCTTCGAGCTGTACGATGCCGTCTTGCACAGCCGGGGCGAGTGGCCCTACCGCGACAGCAGCGTGTACCCCTTCTATGCGTCAAACTACCCGCCGGTGTTTCACATCCTCAACATCCTGCTCTTTCCGCTCTTTGGGCAGACTTTGCTTTCCGGGCGCGTCCTCTCGTTCGTCATTACCTTGCTGACGGCATTTGTCATCGGGTGGACGGTGCGCCGCCGCACGGGCGGCGTCTTCATCCCGCTGATGTGTGGGTTGGCGTACACAGCCTCGAACTTCGTCTACCACATCGGCCCGCTCTGTCGCCAACACCTGACGATGGTGTTCTTCGAGACGCTGGCCGTTTACTTCGTAGCCGGCGCAGGGGACCCAACCCCCGGAAAACACCGGATCATCAAGACCCCGTTCGGACTTTGGACTTTGGACTTTCGACTTTGGGCTGGGCTGGCCTGTTTATTTCTGGCGGGATACGCCAAGCAGTTGGCGGTTTTCACGGCGGCGGCGGTGTTTGGCTATCTCTTCCTGCGCCACCCGAAACGCGCTGTGGTGAGCGCGCTCGTGTTTGGCGTGATCTTTGGTCTCGTTTTCCTCGGCATCAACTGGGCTACCGGCGGGCAGTGGTGGATCAATACCATTTCCGCCAATGTGAACGAATTTGTCTTTCCACAGTTGATCGCGTTAGTGCGCGCGTGGTTCAAAGTGCATACCGTGTTCATCGTTTTGGCGCTGGGGATGGCGATCTACGAAGCCTATGTTGGCTCGTTTTCGGTGTATACGTTGTGGTTCGTCTTTGCGTTGGGAACCGGCGTGATGTCTGGCAAGTGGGGCGCAGGGGAAGCGTACTGGGTCACCTCGGTCGCCGCGGCGATTGTGCTGGCGGGGTTTGCGCTCGGTAAGCTGCGTGATTTTGTTGCGCGGCAACATCCCCGCTGGATGGGAGTGCTGGCAATCTTGATCCCATTGCTGTTTCTGGCGCAGGCCACGCGGATGGTGCATCTGCCCACGGCTGGCCCGTTGTGGGGGCCGGTCGCGCGCGTTCTGGGCGTCGCCGGGAAATCGGTGTATGCCGATTATCCGTATTATGATGCGGTGGGCTACACGCAAGTCGGTCATTTCATGCTGCCGCGCGACTACGCAGGCGGTGCGCGTATCATGGAGTATGTGCGTTCGACGGATTTGCCGGTCTTCAGCGAGGAGGCAGCTTTCACGATGCGGGCGGGCAAGCCCGTGGTGACGAATCCCACGCAGTTGCTCAACCTGTACAACAACGGCTTGCTCGACACGACCGAATTGGAAGCAATGATCCGCCGCGAGGCATTTGGCCTGGTGGTGATGCGGGCGCAATTCTACCCGCCGCCAGTGCTCGCGGCCATCGGGCAGCACTACGGCCTGGTGGAGCACATCCCGATGAACGGGTTCAACTACATCATCATGCAGCCCCTCGGCCAACCGGAAGCGCCGTAGCCGTCTGTTTGCGGTATCCCAAGGGAGTTCCGATATGGGAAACCCAGACCAACAAGCGAAGATGCTTGCGCCGGATCATCATCCGGCGCTGCGGGACGGCGGATTGTGATCCGCCTTAAGCGTTGAAGTAAGGTGATTTTCCCAGGAGCCAATAGCCAATGAAATCCGCATATAGTGCGAATCTGGTCATCCTGTGCGCGTTATTGATCGGTGGATTGGCCGCGCGCCCCGCATCGACACGAACGCAAACCGCCTACGATTGTTCCACAGCGACCGGCTTACCCAAAACTGAGTGCGAGGCGTTGGTTGCCCTCTACACGGCCACCGGCGGCGACGGTTGGTACACCAGAACCGGCTGGCTTCAGTCCACCACACCCTGCACCTGGTACGGCGTCACCTGTGAAGCCGGGCGCGTGACGAAGCTTTCCCTGCTCAGCAATCATCTCAGCGGCGCGCTCCCGTCGCAAATTGGTAACCTCACTGCGTTGAAGGGACTTTATCTGTGGGACAACGCCGTGACCGCGCTCCCGGCGGAGATCGGCAACCTCACCGCGCTCACATGGCTCGACCTGGAAAGCAACGCCCTGGCCTCGCTTCCCCCACAAATCGGGAATCTTACCGCGTTGGAGTACCTTTTCGTGGACTACAACGCCCTGACCGCTGTCCCGCCGGAGATCGGCAACCTGGCTGCGCTGCGTTCTCTCTCCCTGGCTGGCAATGCCCTGACCTCACTCCCGCCCGAAATCGGCAACCTCAGCACATTGACAGAGCTTTACGCGGGTAAAAATGCCCTGACAGCTCTACCTGCTGAGATTGGCAATCTGACTAACCTGAATGCCCTTTACCTGGGTCACAACGACTTGAAAGTCTTTCCCCCCGCGATCAGTTATCTCACCACATTGCGGGAACTATGCCTCAACACGAACGGTCTGACCACCCTGCCATCGGAGATTGGCAATCTTACCGGATTGCGCTACCTCTACTTGGGCGACAACGCCCTGACTACCCTCCCGCACCAGCTTGGCGATCTCACGGCTTTGGTACGGCTGTACCTGAACGACAATCCCTTCAGCGGCGCGATTCCGAAGCTGCTGACTTCGCTCACTTCTCTCCAGCGGTTTGCCTTTTACAACACCGATTGGTGTGTGCCAGAGACCGGTCCGGTGGCGGCATGGCTGGCGACGATCAGGGATGTCGAGGGGACGGGGCGCATCTGCGGGCAAACACCGGGCAGTCTGTCCGGCGTCGTCACTCGCCCCGATGCTGCTCCTGCCGCCGGGATACGGGTGAATCTTTACCATCCCATCGTATGGACCGAATGGAGCGTCGTGAGTACAACCTACACACTCGCCGACGGCACTTACCGGTTCGATGGCCTGGGGCAGGACATTGATTATCGCGTGGAATTCACCGATCCCACGCACGTCTACGCGCCGGAATACTACGACAACCAGCTCGAACTCGAAGAATCAACGCCAGTGACTGTCGCCCTGGGGACCACGCGCACAGGTATTGATGCCGCGCTGTTGCCCGCCGTCGTCAAATCGGCTACGCCCGCGGTCACCGTCACCAATGGCGGCACACTGGTTTACCAGTTCTTCATTCACACGGATAACAATACCACGCTGCGGCTCTACGACCCGCTGGATGCCCACCTGACGTGGCAGGGTTTCGTTGGCGAAGCGCCGGGCGCCCTGGCGTATACGAGTGGCGCGCTCACCGGCACAGTTACCCTTCTCGCCTTCACACCCATCACGGTTGCCTTCACAGTCCGGGTTGACCTGCCGCCCGCATCTTTCGTTGGTGCGTATGCGCAGATCAGCAACACGGCCTACTACGCCTTCCCCGATGAGACGCTGCTGCTGGCGCACCCGTCGAACACACAGGTGAACATTGTGCGCGCTGCGCCCACGAGGATTTTCCTGCCGTTAGTGCTACGCAGCTTCTAACGATTCGGGCGTCCCCCACAAGTGAGGACGCCCGTCTACCGTCTACTGTTTACCATCTACTTCATTGCCCATTCGCATAATCCGCGCCCAAGATGATCACGATGTCGTATTGCGCGGTGGGATTGTTCCCGTTGACGACGGCTGACTGTGGCAGCTTCAGCAGCGAGAGGAGTTGCACGGCGGTCATCGGCTTGTCACGGTTGAGAATCACCAACGACGTGTCGTAATCCTGGCGATCGGCGTTGTCGTAGGCGGCGACCGGCAAACCATTGGCTTCGAGGAATTGACTGGTGGTCGCGGCCAATCCCGCAGTTTGTGTGCCGTTCAGCACGGAGATTGTAGCCGACTCTTCTTCGAGCGTTTGCACTTTTTCCCCATTGTTGGCGAGTCCAAAGACTTCATCGCGCACTTTGCGAATCTCGTCGCGCAGCGGAATCAGAATTTGCGCCTGACCAGGCGTCGTCTCGAAAAGGGTGCAGCGTTCATCAATAACGCGAAAGGTGACGTCTTGCTCCATATTCACGCGCCGCGCCAGGTTTGCCAGGGCGATGATCTCGTTCAATTTTAATTTGGGATCAATCTTGACCGACTTTTCCAGGATTTGCAGCATCTCCGGCGCCTGCGCGGCGAGCTGCGGGAGCATGTTGGCTTCCGTCACTCGCTTGAAGATCGCTTTGATGACTTGTTGCTGCCGCCGCGCGCGGTCGAAATCGCCACCGTTGGAGTGACGGGTGCGCGCGTACTTCAGCGCCTCTTCGCCGTAAAAATGATGTGGCCCCGCATCAACGTGAAATGTCTCATATCCGTAATCGGGGGTCGGGTATTGCGTATCGTGAATGGTCTCCGGCACGTCAATGTCAATACCGCCGATGCGATCTACCAATTCGATGAAGGCCTGGAAGTTGAAACGCACATAATAATCAATATCCACGCCCAGGTTGTATTCCACCGTTTCCACGGCCAGTGCTGGCCCGCCGCCCGGATGTCCATAAGCGTCGCCGATGAAGTGCGCCGTGTTGATGCGATCCTCGGTGTAGCCGGGGATATGCACCCACAGGTCGCGCGGGATGGAGAGCACCCCGGCCTTCATCGTCACCGGGTCGAGCGTTCCCAAAATCATCGTGTCGGTGCGCCAGTAATCGGTTTCCTGGGCGCGCTCGTCAATGCCGAGGATCAAAACGGTGATGCGGTCAGTGCCGGTCCATACTGGCAGTGTTTCGCCTTCGACGTGACCGACGTTGGGGCTTTCGTTTTCGGTTTGTTTGATGGTGAATTCCGGCAGAATGTCTGACGTGGCGACGCTGTGCCGCATCGTGAAGTAGATGGTATACCCGGCCGCCGCCGTCAGGACCAAATAGATGAGCGCGAGGCTGATATTGATCAGCAGCGCGTAGGGCAACCGGCTTAGCGAAGAATGGCTTTCGGTTGAGGCCATCGTTGGGACTCCTTACGGCGGACCGGCGTAATCATTACCGAGGATCACCACAATATCCTGGGCTGCGTTGGGATCAGCCCCCTTGACAATAGCCGTCGCCGGGAGTTTCAGCAGATTGGCGATGCGCGCCGCTGTCATTGGCTTGTCGCGGTTCATAATGACCTGCGACGCGACATAGTCCTGACGGTCGGCGTTGCCGATATTCGCCGTAGCGACGCCCTGCGTACTGAGGTATTCCGCAGTCGCCCCGGCCAGCCCGGCCCGCGTGGTGCCGTTGAGAACCGACACCGTCGCGGTTTCCGGCGTCGGCGTCATGACAACCTGGGTAGTGTGCGCCTGATTGGGGATCGGCGTCGGGATGTCGGCGGCGAAGACGTAGTCGCGCACTTCGCGCAGCCGGTCGCGCAGCGGGATCAACACCTGCGCGCCGTCGGGCGTAATCCATTGCTGCGTGCAAGTCTGGTCAATCACGCCGTACCGAATTGTGGAACGATCTACCTGGATTGCCAGATTAGCCAGCGCCAGGATCTGATCCAGCGCCAGGTCGGTCTGCACCGACGTTTCCAGCATTTTGTAAATCTCAGGCGCCTTCTTCGCCAGGTCGGGCAGCAGGCCGACGTTGGTGACCTTTTCCAAAATAGCCGACATCACCTGTTGTTGGCGGCGCGCGCGGTCGAAGTCGCTGCTGTCGTGGCGTGTGCGGGCGTACTTGAGCGCCATCTCGCCGTTGAAATGGTGCCAGCCGGCCTCGATGTATAGGGGATCGTACCCATAAGCGTAATCGGGGTACAAGGGATCGTTGATCGCCCTTTCGACAAAAATATCCACGCCGCCGATGAGGTCAACGAGGCTGACGAAACCCTGGAAGTTCAGGCGAACGTAGTAGTTGATCGGCACGCCGAGATTGTATTCCACCGTCTCGCGCGCCAACGCCGGACCCCCGCCCGTATGTTTGTAGAGATCGCCCAGAAAGTGCGCGGTGTTGATGCGTCCGTCGCTATAACCAGGGATGGGCACCCAGAGGTCGCGGGGAATGGAGAGCACGCCTGCCAGCTTGGTTGCCGGATCGAGGGTCAACAGCATCATCGTATCGGTGCGCCACGGCCCTTTTTCTTGCTCCCGTTCGTCAACACCGAGCAGCAGGATCGTAATGCGGCTGGTGCCTGTCCAGGTGGGCAAAACCTGCCCGAATTCGTACTTCACGTTTTCACTGGGACCGGTGCTGCTCGGTAAGCCTGGCATAATCCCTGGCGAGGCCAGCAGACCGCGCACCCAGGATATAGCAAACGCTACAACGACAACGATGATGGCCAGGAACACCAGTGTCAAAAATCCAGTAATGAGCGCCGGGGCTGTATCTCGTTGCCTGGTCATTCTTCTTCTTCCCATATTGCGTGATGACTCCTTCGATGTGTCAACGCCAATTATACCATGTCCTTGCCTGAGGTTGGTCTATCAGATTGTAGCATATCCAGCAACGCGGCCTCCCACTGCGCGATAGAGGCTTCGATGTTGTAGTGCTCCTGGATGAACCGTTGGCCGGCCGCGCCGATCCGTGCGCGCGCGGCGGGGTCACGCAGCAGCGCGACGACTGCCGCCGCGAACGCTTCCGGCGTATCCGCCGTGACCAGATGCTCGCCAGGCGTCGCGCCGATGCCGTGATTGCACACACTCGTCGCCGCCACCGGCGCACCGAACGTCATCGCATCCACCACTTTTTGCAGCAGCCCGCCGGCCACCAGCAAAGGCGAGACGAACACCGTCGCCGCCTTGTACCAGGGCGCTAAATCGTCCACAAAACCGGTGACGATGCAATGTTCCCCATCCGCGCGGGCTTTGATTTCCGCCGCTGGTGAACCGCCAACCACGCAGAAGCGCGCTTCGGGAATGGCGGCGCGGATGCGCGGCCACACCTGATCCAGGAACCACGTGACGCCCGCGATGTTGTGCGCGCGATCCATCGCGCCGACGAACAGCAGCGTTGGTGAGCCAGGCGGGATGGCAGGTAACGCCTCTGGGTGACAAGAGACAGCGGGTGTCAGCGGCAGCAGGAGCAGCGGATGACGCCCGCATACAGGAGACAGGAGCGCCCGGTCGCCTTCAGAAATAGCGAGGATCAGGTCGTGGCGACGGCACAGCGCCGGCTCGAACAGGCGAAAGCACGCGGCCATCATCTTCGCCCCCAGCCGCTTGAAGCCGTGCGCGTGGGCGACCTTCTGCTGCCACATGAACCAGTTCACATCCTGCGTGCGAAACGACGAGGGCGGCAGCCGCAGGCCGAGCAGGACGATGGCGGTCTGCGTCGTCTCGATGTGGACGAGATCGGGGCGTATGGCCCGCAACGCCTGCCGGGCGGCGCGGCGCAGTGCGCTGTAACTGCGCGCCAACGCCAGCGGTCGCGGCCCCGGCAGCGAACGATGGTGCGGCACGGTGATCACACGCTCGCAGATGGCTTCGACAGCGGGGAGTAGACGGCGTTCTTCATCCAACATCCGCGCCACGAGGCTCAAACGATGGCCGCGGCGGTGCAGCGCCTCCATCAGCCGGAAAAGCGACTCCCCTCCGGCATGACCGACCGCAGGGGCGGGGAATTGTTTGTAGATGAAGAGAATTCGCGCCATCGTGAACCGGGAATTACCCCAGGGGTACTGAGACAACGATCATCTCTGGCCGGCTTTGCACTTGTTCGTAGAAGAAATTCGACAACGCCCTTTCGACGGCTTTTTCCACGTCGGCGGGCGCGGCGCTCCCGCGGGTGGCCTGCAGTGTTTGCTGCACGATGGGGTACGCCCGCGCGATCAAATCGTCGAGAACTTCGGCAGCCGCCACGCCGCGCGCGGTGATGCGCGGCTCGCCAATCAACGCGCCCTGGCGCCGGTTGTAGGTAAAGACGACGTTGCACACGCCAGCGACGGCCAGCGTCTCACGATCCTGGATGATCTGCGAACTGACCGCATCGCCCACCAGGCTGCCATCCACAAAGACGTAACCGCCGGGTACGCGCTCGCCCACTTCCAACGCATCGTCAGAGAAACGCAGAATATACCCATTTTCCACCACGGCGATATTCTGCCGGGGGATGCCCACCTCCTGCGCCAGCAGCGCGTGTTGCTTCAGGTGGCGCAGCTCGCCGTGAATGGGCACGAAGAACTTGGGGCGCAGCAGGTTGAGCAGCATCTTCTGCTCTTCCTGGCTGGCATGCCCGGAGACATGCACCGGCGCGACGGGATGGTAAACGACGTTGGCCCCTTTCTGGAAAAGGCGATTGATGACGCGATGCACCACTTCCTCATTGCCGGGGATGGTGTGCGAGGAAAGCACCACCGTATCCCCCGGCACAACGCGCAGCGAAGGATGCCGTCCAATCGCCAGCCGTCCCATAATCGAGCGCGGCTCACCCTGCGCGCCGGTCGCCATGATGGTGACCTGGTGCGGCGGCAGGCGGTTGATGTCTTGCAACGACAGGATGAGATCGTCGGGCACGTTCAGATAGCCCAGGCGACGCGCCATCTTGATGTTTTTGACCATGGTGGTGCCGGCGATGGCGACCTTGCGCCCAAAACTGCGCGCCACTTCCATCACCTGCTGGATGCGCGAGATCAGCGAGGCGAACGTCGCCACAATGACGCGCCCTTTGGCCTGGCGGAACACGTCGGCCAGAGCCGCATTCAAGCTGTACTCCGAGGGGGTCGTGCCAGGGTGATCGGAGTTGGTGCTATCGGCGAGCAGCGCCAGTACACCGCGCTGGTTGAATTCCGCCAGTCTGGCGACATCGCTCGGCCAGCCATCCACCGGTGTGTGATCCATCTTGTAGTCGCCGCTGTGAACGACGAGGCCGAGCGGCGTGTCAATGCCTAGCCCGACCGCGTCCGGGATACTGTGGCACACGTGATAAGGTTCCACGGTGAATGGCCCCAGATGAATCACGTCGCCGGGTTCCATCGGCTGGAGTTTGACGCGCTTTTGCAGCTCGCGGTTGAGCTTGACCTCGATCAACCCGCGCGTTAGCCGTGTTGCGTAGACCGGCGCATTGAACTCCTGCAAGAAGTGCGGCAGCGCGCCGATGTGATCTTCGTGCCCGTGGGTGATGACAATGCCCCGGAGGCGATCTTCCTTGCCTTTGAGGTAGCGATAATCGGGGATGATATAATCCACGCCCGGCATATCGCTTTCAGGGAACATCATCCCAACGTCCACGATCAGGATGTTGCGCCCATATTCGAGCGCCATCATATTCTTTCCGACTTCCCCCAGACCGCCCAGGGGAACGATTTGTAGCTTTTCCATATCGTTAACCTTGTTGCATAAATCTGTTTTCTAGCTTTCAGCCAAGTTCAGTATACCCTTAACGCGATTGTGCGTCAAGGTTACATTGCCAATTGCCAGCACGGGGGCGCTCCGTATGGTCAGCGTGTGGGGGATGCAGATCAAATCTTGCCTGAAAACCGGGCGGTTTCTACGCCTAAAGCCGGCTTGACAAGCCGCCAGTTTTCGCGATTGTGCGGTTGGGTTGGGGAAAAACCCTGGTTTTAGAAACATACCCTTGTGCTATAATGCGAGCCAGGTTTATTAAAGCTTTGACCAGCATCGCCCAGAGGAGAGAATTAAATGCCGGATATAAACTTGTTCGATCTACACGGTAGAGGGCTTGAAATTGGACCTGGCGTTAATCCTTTTTCCGCAGAAGCACTCAAGCTGGACAAAGGGTTTAAGTTCTTTGATAATGCACTTGAAATTGATGTTGTCGGAATGGCTACCCAACTTCCATTCAAAAACAACACGTTTGACTTTATTGTTGCGCGTCATGTGCTGGAACACACGGCTAATCCGCTCCTGATGTTGCGCGAAATGGCGCGCATTTTGACGCTAACTGGCAAAATGGTAATCACTCTCCCTAATAAGTTGGCGACGTTTGATTTTTTCCGAAAACCAACTTCTTTTTTCCATCTCTATCTTGATTACATCTCACACCGAAAAGATAATGACAAATCGCATGCTCAAGAGTGGATAAAGAAAGTCCTGTTGAATCCAGATGCCCGAAAATACCGTATGTATCAATCCAGTGAAGATGATTACAAAGAATACTTGAAATTCTTAGATGATTTGACAAATAATCGAAACCTGGATACGCACTTTCACGTTTTTACACCCGGCAGTTTCAAAAGAGTATTTACCCTCGCAAAAATCATGGGACTGCTAAACCTGACGCTCAGCCAATTCTATGACCCGGATCCCATAGACACTCAGGCATTTACGGCAATTCTACGCTATTCGAGGTAAAGTGGGGCAATTACGATTTTGTTGACGCCTGACATAGCGGACAAAAGTACGTGCTACGTTGACCCTGTACGATGCGTTCCACCGCGTAACCGCAGCGTGGACACTGCTCGCCGGCCCGGTCATAGACGCCGAGATACTTCTGGTGCTCACCCGTACCGCCGCCTGGGTAGACGTATTGCCGATCCTCCAGGCTCGTTCCGCCGTTTTCTATGCCGGCGCGCAGCACGGCGACAATCGCCGCGTGCAACCGCTGTGCTTCAGCGGCGGTCAATGTTCCGGCAATGCGCTGCGGATGGATGCCAGCCTGCCACAACGCCTCGCTCACGTAAATGTTGCCCAATCCGGCGATAAAGCGTTGATTGAGCAACAGCGGCTTGATCTCCCCGCGTCGCTGCGCCAATTGCGCAATAAGCCATTCCGGCGTGAAATCCGCCGAAAGCGGTTCCGGCCCCAGGTCGCCGGTGATCTCGCGGGGATCATCCACCAGGTAGAAGCGCCCGAATTTGCGCGGGTCAATGTAGATCACCCACGTTCCATCGGCCAATTGCAATCGCAGACGCGCGTGGACGTCATCGCCGGGGGTATCATTGTAGACGGCAAACTTGCCACTCATCCGCAGGTGGACCAGCAGCGTTTGCGCCGTGGAGAGCGCCATCTGGATGAATTTGCCGCGCCGGTCAATGGCTGTCACGCCCGCGCCGGTCAGCGCGGCGCAGAAGGCTTCGGGGGCGGGACGATCCACCGTCCGCGCCCACAGGACCTCTACGTGGGCGATGGTCTGCCCGGTGAGCACGGGCGCGAGCTTGCGGGCGATGGTTTCGACTTCGGGGAGTTCGGGCATAGATGTTCGCAGATAAGAGACGTAAAGCGTAAAACGTAAGAAGCCATTTACGCTTTACGTTTTACGCTTTACGCATTCTGTTTAGCGCGGGTAGCCGTAGCGCGAGTCGTAACGCTGCATCAGCACGTTGAAGTGGATTTGTTCTGCTCCGGCCAATTGTTTGAACAATTTCTGCGCCTCTGGGTCTTTAGCCGTGTGCGCGCTGTTGTAGTACAACTTAAAGGATTTGTCTTCCACGCCCAGGGCAAAGAGCAAGGCATCTTCTTCTGTGGGCTGGGCAGGCAATTCGGCCAGCACCTCTTTTTCGGGTGGAAAAACGACTGAAACGGCGTCAATGACCTCGACCGTCGCCATCTCTGGGATCGTGGCCCAACCTTTGCCGGCCTCAAGCGCCTGATACTGGCGTTCGATGTAATTGAAGTGATCCACTTCATCAGCGGCCAGTCGCTTGAACATCATGACCGCTTCTGGGTCTGTCATGTGCGCGGCAATGGTTTCATAGAATTTGCGTCCATCGCTTTCCAGTTTCATCGCTTGAACCAAGACATCCATCAATTCCATAGGGTACCTCCTGAAGGCTTTGGATATTTAACAAGATTTACATATCCATTATATCATAAAAATGAAAAGAGCCGAGATCAATCCCCGGCTCCTTTCTTGACACGGTGTCTCACTCCAAAGTGCAGATCGCGCCAGCCTGCTTGACGCGCAGGGCCAGCGTCTCCATAATGGCAAAGCGGTGTTCGAGGCTGACGGTCTCGACGAAGGCCGTAGCGATGTCTAGCCCCACCGCCAGGTCAACGTATTGCGATTGCGCCGCAATGACCAGCACTTTGCCGGTCGGAATGGCGGGTGAAGCGAAGATGCCGCCCGTGGCCTGCTTCTCCAACAGTTCGATTTCGAGGATGCCGCGCTTGCCGTAAACCCGTTGGAGTTTGGCGTGCAGTAGCGGGTGCACAGCGACAAAATAGGGCGGATAGAAGCCCTCAGAGATCAGCCTGGCCGTGGCGGAGGCGACATCGGCCAGCGCCTGTCCTTCTTCGTTCCAATCGCCGAGTGGGTGCGTCAGCCGCCCGGTGACGTTGAGCAGCCCTTCTACGCCGTCGTCCGCAGCGCCGTTGAAGATCAGCTTGTCCTCGGCCAGCGCGATCTGCGTCGCAGTCGCCGCGATGGGCGCAGTATCGAATGGCTGCCCGGCGTTCATCAATTCCAGGTCCTTGGCGGTGATGATGAAATCCTTCATTAGCGTGCTCAGAGAGAGCTGCCGGGTGACTTTCGCGCGCACCGGCTCGCCCTCTTTGCTGCTGTAGGTGTAGAGAGGGACGGTGTACGCGCCATACCCCAACGGCCCATACAAATCCAGAATCCGCCGCCCAATCACAATGCGGTTGACGACTTCACCAACGGTGGCGTCAATCAACTGCCATTGTTCTGGGGTAAGCGGCGCATCGTTACGCATCAGAATGTTCTCCATATATGAACTCCTTTCAGGTTAGTCTAAGGTCGAATGTCGAACGTCCAAAGTCGGTAGTCGCGTTATTACGAATTACGCTTTACGTTTCAGCGTTCCTATGGTCCACACTTTGGTGGTGGGCGCCGCGGCAGGCAATGCGACCGGTTTCAGGCGCTTAAGCAGCCGTCCAAAGAGGCTCTCATGGTACAACTCCTGCCCGCGCGCGTCGTCAATGACGTCTTTCGCGCCGGGATCAACCATCTGCGCGACAAATTGGCCGTACATCGCCGCGGTTTCGTTCTCCAGTTGGATGTCGGCTTCCAGCATAGCCTGGGGATCGCCGGGCAAGGTCAGCGGGTGATGGGTGAGGGGCATTTCCTCGCCGCTGCCCACCAGTTCTTCGCCGAACCAGCCCATGTGCTGCATTTCGTTGATGGCCTGCGTCATCAACTGGCTAGAGACTTCCTCGTCCGTGTCCATCGTCAGGAAGGAATGAACGAGATATTGTAGGATCGCTGCGTATTCGTGGCTCACGCCCCAGTTGAGAGCATCTTTGTCAACGGTCGCCATTGCTGGGGCTGGCGCTTCGGTTGATTCCGCTGGCGCTGTTTGCAGCTCCAACGTGGTTTTATCAACAAAGTGGGCGAAATCGCCGTGGTGGCGGCGTTCGTCGGCGAGGATATGTTCGATGTCCGCGCGCAGATCGGGATCGCTGATGCGCGTGAGGTAGCCCTCGTACATCGCGATAGCGCGTTCTTCCGCGGCGACGTCGCGCTGCATCCATTCCGGGCTGGTCGCGCCAGACAAATCGGTGAAGCCGCGCGCTGTCGTTGGCTGCCCGCCCAGCCGCACGATCCACCGCGAGAGAATCCACAGATGTCGCATTTCTTCGCGGGCGATGCCTTCGATTTCGCAGGCCAGTTCGCCCTCGCCCATCATGTAGGCATGGCGCAGGTATTGGATCAGGGCCGCGTGCTCATCCTCCACCGCTGCCTTGAGCATCTGGATCACATCTGTATTGGTCGTTTGTGGCATCATAACCTCCTATGGTAGACGGTAGACAGTAGACGGCTGACAGGGGAGGAGGCCCCGTTTACTGTCTACCGTATGCCGTCTACTCAACCTTGAGTTCGTGGCTGTTTTCCCACAAGCCGTGGATGTTGCAGTACGAGGTAGCGACGAGCGTGCCGGGGCCGTTGACCGTGACCGAGCACTTCGCTACAGGGTTGGTCCACACGGGGCCAGTATCTGCGCCTTGCACCGATGCACCGTGGGCAGGGAACTCGAAGTGCCCCACCTGATAGATGAACTTGTCGCCTTCGGGTTTGAAGTACAGCTCAATCCAGGCAATGTGGTGCGCGGTGGTGTTGGGATGGGCGATTTCTTTGCCGATGCTAAGCTTCACCATAAACGGTTCGCCCGCCTTGACGACCTCTGGCGCTTCGATGACGGGTGCGTGCTTTTCCTTCTTCCAATCTGCCGTTTGAATGTTATCGCCGAATTTCATAGTTATGCCTCCTTTGCATACAATAAAAATGGGTGACGGATTCTATTGAATCACTGACTTCAATGTACGCATAGTTTACTCTGCACACTCGAAAAATGCAAGATGGCAAAGAACACCCAATCATCCGTAATGTTGTCCTATCTGCCAGTGTAGGTATAATGAGCCGTCGTGTAGCGGCGTGAAATTACGAGAGTAAAAGGTAAAGGTTGTGCAGCCAGATGAATAATGATCTCGAACATCAAGTGCGTGTATGGCGACAGGGCGAAGTGACGGCGCAAACGTACACCCTGCCGGGCGAAGAAGAGTTCTGCATCTATGTGAATGGGCAATCCCTGGCGCGATTGATGGCTTCGCCAGCGGAACGCAAGGCGCTGGTGGTCGGCTTTCTGGCTTACGCGGGGATCATCGAAACCCCAGGCGATATCGCAAAACTGCATTTTTCCCAAGGTGAGACGTGCGCCGATGTGTGGTTGAGCGCCGATAAAGCTATCACCGTAGAACCCCGCCTGGCGGCGCACAACGCTTTGCTCACCTCTGGGTGCGGGCGCGGGGTAGTGTTGGGGGATTTGTACGCGCCGCCTGCGCCGCTGCCCACGCGCCCTGTGCTGTCTCCAACACAGTTATTGGGGATGGCGCAGGTCTTGCAGGAAGTTACCGCGCGTAATCCCAACAGCCACGGCGTCCATACCAGCGCGCTCTTTGCTCCTCACGGTGAAACGATCGCGATTATGACCGACGTGGGTCGCCACAACACACTGGACAAACTCCTGGGCTATTGTCTCCTGGCAAACCGCTTCACCGAGGGCGATGTGCTTTTGACCACCGGGCGGCTTTCCTCAGAAATGGTCAGCAAAGCGGCGCGGATGGGCGTCCCTGTCGCCGCGACGTTGCGGGCGGTTACGTCGACCGCGGTACGCCTGGCTGAAACCTGGGGCATCACGACGGTCGGGTATCTGCGGGGTCAGCAGATGATCGTCCACACCCATCCGGAGCGATTGGGGATTTAGCGATTGACGGATTGGGCGATTATCTACTCGTCCAATTGCTGCAACGCCAGTGTCCAGTCTTCGGGAGTATTCACATTGAAAAACGTGCGGCCTTCGGGATCCCAGCGGGCGATCTCATCCTGTGGGATGATGTGAACGCGCATGTCAGAGTAAAAGGCGACGATGCGCCGTTTACCCGCCTGGAGCGCGGCTTCGGCGGCGGGGGCGCAGACAGAGGGGCGGTAAAGCGCGTGGAGCGGCTCCAGATTACCCCGCCATTCAGGCACGACGATGTCGGCTGCGCTGTCCTCAGCCAGCCGCATCATTGCCCGGAGCAAGGCCGGATTGAGGAGCGGCATATCCCCGGCCACCGCGATGGCCCATGCAGAGCGCGCCGCGGTCAGACCGGCGTGTAGCCCGGCCAGAACGCCCTGGCCCGGATAAACGTCCGTCACCACGCGCGCCGCAAGACCATCGAGCATCGTGGGGTCGAGCGCAGCCACGATCACTTCATCCACCAAAGCGCGCAGGCGCTCGATGACCCAGACGACCAACGGCTGCGCGTGGATCGTCATGAAACGCTTATCCATGCCCATCCGGGTACTGCTTCCGCCCGCCAGAACGATTCCACTCCACATCATCTTCTGCATAAACATTCACCAACCGGTAGATGAAGATGACACAGCCATTTGCTACTCCGACTACCAGACTAAAGACTGACGACCACATAGGCGTCTATTGTACCACTTTCGCAGCGATTTGGCTTTTCCCGTGATTTTGATACAATAAAAAACGTCCGGTTTCTAATCTTTTATCTTCAGGAGGAAAATACATATGGCGAATTCATCAGTACCAGTACCAGAAGTTAAGTTGGACGCTCTTCTACCGGCGGAAATGGCCGCCAAAGCGGAAGGGGTGGGCGTGAAGAAAGCCACCGGCGATGCGATGCAGTTATTTGCATTGGCTGTTCTGGCCGGTGCTTTCATCGGTCTGGGTGCGATCTTCTGCACTACGGTGTTGGCAGGCCTTGGCAGCGGCGCGAATCCCGTTCCTTACGGTATCCAGCGTCTGCTCGGCGGGTTGGTCTTCTGCCTCGGCCTCATCCTCGTCATCGTCGGTGGCGCGGAATTGTTCACCGGCAACAACCTTATCGTGATGGCCTGGGCCAACAAGAAGGTCACCACGGCGCAATTATTGCGCAACTGGGGCATCGTCTACGCGGGCAACTTTGTCGGTTCTGTGGCGACCGCGGCCATTATGTATTTCACCAAGCAGTGGACCTTCGGCGGCGGCG
>Ga0208197_1000480_pt1 | contig 50565 bp, 33 predicted proteins | sample AD_JPNNA4_MetaG_FD_184444 | JGI IMG/M metagenome (GOLD analysis project Ga0208197, IMG submission 184444) | Active sludge microbial communities of municipal wastewater-treating anaerobic digesters from Japan - AD_JPNNA4_MetaG (SPAdes) (version 2) | ecosystem: Engineered > Bioreactor > Anaerobic...
TCGCCGAGTCGGGGACTTCAAACCCTCAGCCCCCTGGACGGAGTCTGCCCAAATCCCTGCGGATCTGGGCCGGAACGCGCCGGGAACATGCCCGAGTCAGGCCTGGCCGCCTTACCGGTCAGTCCTGTCCGGCCTCCCGGACGTCTTGATTTCCATGCCGGTCGGGGGCCACAATCGCGGCCGTTTCGGGAGGAGCCCATGAGCCACGTCTCCTGCATCCTCGACCACATCGGCAACACCCCCCTGGTGGCCATCCGGCATCTCTCGCCCGGTCCCGTGCTGGCCAAGGCAGAGTTCCTGAACCCCGGAGGCAGCATCAAGGACCGCATCGCCCTCCACATCCTCCGCCGGGCGCGGGAGCGGGGCGACCTGCGGGAGGGGGACGTCATCGCCGAGGCCACCTCGGGCAACACCGGCATCGGCATCGCCCTGGTGGGGCGCCAGATGGGCTTTCGGGTCATCATCGTGATGCCCGAGAACATGAGCGAGGAGCGCAAGAAGATCATCCGGGCCCTCGGGGCGGACCTCGAGTTGACCCCCGCCGAGAAGAGCCTGTCGGGATGCCTGGAACGGCTGGAGGAGATCCGGGGCGAGCATCCCCGGGTCTTCGTGCCGGGGCAGTTCACGAACCCCGACAATCCCGAGGCCCACTACCTGACCACCGGCCCCGAGATCTGGCAGCAGACCGGGGGGCAGGTGGACGTCTTCGTGGCCGGCATCGGCAGCGGGGGGACGCTGATGGGCGTGGGGCGCTATCTCCGAGAACGGAACCCGCGGGTGCAGATCGTCGCCGTGGAGCCGCGGAACGCCTCGGCCCTGCTGGGCCGGGAGCCGGGGCTCCACGTGATCCAGGGCATCGGCGACGGCTTCGTGCCCCCGGTGGTGGACCGGCACCTGATCGACATGGTGATGACCATCAGCGACGACGACGCGGTGGAGACCACCCGGCGTCTGGCCCGGGACTGCGGGCTGCTGGTCGGAACCTCCTCCGGGGCCAACGCCTGGTGCGCGGCCCACTTTGCCGATGGGCGCCGCCATGTCGTGACGGTGCTCCCGGATCGGGCCGAGCGCTACTTCAGCACCGCCCTGCTGTGATCCTCACGGCCCGGCCGGCGGCGACTCCCCGGGGTTCGGGGACCCCCGTTGCCGGGCCCGAATCAACCAGGTGGTCGGGTCCGAGACGACCCAGGGGAGGGCGAATCGCGGCTCCTCCGGGAGGCTCGTCTCGACGACCAGGAAGCCCTCGGTGGTCCTGGGGGCCTCGACGGCCACGACCCGGATCAGCCAGGCGTTCCCCTCGGGGGCCACGGCCCCCCGCAGTGCCCCCGACGGGTCTCGCACCCGGACCAGGCGAAACGGCCGGCCCGTGGGAGACGTGACCCGGAGCGTGATCTCCGGGGGTGGCTGTCCGGGTTCGAAGGGAGACAGGACCGCGGCCCCGGGAACGACCCGGAGCAGTCTCGGCGGCGGTGGCGTCGCCTCCTGGCCCGGATCGGAGGAGGGGGCAGGCGGCGGCCGGTCCTTTCCGGGGCATCCCCAACAGGCCAGGACCAGGGCGACCCACCGGAATCGCCGTGCCGTTGTGGATCGCCCCGGAAGACCCGGCGCGTTCTGGGAGACCCCTTTGCCGCCAGCGCGCATCAGTTCCCTTTCCCGGCGTCCTGGAACGATCGAAGCAGCCGCCCGCAGGCCTCGAACTCCGCCTGGGTCCTCGCCTCCTTGGCGGACCTCCGGGCGGCCTGGCAGTCCTGCGGGCTCGTTCCCTCGGTCTTGCAGGTCAGTTCCGCGAGGCGCTGACAGTCGTTCTTCGGGCCGCAGGCCCCGAAGACCAGCATCGCCAGCACTCCCCCACCGACCACCCATCGTTGCCACGATCTTCCTTGCACGGGTCTTCCCCCTTTCCTGCCGCCCGGATGGTATCGCGGCGGCATCGTCCCTGCACGCCCCCTGGAGAATTGCAGGCCCTCAGGCGACTCGCAAGTTGACCTTCCTCCGTTTCGGGATAGCATCGCCTCACTTGCTTCCTACCTCGGGGAGGAGAGATGCACGTTCATCGTTTCTCTGGGATCCTGGCGATGCTGTGCTGCGTTCCGGTGCTGGCCCGGGCAGAAGAGACCGCGGAGGCGATTGGCCCGCGCACCTTTGCCGACAAGGCCCTCCCCGTCCTGCAGCGGGGGGCCGCCCGTTTCGAGGCGGGACCCTTCGAGGCGAGCCTCCATGGCCGCCTGAACGTCTGGACCGGCTGGGTGGGGTCCGATGCCCTGCTGTCGGAGGGGGACCCGATGCAGGAGTACGGGTTCCGGATGCGGCGGGTCCGGTTCGGCGTGGACGGGAGCCTGTTCAAGACCGTGACCTTTGGCATCGAGATGGACCTCTTCGACTCGGAGAAGCAGGGCGGTCCCCTCTACGACGCCTGGGTGGACTGGACCCCGACCCACTGGTTCGGCTTCCAGGTGGGCTTCCAGAAGTTCCCCTTCGCGAAGACCGAGATGAACTCCTCCGCCGGGACCGCCCACCTGGATCGGGCGCTGGGGGTCAAGGCCATGGCGCCCTCGAACACCCTCGGTCTCGTGATCCACTCGGACCTCTGGAAGGACCACCTGCGCCTCACCCTGGGCGTCTTCAATGGCCTTCAGCGCAATGCCTCCTTCTGGGAGGGCTACGAGGGGGTCGGCGTGAGCCTGGGCAGCCGCTTCCAGCGTCTGGCCTACGTGGGACGCCTGGACATCGAGCCCCTGGCGCGCCTCGGATCGGGTGAGCCCGACCTCCAGGGCGGGCCCGTCCGCCTGGGCCTCGGCGGTGGCGGCTTCTACAGCGACGGCAAGACCGACGAGATCTTCGGGGCCTCGGGCTACCTGCACCTGAAGGCCTACGGGTTCCATTTCCTGGGGGAGGCCATCTGGGACCGTGCCCGGCCCCAGAAGCAGCCCACCACGGTCACCACCACCCCGGCCGAGGTGGACCGGGTGACGGCCCAGGGGACGATCGGCTACTTCATCCGGCCCATCACGACGGGGCTGGCGGTCCGGACCGAGTACATCGACAACCACATGGACCAGAAGGACGAGGGGGACCAGGTCGTCGTCGCGGCGACGCTGACCCACTACCTGGTGCAGCACTACCTGAAGGCCTCCTTCGAGTACCAGACCCGGATTGAACTGCATGGACGGAAACTGAAGAACGACTCGGCCATCCTGGGCATCCAGCTGGCCTTCTAGTCTCCCCGGGAGGGCACGATGAACGGTCGGATTCTCTGGCGAGGGGCCCTTCTGGGGCTTGCGTCGCTGCTCTGGTGGACGGCCTGCACGGACGGCCGGGGGTTGCGGGCCAAACGGGTCGAGTCCCAGGCCGAACTGATCGGGGGGCCCACGGCCAAGGGCAAGGTCGGCGACTACCTGCTGGAAAACGACCGCATCCGGGTCGTGATCAGCGGTCCCGGCCCGACCTTCACCGCCGGTCTCTTCGGGGGCACGGTGCTGGACGTGGACCTCCAGCGGACCCGGTCCCAGGACGTTCAGGGCCGGGGATTCGATGCCTTTGCCGAGGCCTTCCCGCTGGCGAACCTCCTGATCGTGAACCCGATGAACCCCACTCGGGCCATCCGCCTCTCCGATGCGGGAGTCCGGGCCGAGGACGTCCAGGGGTCCGTCTCGGTCTTCAAGGACGGCAGCGACGGCCAGGAGGCCGTGATCCGGGTCACCGGCCACTCGGCCTACATCTTCGATGTCCTGAAGATGCTGAACCGGGACTTCCTGGAGGGGATGCTGAACCCCCTGACGGTGGCGGGCCTGGAACTGGACATGTACCAGTTGGCGGACCTGCTGCCGGCCCTGGTGGGGGAGCCGGACCTGAACCTCTTCGGGCTGCTGAACCGCCTCCAGATCTCCTTCGACTTCCAGACGGACTACATCTTGCGCCCCGGGGAGCCCTTCCTGCGACAGGTGACCACTGTCACCCTGGCGCCCCAGTCGGACCGCCTCCTCCAGGGGTGTCCCCCGACCCCATGCGACAAGACCTGCGAGTTCGGTTACGCCGTGGCGGAGTTCTCGGAGACGGTGTCCGGCGCCTCGACGCCCTACAAGCGGATGTGCCCGGTCTGCCAGTGCGCCGAGGCCCCGGCGGAGATGGCCACCTTCAACGAGAGCCGGGACTTCTTCCAGGTGCTCCTGGGCACCCTGGACGGCTGGGTGGACCCCCTCTGGAAGGGCGGGGTCGTGACCGGGGACTTCCTCTTCTTCGGGTCCGACGCGCCGCCCTTCGCCCCGGGCTTTGGCTTCGACATCGACCGGAAGGTCTACGAGGACCTCTGGCAGGGCGTGGGGACGATGGGCAGCCCCATCGCCGCCGAGTGGGTCGCCGGCGTCGGAGAGAACGTCTCCTATGCCTGGGCCACCGTGAATCCGAGGGAGCGCCGGGGGTTCGATTGCCCCGGGCACCGCCTGGCCATCGTCCGGATCACTCCCGACCGGGAGGATGCCGTGGCCCAGGCCCTGACCGGGCAGAACGACCTGGACCTGGCGAAGAACCTGGCGGCCCGGGACGCCGCGGCCCGGGTGCGACAGGCGATCGTCGATCGGCGGCCGATTCCCCTGGTCTCGGTCCCCACGGACCGGACCTCGGACCCCGGGAACCAGGCGGACCCGGCCCTGCGGGACCAGGCCTACCGCCAGTGGGTGGCCGGGGTGCTCTCGGGCCCCGGGCAGGCCCTGGCGGCCCGGTTCGGCGAGGGGGTCGACCTCGACCTCCTGCCGGCCCACGACTGCCTGCCCTCCCGGGTCCTGGTGCCCCTCTTCACGACCAGCGCCACAGCGGTGCTGACCCACTTCGCCGAGGGGGACACCCTCAAGGCTGCCGGGGAGGACGCGCCCCTGGTGGATGATCGCCGTGCCTACACCTTCACCCGGTATCTGAGCGTCGGCGAAGGGGACGTGGCCACCGCCGTGGCGCCCCTCTACGGGCTCCGTGGCACCCCCACGGGCACGCTGGAGGGCGTGGTCTTCGAGGACCCGTCCCGGAAACCCCTGTCCCACATCGACGTCTTCCTGCTCCAGGACCCCCGGGAGAAGCCCGAGGACCCCATTCCGACCTCGTTTGCCGCCTACCGGCGGCTGGCCGTCGATCGCTTCGGGAACTCGGGCATCGTGTCCCATTTCCAGAGCGACGTGGGACTCCGGGCCCAGACGGAGCCCTCGGGGTCCTTCGAGGGGCCCGTGCCGCCCGGGCGATACCTCGCCATGGCCCACGACCCCGAGCGGGGGTCCTCGGCCCTGGAACCGGTGGAGGTCCGGGTCAGCGAGCGGTCCCGGGTGCTGTTGTTCCTCCAGGCCCCTGGAGAGGTGGCCTACCGGGTCACGGACCAGGCCGGGAACCGGATCCCGGCGCGCCTCTCCTTCCAGGCCCTTGACGAAACCGGCAAGCCCCTGGACTGGGACGGGACCAACGAGCCCGAGCTGGGGGACCACCGGTACGACCACGGTGTCCGGAAGGCGGAGCACTCGGGACATGGCGAAGGGACCGTTCGCCTGGCTCCCGGCCGGTACCGGGTGCTGGTGTCCCGGGGCATGGAGTACGCCGTGGCCGAGGTCCCGGACCTGGAGGTGGCCCCGGCCCAGACCGTGCCCCTGCAGGTGACGCTGATCCGGGAGGTGGACACGACTGGCTGGCTGGCCGGGGACTTCCACGTCCATGCGGTGGCCTCGGTGGACTCCTCGCTGCCCATGGAGACCCGGATCCGGGCGGCGGTGGCCGAGGGCCTCGAGGTCGTGGCCGCCACGGACCACGACCACATCGTGGACTACGGCCCCTGGATCCGCCAGGAGGGACTCGAGAACTTCCTGAAATACGAGGTGGCGGCGGAGGTCTCTCCGCTGGAATACGGGCACTTCAACGCGTTCCCCATGCGCTATGACGACACCGCCGGGTTCGTCCACGGGGCCCCGGGATGGCATGGCCTCACGATGCGCCAGATCTTCGACCGGATGCGGGAGATGCGTGACGGCCCGCCGGAGAGTTTCGTGATGGAGGCGAACCATCCCCGGGACGGCTTCATGGGCTACCTGGCCCAGCTGGGCGTGAAGGGCTACGACATGACCCGCAAGCGCCCGGGCATGGAGTTGTGCAATCAGGTGATGAGCGAGGCGCCTTGCGACTTCGACTCCTTCGAGGTTCAGAACGGCAAGAATCTCCAGTACCTCCACACCCCCACGGTCGGCGAGGCCGAACGGCACAACCGCTGCTACCGGGAGATCCTGGACCTCCGGGACGCGAAGCGTCTGGCCTTCGAGCCGGGGGCCTCCGTCTGCGCCTGGCTCCTGGTTGACCCGGTGGCCGACTGCGACCGGGCGGAGGCCGCGGCCAGGGACCCGGCCCTCGGGGAGGCGGAGCGCCTGGCCTGGGCCGTGACCCGGGACCACTGCGCCTGGCACCGGGAGGCCCGGGAGGCCTTCCAGGCGGCGTCAAAGGCCGACGGGCTGCTGTCGGCCAAGCGCCAGGCCCTGGAGGCCCTCAAGGCCCTGAGCCTGCGCTACCAGCTGGAGCGGACGGACCTGGAGAACGACGCCTTCTTCAACACCACCTCCGAGGAGCAGGCGGCCAGCGACCCGACGAAGTTCGCCGATGTGGGCTGCTCCCAGCAGAAGGCCTGCGAGGCCTGCGTCGGGAAGCGCCACCCCGAGTGCGCGAAGAAGGTCTCCGACGGGGGGACCGGCTGGACCACCGCCTGCGTGATCTGGTGCCGGGACGAGTGCCCCGAACACGACGCCCGGCCCTGCACGGACCGCTTCGAGGTCCTGGAGGACTGGTTCCACTTCCTGGACATCGGCTTCGACAAGGTCGGCGTGGCCAACTCCGACAGCCACGGCACCGCCAAGGAGATCGGACATCCCCGGACCTATGTCCAGGCCGGGACCGACTCTCCGGCGGCGGCCGATGTCCGGGACGTGAACCGGGCCATGAAGGCCGGCCGGGTGACCCTCTCATCGGGGGCCTTCATCGAGTTCTCCCTGCGCCAGGAGGGGACCCCGGGCCAGGCATCCATCGGCGATGTGCTGACGGCCACCGGCGACGGGGACCTGCTGGCTCATATCCGCGTCCAGACCCCCTCCTGGTACCGGGTCGAGCGCATCGAGGTCTGGAGCAACAGCCGGCGGGTGAAGCAGATCTTCGTGGACCCCCCGAAGGAGGTCATCGAGGACTTCAACGCGGAGGTGCGCCTGCCCCGACCCGAGATCGACTCCTGGTATCTGGTCATCGCCTATGGCACCTCCGGGGAGGCCTCGATGTCCCCGGTGTACAAGCGGGAGCCCTACGGCAACATCCTGATCTCGACCGTGATTGCCCTGGCGGCGGACCAGCTGCTGGCGAACTTCTCGTCGTTGCTCGACAAGGTCTCCTCCCTGGGGCTGGACGTGTCCTCGCTCCTCGGGTCCCTGGAACTGCCCGACTCCTATCCCTCCCTTGCCTGGGGCGCCACGAACCCCATCCGGGTGGACGTCGATGGCGGCGGCTTCCGGCCTCCTCGGGCGGTGGACACGAACGGCGATGGCGTCTGGGACCCGCCGCCGTTCTGCTCGGTCCCCTGCGACCCCTCGAAGGGCGAGGCGGCGTGTCCTGCGGGTCAGGCCTGCCTGCCGCGCATCGGCACCTCCGGCGCCGATGCGGTCCATGTCTGCCAGTCCCCGACCCCTGAGTACTGCGTGGGACTTCAGCGGGTCAGCCCCTGACCGTCCCGGAGAGGAGTCCCCGGTGAGTCGGACGCACCCTTCCTGCCAGGCAGGCGCCGGATCCCTTCTCCCTGGGGTCCTGGTCCTTGCCGGGGTGCTGGGCCTCCCGGGGGAGGGGGCCTCTCGGGTGCTGCCGCCCCGGGCCTCCGAGGTCGTGTCCCGGACCTTCCAGGCCTTGGACCCGGCGTGGCGCCTGGACCGGGCCAGCATCGATCGCTCCCAGGTCCGGGTCACCCTCTGCCCGGTCCCCCAGGGGGCGTGTCTCGAGGCCCTCCTGACCGACCCAGACGAGGGGTGCCCCGACGGGGATCAGGCGGGCCTCTGGTGCCTGCGACTGCCTCCGGGCGACGACTCCCGGCGGCTGCGGGAGGTCCTGGTTCCCCTGCTCTCGGCCCAGCCCGCAGACCCCCTCTGGGAGGTCCCGGGAGGCCAGGAGGCCGGCCAGGAGACCTCGGGAGGGGCCGTCGGGACGACCGCCCCCGGCGCGAGCGGCGAGGCGCCGATGTCCCGCTGGTGGGCGACCATCGGGTTCCTGGCCCTGTGGACTCTCGGGTTCTGGCCGGGGGTCGGGGTGGCGTGGCTGATTCGGGCGCGCGTTCCGGCGGTCGAACGCCATCGAGGACCCATGGCCCTGCTGGCGGTGGCGGTCCTGCTGGGACTGGTGCTGGCGGGCCTGTTGGTGGTCCCCTGGCGGGCCTGGGGGATCCTCCTGGGAGGAGGGGGCCTGTTCGGGGTCGGATTCCTGTCGGGCCTGGCCGGGGCTGGACCCCGGGCCAGGGCCCTCCGGCGTCTCGGGTGGGTCTGGGTCATCCTGGCGCTCCACGGGATCGGGGCCGAGGCCCTGATGGGAGCCGGGGCCCCAGAGGACTCCGGGACCGGGTCCAGCGGCCGTCCCCCGGCGCCCGATCGGTCCGCGATGATCGGGCCCACCTGTTCCGCCCTGTTTCCTGAGGATCCCCCCTCCCTGGAGCCCTACCGGGCGATGCGCCGGGCGTTGCGGCAGCAGCCCCCTCCTCGCCTCTGGCTGCACCTGGGCGGCGACACGGTCCTCGAGGAACCTGCCGGCCAGAGCCTTCCAGCGCTGATCGGGGCCCTGCGGCCCCAGGAATTGCACTGGAACGGGGGCCTGTCCGGGACGGCGACGGACGTGCACCTGCGCCAGGCCCTCGCCTGGACACGCCGGGATCCGCCACCGGCCGGCGTCGTGCTCTACCTGCGGCCCGCGACGGACCTCCCGCCCCTGGGGGAGCGGAACGCCTGCTGCGGCGCCGAGCCCCTCTTCCGCTTCCCCGACGGGGAACCGCGCCTCGCCTGCGATCACCCGGACCTCCGGGGCCGCTGGCGGGTGCTGTTGGGCCAGACCCCGTTGCCCCTGGGGGTGGATGCTTTTCAGGAATCCCACCTGGCCCGGCGATTCGGGGAGGTCTGGGGTGGTGCCTTCGGCCGGCTGCTGGCGGGCCGTGACGATCGGGCGGCGGTGATCAGCCGCCTCCGGATGCTGTTGCCCTGGGTCCGGGACCGCCTGGGGGAACGGGGCGTCCGGTTGCTGATCGTGCTCATCCCATCGCCCCGGGACCTGGGACCGGGGGCCGACGCCGGCCTGGAATCCCGGGAATGGGTGCAGACGATGGAGATCTGCCGGGTGCTGGACCTTCCCTGCCGAAATGCCCGGGAGGCCTGGAACGACCCGGAGGTCGCCCCGTTCCTCCCGGGGACCTGGCACCTGTCGCCCGCAGGAGAGCGACACCTGGCCCGGTGGGTTGCCGGGCACCTGGCCTCGTTGGAAGATTCACCGCAGTAGGTCCCAGCAGAGGAGGCGACATGGCACATCCCCTGGCAGGACGACCGGCCCCGAGGGAGGCCTTGGTGGACATCGAGACCCTGGTGACGGCCTATCACCAGCGACGACCGGACCTGTCGGACCCCGCCCAGCGGGTCGCCTTCGGGACCTCGGGTCACCGGGGCAGTTCCCTCCGGGGGTCCTTCCAGGAGGACCACATCCTCGCCATTGCCCAGGCCCTGGTGGAGTATCGACGGGAACACGGGATCACCGGTCCCCTCTACCTGGCCCCCGACACCCATGCGCTCTCCCGTCCGGCCCTGGAGACGGCCCTCCAGGTCCTGGCTGCGAACGGCGTCCGGGTGGTGCTGCCCCCGGACCTCGCCCCGATGCCGACCCCCGTGGTCTCCCGGGCGATCGTGGTCCACAACCGGCCGCCTCGGCCCGACCTGGCCGACGGGGTGGTGGTCACGCCGTCCCACAACCCCCCGGAGGACGGCGGATTCAAGTACAACCCTCCCCACGGGGGGCCCGCCGAGTCGGCCATCACCGACGCGATCCAGAAGCGGGCCAACCAGATCCTCGAAGGCGGGCTTCGAGAGGTCCGGACGGTCCCCCTGGCCCAGGCCCTCTCGGCGGACACGACGGCCTTTCAGGACCTGGCCGCGCCGTATGTCCGGGACCTTCCCGAGATCCTGCGGCTGGAGGCCATCCGGGAGGCTGGGGTGCGGATCGGCGTGGACCCCCTCGGGGGCACTTCCCTCTCCCTCTGGGACCGGATTGCCGACCAGCATGGCCTTTCCCTGGAGGTGGTGCAGCGGACCCTGGACCCCTCCTTCGGATTCATGCCCCTGGATCATGACGGCCGCATTCGCATGGACTGCTCGTCCCCCTGGGCGATGGCGGGCCTGATCGCCTGGAAGGACCGCTTCGACGTCGCCTTCGGTTGCGACCCCGATGCCGATCGCCACGGCATCGTCACGCCCCGGGGCGGCCTCATGAACCCCAACGCCTTTCTGGCCGTCGCGGTGGACCACCTGCTGCAACACCGGCCCCGGTGGTCCCAGGCAATCGGGATCGGCAAGACCGTGGTGACCTCCTCGATGCTGGACCGGGTCGCCCGGGGTCGAGGCCGGGAGGTGGTGGAGGTCCCGGTGGGGTTCAAGTGGTTCGTGCCGGGCCTCTCGGCCGGGACTCTGGGCTTCGCCGGGGAGGAGAGCGCCGGGGCGGTCTTCCTCTGTCAGGACGGTTCCCCCTGGACCACCGACAAGGACGGCCTGGTCATGGGACTGCTGGCCGCCGAGATCCGATCCCTGTCGGGACAGGACCCTGGGGCGCGCTACGAGGACCTGGTGGCGGTCCATGGTCGCCCCTGGTATGCCCGGGTCGATGCCCAGGCCGATGCAGCGGAGCGGCAGCGCCTGGCCCGCCTGTCCCCATCGGACCTGAAGGCCACGATGCTCGCCGGGGAGTCCATTCGGGAGACCCTGACCCGGGCTCCCGGCAACGGCGCGGCGATCGGGGGCCTCAAGGTGATCACCGACAACGGATGGTTCGCGGCCCGGCCCTCGGGCACCGAGGACATCTACAAGATCTACGCCGAGTCCTTCCTGGGGCCCGATCACCTCTCCCGGCTCCTGGAGGAGGCCCGGGACCTCGTGACCAGCGTCCTCCAGGGCGGATAGGGAGGCGAGGGGGGAGCGGTCTCAAGCCTGCAGGGACAGGAATCCCCGGCGCAACAGCGCCAGCAGCTCCTCGACAGCCGTGTCCAGGTCCAGTTCCAGGTCCTCGTCGGCCCAGGCCCGGAAGGTCCCTTCGACCATGCCGACCAGGGCCCGGGCCATCAGCGCCGCGTTTCCCCGGTGGACGATTCCGGCGGCCATGCCGTCCTCCAGGGACTCGGCCACCCATGCCCCCAGGAGCCGGTGGAAGGTCGCCACCCGTTCCCGGGCCGGCGAGTCGAGGCCTCCGGCCTCCCGGAGCAGCAGGCGGACCAGGTCCCGCTCCTCCAGCAGCAACGACACCAGTTGCCGGGCGTTCCGGCGGATCTGGTCCATCACCGCCGGGTCGTCCCGACCCTGTTCCGGGAGTCGGACCGGGGCCAGGCGATCCCGCAACCGCTCCAGGAACTCGTCCAGGAGTGCCTCGAAGATCTCCCGCTTGCCCGGGAAATAGAGATAGAAGGTCCCCCGGGCGACGCCCGTCGCCTCGATGATGTCGGTGACCGAGGCCTCGTGAAACCCCTTCGTGGCGAAGACCCTCATCGCGGCTTGGAGGAACTGGCGGCGGCGGCTCTCCGATCCCATGGCGTCCCCTGTTCCAGGTCCGGATCCCCGAGTTCGGGGGCAGTCTCCCGCCGGAATGGGGATGCCGTCAACGGGGCCGTGGTCGTCCGACCCGGCAGATCCCCTGCGGACGGCGGGTGCAGATCCGAGGGGGATCCGGAGGTTGGCACCCGGCGGGCCACCTCCCGGAGCCCCCGGGCCAGCACCCGCTGGCCCAGGTCCCGAACCACCTCTCCCAGTGTCGGGGCCGGGGCCCGGAGGGCCTTGCGTCTGCCCCGGGCCTCCCGGACCTGGAACACGAAGTCCTCCAGCACTCGGGGGTCGATGGGGTCGCCATGGACTGCAAGGGCCAGGGAGGGCATTCCCACCTCCCGCTCGATCCGGATCAGGTGGGACTCGGCGATCTTGTTGGGCATGCACTCGAGGGGGCCCACGGCGATGGCCCCATCCACCTCTCCCGACAGGTATTCGTGCAGCGGGGTGCCCACCGTCAGGATCGCCTCGCCCAGGAGGTCCTGCGTCACGGCACGCCCCCCGGTGCGGACCACCGCCGAGATCGGCGGCCGGGGATGCCAGTCCAGGGCCGCCGCCATCTCTCCCCAGAGGGCCCTGGAGATGGCGTCCTGGATCAGCGTCGAGACCCGGGTGGTCACCGGGTGGTCCCCCGGTGCGGGTCGCCCCTCGGCCAGGCGCTTCCAGGCCGTCCAGTCGGTGTAGTCGATCCACTCCCCGAAGGGCGCCAGTCGGGCCCTGGCCCCGGCCGCCTCGAGGCGTTCCACGAGCCAGTCATTGGCGAAGGGATCCAGCCGAACGTAGATCTCTCCCACCACCGCGATCACCGGTCGGTCGGTCGGTGTGCCCCGGGCCTCCCGGAAGCGTCGGGCCGCCTCCCGGATCACGGGTCGGATCCCGAAGAGGTCGCCGCCGACCTCCACCACGGCCCGGGCCAGGGAGAGGCGTCCCGGGCGTTCCAGGACCCGGTGCAGCGCCTCCGTGGCCTCCTTCCAGATCGCCCGGGCCTGGCCCGGGACCGCCTCGTCGGGCCGGACGTCGTGCAGGGCGGCGAGGAGGACGTCGGTGGCCACCATGCCGGCCCAGACCCGAAGCCGAAAGTCCGGTGAGAGCCCCGCGAAGTAGTCCTCGTCCGAGGGGGAGACCGTCCGGATCCGTTCCCGGTGACCGGCCCGTTCGTAGACGATCCGGTGCAGGATGTGGTAGGCCCCGAACCGACAGGGGCCATTGGCGGTGGGCATCAACAGCGCGAAGGTCTGTTCTGGGTCGGTCTCCTGGTCCAGGCGCTTCAGCACGCTGCCCAGCGTGATCGTCATGGGCACGCACTCCTTGCCGCTGGTCCACCGCCGGCCCCGATCAAGGGCGTCCCGGTCTGGGGTGGGCAGCACCTCGGCCCGGAAGCCCTCCGATCGGAGCGCTGCCGCGGTGGCCGCCGCCGCCGGTCCCATGGGGTTGATCAGGAGGATGTCCCCCCGTCGTCGAACGTCCTCGAGTCCATGGCGATCCCGCAGGATGTGCAGCAACTGCTGCCTCGGGCGGCCCTCCCGATCCCGAGGAGTCCGCCGCTGGTCCGCCTCCACGCAGTGCAGGAAGGCCTCGATGCGCGTCCGGGTCCCAGCGTCCCCCGCATGCCCGTCCGTCTCGATCACCGCGTAGGGCTTGTGCTCCATCTCGTACTGGAAGAAGTCCAGCGTGAAACTGTCGGGGCCACAGGAGTAGTTCGAGCAGAAGACGGCATGGAGGTCGTCCCGGTCCCGGACCCGGTCGGCAGCCCGGAGATTCCGCTGGCTGTGGGCCCAGTAGATGTCCGGAAGGACCGGCGTCTCCTCCCCGAGGGGCAGGCAGTCCACCGGAAGGGCCATCGCCCCCTGGGCCCGCAGCAGGTTCGGAACGTTCGAGTTCAGGACGTCGTTGTAGATCGTGTAGGTCCGTCCCAGGACCACCACCGCCGGCACCGCCGCTTCCCGGGCCGCCTGCAGGGCTCGCTCTCCGATGCGGAGACACTCCCGCTGGAAGGCCTCCTGGGCCGCCAGGGCCGCCTCGAGGGCCGGTCCGACCCGACGATCGGGGATGTCCAGGCGCCGGGCCAGTTCCCGGGCGGACTGCCGGAGCGACGGGTCGTCGGCCATCCCGCGGCCGAAGTCCCAGGTCGGGTCAACCAGTCGGGGGGTCTCGGCGCCTCGAAAGAAGAGGTCCCGGAGGATCCCGGAGGCCCCCTGGACCATCGGGCAGGTCACCGAGTGGGACTCCCCGGAGTGCCTGGGGAATTCCCGGAGGATCGGGACCAGCACGAAGTCCGGGCGGTCCCTGACCATCCGGGCGACCATGCCGTGGAACATCTGCAAGGGCGCACAGAAGGGCACGCTGGCCCGGGCAATCCCCTCCCGGAGGGTCTCGGCATTGCCCCGGCGGGCCACCCGCACCTGGAGGCCCAGGTTCGCCAGGAAGGTGGCGAAGAAGGGGGCGTGATCCTTGAGCAGGAACTCGTCGGCCATCGCCACGACGGGCGCTCCGGCCGGCGCCGGGAGGTGAGTCAGCAGGCGGTCCAGCAGGGCCTCCCGTTCCCGGAAGGGGTCCGGCAGCCCGTCCGGGAGCCGTCGCGTCCCCACGCCGCCGTCGTAGAGGGAACAGCCGCCACCCCAGGTGAAGCGCCGGTGCTTCCCGGCCACGGTGACCTCCAGGCGATCGACGCGGCAGAGGTTCCCTGGCTCTCCGCAGCCCTTCGTGGACCGGCACCGGAAGGAGGTCCGGGAGGTCACCTGGGCCTCCAGCAGCGCCGGGAGGTCCAACCCGGCCCCCTCCTGGCCCAGGCCCCCGGCCCGGGCCAGCAAGGCGATGCCGATGGCCCCCATCAGCCCGGGCCTCGGTGGTACCACCACCTCCGACCCGGTCCGGGAGGCCACCGCCGCTGCCAGGGCCGGTGACGCGAAGGGCATCCCCTGGCAGAAGACCCGGCGACCCACGCTCCGGGGGCCCTTCACCCGGTTCAGGTAGTTCTGGATCACCGAGTCATGGAGGCCCGCCACCACGGTCTCCAGTGGCTCTCCGGCCCCCAGGGCACGCTCGATCACCTCCGCCATGAAGACGCTGCAGTGCTGTCCCAGGTCCAGGGCCGCATCGGCCGCCAGGGCCTTCCGCGACAGGTCCTGGACCCCCGGACACCCCGGGAGGGCCTTTCCCTGCTCCTCGATGAAGGACCCTGTCCCGGCGCTGCATGCCTCGTTCATCGCCGCGTCCACCACCTGTCCGTCCTCCAGGCGGATGTACTTGGCGTCCTGGCCGCCGATCTCGAAGATCGTGTCCACCTCCGGGTCCAGGAAGGAGGCCGCCGCAGCATGGGCCGCGATCTCGTTCTTCACGAAGACCCGATCGGGCCCGTAGCACACCGTGGCCAGGGACCCGGCGATCTCCCGTCCCGACCCCGTCACCGCCAGGCCCAGGACCCGGATGGAGGCCCCCTTCTCCCGCCAGAGGGCCTCCACGAGGGCCTTTGCCGCCCCGACGGGGTCCCCCAGGGTCTGCCGGTAGTGGGTCCACAGCACCTCGCCGTTCTCCGGGTCCACCGCGGCGGCCTTGGATCCGGTGCTGCCGATGTCCAGGCCCAGCAGGGCGTCCCGGGTGCCGTCCCAGGTGGGCAACGGCGTCTCCGGGATCCGGCGCACCTGGGCCAGGGCCAGTCGAGGAGCCGCACGGCGTGGGAACGACTCCGGCGGTTCCTCCAGGAACAGCGTCTCCAGGTCCAGGGGCGCCGCGCCCATGCGCCAGGCATGGAATGCCGCCCCGAAGGCCTCCAGGCAGGGGTCCCGCTCCTCGTCCGGTGGGACCACCTGGATGCCCAGGTCTGTTGCCAGCCGGGCGAAGTACCTCCGGATGCGGGGGCTTCGGGACACGCCCCCGACCAGCAGCAGGGCCCCGGGGGGATCGGCCCGTGGAAACAGGGACGCGACGTTTTCGCAGACCGCATCCTCGAGCCCCGCCAGGATTCGGGCTCGATCCTCCCCCCGATTGGCCAGGTGGGTCATGTCCGTCTTCAGGATCACCGGGCAGCGACCCGAGAGGGGCGCCGGGTCCATGACGGGGTCTGCCAGGAGGTCCGCCTCGGCGGGGGTGAGGCCGAAGCGTCCCACCAGTTGCCGCAGGAAGTTGCCGGTCCCCTGGCTGCAGCGGGAGTTCTCCCGGATGCGACACCGGTCCTCGCCTCGCCAGTCGATCACGGCGAAGCCATGGGCCCCGATGGAGACCACCCCCACCGACTCCAGGCCCGGGTGGAGGACCTGCAGTCCCGCCGTCACCGCGGCCTTCTGGGGAATCCGCGACAGGGCCAGGCCCGTGGCCAGCCGCCCCGTTGCCGCCGCGCCCGTGTGGCCCTGGGCCACCCATGGCTCGAGGACCTCGCGCAATACCGGTTCCGGTCGGCCGCCATGCTCCCGGACCACGCCGGCACCGGGCCGTGCCCGGCCGTCGGCGTCCACCTCCAGCCGGGCCACCTTGAGGCGCTCGGCCCCGACATCGATTCCCAGGAAGACCAGACTCGACCCCATCGACGGGACTCCCTTCCAGGAGGCCGCGAGGATAGAGAAAACTGACATGTCAGTCTAGTTGCTGCCACGAAACTGAGGGAAGTGCCAAACGGTTCCACTGTGCGATGGTGTGCTACGAGGCCCGGGGGGGCGGCCGAGGGATCCTAGCCCTGGCAGTCCTGGGCGCTGTCATCGAGGTTCTGCTGGTCTGGATAGAGGGAGTTGCAGGCCGCGGAGTCGCAGTAGCCGTCCCCGATCCAGCCGCAGGGGTCCGCCGCACCGCAGGTGCAGGGCGTGCGGACCCCCGCATCGCACTGGTTGGCCACCTTGGCCGGGTCCTCGCAGGTCCAGTCCTGGCAGTTGCAGAAGGCCATGCCATAGAAGACCGTGCATCGCTCCTGCACGTTCGGGACCCCTGCCTGGTCACTGCAATAGGCATCGCAGTTCAGCGTGACCTGGGTTCCCTCGGTGCCGCACTGGCAGGGGTTCCGGTCCAGGTCGCAGTATTCCGAGAACTGCTGCGGGTCGCAGGCGCCTCCGCAGGTGCAGTCCGCCGTATCCACGAGGTGATCATCGGGGAAGGTCACCGCGCAGTCCGCGTCGCAGAAGCCGTCCCCGATCCAGTTGCAGGGGTCCGCCGCACCGCAGGTGCAGGGCGTGTAGTAGAGTTGATCGCACTGGGTCGCCACCAGGTCCGACCGCGAGCAATCAAAGGTGCAGTCGCAGGTGGGGTCCCCGTTCTCGCCAAGGATGCAGGCCGTGCCCACCATGCCGTTGGCCGTGCAGACGTCGCCGCAACCGTAGGGCTCCCAGTTGCCGCTGTCGGGATTGCAGTAGCAGATCGTGAGGCCATCGGGCATGCACTGCGTCGTCTGGGTGGACGGGTCGCAGGTCCCGGTGCACTCGAAGGGAGGCACGTCGGCCGGCGGAAGGTCCGTTGGGGCCGGGACATCCTCGGGGCCCACGTCGGTCGTTCCCGTGTCCTGCGACCCGAGGTCAGCCGGTTCCGAGTCGGTCGCTCCCGGATCCTGCGACCCGACATCGGTCGGTCCCACGTCAATGGTTCCAGTGTCCTGCGTTCCCGGGTCGGTGGTTCCCGGATCAACGATTCCCGGATCAGTGGTTCCCGGATCCGCGGGGGGCAGGTCCCGCGGGGGAGGGGTGTCCCGGGACACGTCGTCGGTAGAACCTGGATCGCTCGGCACGATCACATCCACCCTGGAAAGGGTGTCATCGCTGGAGTTGCCTCCCTCGCAGGCCGTGACGGCCAGCAACAGCACCGTGACCGCTCCTACAAAACGCTTCATGTCATTTCCTCGATGACGGGCGAACCATTATAACCGAATCCGGAGCGGACGCACGACGGGTTGCAAGAAGCTCCAATGTTCCCCTGCACTTGTCGGCACCCGGACCGTTCCCCGGGACGACAGGAGGGACTCGGCCCCTGGTCTCGTCCAGCAAGCCTGGGTCTGGCTTCCGGCTGGACATGTCCCAGGAACATCGTATAGAATGGTCGCGTTCACAGGAGATGACGGCATGGCGACACAGGACGAGTGGAGTGCCCCTGTCTTCCGGGGGATGACCCCCGAGGACCTGGTACACCTGGGGCAGGTGGGCCGAACGTTGCCCTTCGTCGCAGGGGAGACCCTCTGCGCCGGCCGGGCCCGGACGGGCATCTTGTTCGTGCTGGCCCGGGGCAGCGCCTCGGTGATGCTCCCGGATCCCGAGACCGGGGAGGAGAAGCCCCTCGTCCTGCTCAAGGCGGGGGACTCCTTCGGGGAGACGTCGCTGCTGGACGGGCTGCCCCGGCAGGCCCGCATCGTCGCGAAGGGGTCGGGCACCTGCTGGACCCTGGACCGGGCAGGGCTGGACCGGCTCAAACGGGAGGCCCCCGGGACGGCCGCGGTGTTGCTGGCCAATCTGGCCGAGGCGATGGCCAACCGCCTCTGCCGCGCTGCGGACCAGATCACCCGGATTCAGGACCGGAAACGGGAGGTGTCGGAGGACCAGCAGCGGCGGGTCGGGGAACAGGTCACCCGATCCCTCTGGTCGCGCTGGTTTGGAGGGAAGCGCGATGCCTGACGACCGGACGAACCAGGTCATCGCCTGGTTGCGAACCCTGCCGTTTTTTCAGGACATGCCCCAGGAATACCTGGTCGCCCTGTTGCCTCGCCTGCGCAGAAGGCGTCTGCAGGACAGGGAGGTCCTCTGTCGCACCGGCGATCCCCCCGGCTGCAGCTGGCTCGTGGTCCGGGGTTCCCTCGAGGTCCGGTCCCCGAAGGGGCGCGTGGTCACCCGGGTCGAGACGGGCGGGGCCTTCGGGATCGGCACGCTGCTGGGCCATCGGCGGCGGATCCTCTGGGCCGTCGCCGTCGGGGAGACCTGGGTCCTGGAACTGGATCGGGCCTCCTGGGAGGACCTCATCGCCCGCCGGGACGGCCTCTCGCTGTTCCTGGCGCAGACGCTGGCGGGGCTGCTGGCATCCCAGATGCGCCACGCCGACGAGATCCTGCGGGCACTCGTCCTGTCTTCCTCGAAGGGCGCCGCGGCGGCCCCTTCCAAGACGGCGACTCCTCCAGGGCCTCCAAGGGCCCCGGAGGCCTCCCCTCCCGTGACCTCATCGGCAGAAGGGCTGGGACGGATGTTCGAGCCTCCGGTTCCGGCGTCGGCAGCCCGCAGGGCCGTGACCCGGATCTCGGAGCAGGACCTGGAGACCTTCCTGGCCGAGATGGAGTCGAAGGTCGGGCTGGCGGACCAGTCGAACATCCGGGTGGTCCACTCGGCCGAGAAGCCCGTGCGTCCCAAGAATCCCGGTCTCTGACCCCCCGAATCCCCCCCTAAAGTTTTCCGGCCTGCCGGTCGAACTTCTTCCCGTGGAGTGCCCCGTCTGGGGGGGGAGGTTCCCGATGAAGACTCGCAGCTGGATGTTGGGAGTGGCGATGCTGGCGACGGCCTGCATTCCCGATACGGGGGACAGCGGTTCCTCGGTTCCTCAGGGGTCCTACGTGTCGCCGGTCTGCGAGGCCGTCTCTCCCGAGGTGCTTCTGCTCGTGGACACGTCGGACCGGATGGCCGATCCCTCGGGCTACAAGCAGGGCAACAACTATTACTCCCGGATCGACCTGGTGGTCCGGGCCCTCAAGCGCAACCTGCCCCACCTCAAGAAGGAGGTCCTCTTCGGCCTGCTGACCTTCCCCTTCGTGGATCATCGCGACGCCAATGGCAACGACCGGATCTGCCCCGGGTCCTGCGAGGTGGGAGAGGTCGAGGTGAACCCCGGGGATCCCTATGGATGGATTGTCTCCCGGCTCGAGCACATCCAGACCGGCGGCAAGGCCGCGGTGGCCAAGGCGCTCTGGAAGGCCCGGGACTACTACCGAGATCGTCCCTCTTCCAATCGCATCCGATCGGTGGTGCTGTTCACGGCCGGGGGCGACCAGTGTGACGGGGAGGTGCTCCAGGCCATCGCGGCCCTCCAGGAGATCGGGGTCGCGACCTACGTGATCTCCTTCGAGAACGGGACCGATCGGGACCTGCTGATCGTGGCGGCCGCTGCCGGGAGCCCGGCCGGGCGCCAGGCCGGGGTGCTCCGGATGCTCACCCCCGATTCGGGGATCGAACTGATCGAGGACGCCCTGAGCCTGCCCGGGAAGGTGGAGGTCTGCAACGGCATCGATGACGACTGCGACGGGCTGACCGACGAGGACTTCGACCAGGACGGGGACGGGTGGGCCACCTGCGCTGGCGACTGCAATGACTCGGACGCCGAGGTGAATCCGGGGATCGTGGAGGGCGGCCGGCTGGCGCCCTACGAGGCGGCCCGGGTCGTGACCTGGTTCCAGGGAACCACCGCGAACGGGGGGGAGGTCCAGGCGGTGAACTCGAATCCTGCCCGGGCCCTGACGCTGCAGGCCGGGGAGGCCGCCGGGGCGGCCTTCGCGCTGGGCTTCGACGGCTTCATCGAGGTGGAGTTCGACTGCCCGATTCGCAACGGCACGGGCATGGACCTGCGGGTCTTCGAGTGGACCCCCACCGGCGACACGGGGGCCGCCGAGACCGCGGCGGTGTATGCCTGGAACGCCGCGGCGCAGGCCTGGGTGCTGCTGGGCACCGCCACCAACCAGGATGGGCAGCGGCCCAATGCCCGCAATGACTTCGACCTGGGGGACCTCCCGGCCACTTCCCGGATCCGGCTGGTCAACACCAGCGTTCGGAGCGGGGCCGGCGACGGCTTCGACGTGAACGGGATCTACGCGCTGCACGACTGCGGCACCTGCGACGGGAAGGACAACAGTTGCGACGGCCAGGTGGACGAGGGCTACGCCATCGGCACCGAGTGCTCGATGCTGCAGGGCGGCTGCCAGACGGGCGGTCACCTGGTCTGCTCCGACGACCACCTGTCGGCCTGGTGCGACGCCCCGCCAGCCATCGTCGGGTCCGAGACCTGCAACGGCATCGATGACGACTGCGACGGACAGGTGGACGAGGGGCTCCGGGAGGCCTGCCAGACCTCCTGCGGCAGCGGTCACCGGGCCTGCCAGGGAGGCGCCTGGACCCAGTGCATCATCGACCGCCCGAATCCCGAGGTCTGCAACGGCGTGGACGACAACTGCGACGGCCGGGTGGACGAGGGCTTCGACGTCGGGGCCTCCTGCCAGGTCGGCAAGATGGGCTGCGGCGTGACCGGTGTGAAGGTCTGCTCCGAGGACGGCCTGGAGACGATCTGCATCCAGAGCGAGGGGCAGGGATCGGGCATCGAGGTCTGCAACGGTCTGGACGACGACTGCGACGGCGTGATCGACAACGGCAAGGGCCTCTGCCCGGCGGGCCAGGTCTGCTTCAAGGGGCAGTGCGTGTACGACTGACCGGCCCCGGGCCTCACGAACTCCTTCTTTCCAACCTCCCTCTTCCCCCTGTTGGAACCCCCGTCCCCCCACGGGGGTTCCCTTTTCCTGGCCTGCCGGTCGGGGTCGGGGGATCCGGTCCCGTGCCGGGCAGCGCCAGCAGTGTGGAGATGCTGGGAGTTCCAAGGGGAAGGGGGCGGTCCGGGAGAGCGGCTTCTCGGGGGACCGATGATCCGGGCCGGGGTGACATGGGACTTCCGCGTCGTGCAGTGCGGGCACCGACGCCGGGCGGGTGCCCTCAAGGGCCCAGGACCAGCAGCGTGGAGGCTTGGGGACGATCAGGCGACAGGAACCACGGTGCCTGGACCAGGGCTCGGGTCCCCTGGACGCAGAAGGGCCATCGATCCACGACCGTGCCCTGGTTGTCCATGACCAGGACCTCGCTGCCCTCGATGCGCACCGTCCAGGTGGTCCGGTCCGGGCGGACCATCGGGCGGCGACCCTCGCAGGCGCAGGCATCCCCCTGGTCCCGACACTCCGCCTGCCACCCGTCCAGCACCGTGACCTCCCCGCAGGAGGTCCCCTCCTCCAGGCAGGACTCCGGGAGGGAGAAGGTCGAGGCCTCCAGGGCGTCCTGCAGGAAGACCTCCAGCGTTCCCGCTTCGATGGAGAGGACGCCGGTCTGGATGGGAGTGACGGTGCCGGTCCGGTCGGGGCAGTAGCCCACCGGGTCCATCGGGAAGGGGGCCCCGTCGGGACAGATGCCCTCGATTCTCCAGGTGGTGCCATCCAGGGCGCCGCCGCATGGCTGGAAGGAGGCCTTCAGCGAGGCGCAGTCCGGGACCTCGGGCAGGTCGGTCAGGGAGGACGAAGCGTCGTCGGCGCAGCCGGCCCCCTGCCACAGGAATCCCGACAGGCCAAGCCAGAACCAGGCGCGGAGGGACATGGTGGCCTCTCCTCTCGTCGGATGGAGGGCATTGTGTCCCAGGACCCCCTCGGGTCACAAGTCGGCGACGCGGGGGCTCTCCAGAGGGACCGCCGAGCCCGGCCCGGGGAGCGTGGGGGCTGCGGGTCTCGGGAGGGCAGAACGGAGGTGGCGGAGGACGGGGACGTGTCGAGTGAAGGGCCGGGAGGTCAGGGGGCGGTCCAGACCGCGTCGGGGTCGGGATGGAGGTACCAGTCGGCGGAGCGGGCACCGGCGGAGTTCACCCAGTCCAGGAACGAGGGGTAGGCCGAGGAGACCTCGGTGCCCTCCAGGGGCCAGGACCAGGGAACCGGCAGGTCAAGACCCCAGGGCAGGTTGCAGATCGACCGGTACCAGCGACCCTGGGCCGCCACCGAGTCGTCCTCCCCGGTCCGGAAGAGGCTCATGTCCACTCGGGCCGTGGGGGCATGGTCCACCAGGTGGATCTCGTGGCCCCGGCGGTCGGACCGGAACAGGAAGGGGTCGTAGGGCGGCACGCCCAGGACCTCGTTGGACTGGGGAGTCTGGAAGGTCAGGTCCAGCTCGAAGACCGTCCCGGGGCCCTCGGAACAGCCAGGCTCGGTGTTCAGGTAGAGGCACGTGGCCTTGGGAGCCCGGTCGGCGAAGAGGTCCTGGGAGAGGGGGAAGACCAGGTCCGGCTGGCCGGCCTCGGGGGTGACAGGAACCGGCGCCCCGCCGCCCGTCGAGAGGGTCGCGGTCTTCAAGGCCGTTGTCGGGATGCCCGGCAGGTGGAAGGCGAGGCCGTTCCGGAATTCCGACCCCCCGGCGAGAACCTGGAAGCGGGCGACCAGGTCCACCACCTTCCCGTCCTTGTTCAACACCCGGTGGAAGCGGTAGGACAGGACCAGGTCGTTGAAGTCGTAGTCCCCGTGCCAGGGCCAGGCGTCCTCGAACACCAGGGTCCCGTCGGCGGTCGGGGAGGGGGTCCACTGGTCGAAGGTCCGGTCGGGGTCATCGGGGTAGTCGTCCACGCCGTCCTTGACCCCGTCGTTGTCCCGGTCCTCCGGGTCCGGGAGGACCACGATGTCCTCGGTGTCGAAGGCGTCGCCGGGGACCGACGAGATCGTGAAGAGGATGTCGTTGAAGTCGTGGTCGCACCCGGAGGTGCTCCGCAGCAGGTCCTCCATGCCCAGGACGATGGTCCCGGTCTCGGTGTCGTGGAGCAGCACCGTGTGGCGCCGGAGGTCGGCGGCGGGCTCCGGGTTCAGGCCCTGGAGCGTGTAGAAGGTCCAGTCCCCGCCGGGTGGGCCCCCGGTGGCGTTGGTCGCCACGCCGGTCTTGCTGTCGAAGCCGTTGGCCACGACCACGAACCCGATGGCGGTGCCCTTCGTGAACCGCCCGATCCGCACGGTGTCGCCCGACCGCAGACCTGCGGAGGACCCCCCGCTGTTGTAGAAGGAGGCGTTCGGGAACAGGATGACCTCCCGGACATCCTGCTTGCGGGTCGGCGGGGCGCTCGGGTCGAAGGTGAAGAACCCGAAGGCGTTCTGGTAGCCGGCCCCCTCGTGGAGGAAGGTGACATAGACGTCGGCGTCCTTCTTGAGGATCAGGTTCGCCCCGGCATCGTCGGTAATCAGTCCCGGGTTCGTCTTGCGGACGTCCTTCATCTCCGGCAGGGTCGTCGCCAGGCGGGTCAGGAAGGCCACCGGGAAGGTCTTCTTCTCGTCGATCGTCTTCGGGATCCCCGAGGCGTCGTAGTTCGAGGCGTAGGGCATCTTCAAGAAGGTCCAGACCACCTTCCCCTTGTTGTCCAGCGTGATGGCTCGGGCCGAGAGGCCGAGGCCCAGCAGCACCGGCAGGATCAGGATGCGCGTCTTCATGGTCATTCCCTCCCGAACTCGACGAAGATGCGGTCCTGCTGGACCGGGACCAGGGCCCAGTTGCTGGCGCCGACGATGCCGGCCACCACGTTCACCTCCTGCACGGTCAGGGGGACCCACAGGATATCCAGCCACGTCCCCTGGTCGTCGGTGAGGCCCTGGCCAAGCAGGTGCATGTCCCCCGGGAGGTCCGACGCATTGTCCAGGACCTGGATCAGGACGCCTGGCCAGGGCTGGCCGTCGGGCTGGTAGACCCGGACCTCGGCCGCCACGCCGTCGCTGGTCCGCCAGTCGAAGGCCGGTTCCGCCCAGACGTTCTGGGACATGCAGGTGCCTGCCGGCGTGTCGCCCCGGACCTCCCACCAGCCCGGGGGATAGGCATCGGACTCGTAGGACGGGACGTCGGGGGTCAGGGACCCGCCTCCGGTCCCGCCGCAGGAGACCCACAGCAGGATCCCGATGAAGCAATGGCGCTTCAGAAGCATCATGAGAACCTCCCTCGTGCGATCCGGCCCCCGTCTCTCGAAGGCCGCCGGCCCGAACATCAGGGAACAGCCAACCGGATATCGGCACTTCTCCCGGAAAAGCATAGAGGGGGGGCGGAAGAATGGGAAAGGAGACGACGGAGGGGGCCCGGGGCCCGCAAAAACGCGTCGGTTTTCCGCAAGGGTCCTCGGTCGCGAAGGCGTTTCCCCCCACTCGGCGCGCCGGGAAGTCTCCCATGGTTGACAGGGGGAATGCATCGGCCTACGATGAAATCCTCTCTTGTGGAGCGCAGGATCATGCGTGTCCTCCTGGCGTCGGTCCTCGTGTGCCTGGTCGCGGCCCCGGTCCTTGCCCAGGAAGGCAAGAACACCTCCGGCTCGGAGGGATCGGGCGTCATCACGATGCTGTCCCCGAAGCAGGCCGAGCAGATCCTGAGGGGCATGGGCTTCGAGGTGGAGCAGCCCAAGGAAGGCGTCTTCGTCTTCCCCCTGGCGGGCTACAAGGCCCTGCTCTTCCTGTCGAAGAACCGGACCTCCCTCCAGCTCTATTCGGGGTTCAAGAAGAAGGCCACGGTGGCCAAGGTCAACGAGTGGAACAAGTCCAAGCGGTTCAGCCGGGCCTACATCGATGACGAGGGAGATCCCGTCATCGAGTCGGATCTGGACCTCGAGGGTGGCACCACGGTCGGGGCGATCCAGGAGTTCATCCGGACCTTCCGGCTGTCGGTGGACGCCTACGTGTCCTTCCTGTCCGACTAGCCCTCTGCCCGAATCAGGGGTTGCCGATCGGGTCCAGGAGACCCGCCTGGAGGCGATCCTCCAGCACCTCCGCCTGCACCAGGGCGTCGGCCGCGTGGACCGGGTGCCCCCGATCCCGAAGCAGTGATGCCGCCTCCCGGAGCGCCCGTGCGCCCTCCCGCATGGCCTCGGGGTCCGTGAGGATGCTCTGGTCGTTCCGGTTGCGCTGGGGAAGCAGGAAGCGCACGGGGACCCCCTCCTCCAGTCCCATCCGGGCAAAGGCAACGACCTCGGCGAGGTTCGCCTTCAGCACGACGAAACTGTAGGTGAGCCCACCGGTGAAGCGTCCCTCCCGGCGGGCCGCCATCAGGGCGTCCAGGTTGCGCCGGATGGCCTCGAAGGGAAGGCCCCGGTTGACCTTGCGGTACGTCTCCGGTGTGGCCGCGTTCAGGCTGACCGTGATCGCCCGGAAGGGGAGCCGGGGCAGGGAGGCGATCCACCGGGGGGTCAGCAGGGAGCCGTTGGTCACGATGGCCACCGATGGGGGGCCGGGCTTCCGCGCCAGGTCCTCCAGGAAGGCCCGGAAGACCGGGGAGGACAGGGGCTCGCCGCCGTTGACGTCCATCTCGCACCCCCCCGACAGCCATGGGTCCAGTCCCTCCCAGAACTCCCGGGGCCGCTGGTCGTCGAGGGTCCCCGTTTCCCCGCACTCGCACATGAGGCAGTCGTAGTTGCAGAACGAGGTGACGGGCACGCAGAAGGAGAGGGGGGTGTGGGACAGGTCCACACGTCGGTCCAGCAGCGCCTCGACGCAGCGGATCTGGTTTTCCACCGCCTCGGGAGGGCCTCCCCGGAGGAGCATCCGATCGGGGGTCTCCTGGCCTCCCCGGAGGACCGGGCAGGTGGTCCGGCAACCCTCCGGGTGTCCCGGCGCGAGCATTGCGACCCGGTAGCGCCGCAGGAGGTCCGACTGCCAGAGGTCCTCGGGAGTCGCGCTCGGGGGCACGAAGTGGCGTCCGTCCATGTAGTCGGCACAGCAGGGGCCGTAGGTGCCCCCGTCGTGGAGCTCCAGGCGGGTCCAGGGCCGGGTGCAGGGAATCGGGGGAAGGGCCTCGGCCGGGACCAGGCGGTGCAGCGGGAAGCGAACCTCGGGACGGTTCGCCAGGAGGACCCGGGCGATGTCCTGCCAGCGGGGCTCGCGAGGGATCGCGGGGAAGGGACGCAGTTCCCGGGCGCCGAAGGTCTCGAGGTAGGAGGCCGAGAGGCCCGGACAGCGGTCCCGCAGACCACATTCGTGGCAGCCGGGACCGAAGGTGGCCCCTTCGGGGGTCCGGGGTGGGGTCGCGCCCTGGACGAGGGCCTCCAACACCGACTCCGGGAACAGGCAGAGGGGGCGAAAGCGGCTCCGGATGCGCACCGAGTCCCCCAGCCGGGCCTTCCACTCCGGCAAGAGGGCCTCCTCCAGTTCCTGGAAGGAGACCGGGCGGTCCGGGGGCAGAACCTGGGAGGGGTCCTGCAGATCCAGCACCAGCAGGGTGCCCGGGTCCGAGGGGTGATCGGGGAACCGGGTCCGGAGTTCCTTGAGGGTTTTCTGGGTGATCGGGATCACCTGCTCCCGGCGGCCGGGCGGGGGCCCGAAAGGACGCAGGCCCTTCAGGCCGAATCGCCGGGCATAGGGGGCCGGGACGCCCAGGCAGTGGGGATCGGCGGGGCATTCCCGGCAGGTCCGGGCCTTGACCCAGGGACGCTCCAGGTCCTCGTAGCCGGTCTCCTCGGGATGAATCAGCGGCCGCTGCTTCATGCGCTGCCGCTCGCCGGGAGACACGAAGCAGGGGGGGATCGATGCGTGGGTGCTGCTGACCAGTGGCGAGAAGGGGACCCCGATCTCCCGGGCCAGGTAGGCGGCCTCCTCCAGTCGCGGCAGGAGGTCCTCGTAGGGCATCAACCACTCGGGGCTCCGTGGGCGGTGGGGAGGGCACATCAGGATCGAGAGGTGCACCTCCGGGAGGGGAAGCCCGTCGAGCCATCGCGGGAGGGTCCGGATCACCTCCGGCAGGTGGGCCGCATTGGGAGACCCCACGACGACGTTGACAATCACCCGGTGCCCTGCCCGGACCAGGGCCTGGAGCCCCTTCCTCGCCTTCGGCAGTTGCCCCCGGGTGGCCGTCATCTGATCGTAGAGGGCCGGATCGACCGCGTGGAGGGAGAAGAACCAGGTCAACCGTCGATGGGTCGGCAGGGCCGCGACGCGGGCCGGATCCGCCAGGGAGACCCCGTTGGTCTGGACCTGGACCCCCTCGATGCCCGGCTGGGCGAGGGCCAGTGCCAGCAATTCCTGGAAGTCCGGTCGCAGGGTCGGTTCGCCGCCGGTCAGCGTCAGCAAGCAGCCTGGGAACTCCCTGGCGGCCTCGACCAGGGATCGCCGGAGGTCCTCCAGGGAGGGATCCCGAATGAGGGGGGCGCTGCAGAAGGGGCACGCCTGGTTGCAGCGATCGGTGAGCCGGATCAGCACCTGACGGCGCACCGTGCCGTCCTCCGAGACCCCCTCGTCGACCGAGACGAAGGGCAGGTGTCGGATCGACGCATGCCCCGAGGGAGGAAGGGCCGACTCCGAGAAGTCGGGAAGTCGATCCTCGAGATGGGCCAGCACCGCGATGGTCCGGTCCACGAGGGCCTGCTGCCGGGCATCGTTCTCCCGGGAGAGGCGGTAGGAGAAGTCGTGGGTCGCCGTGGATCGGTAGGCCGGGACGTTCGAGGCCCGCCGGGACATCCGGACAGTGGCCGACCCTTCCGGGGAATCGAGAACCACCACCAGGGAGTCCCCTTCGACCCGGACGTCCTCCACCGGGACCTCGACCTTCCGAAGCACGGTCAGCAGGCGCCGAGTCCAGGGGATCCGGGCATCCCCGGGGGCCTTGGAACTCCCGGCGGCTGCCGGCTGGGCCTTCCGGTCCTCCATGGGCGGTCCCTCCGGGACCATGCTACTTCCCCCAGAGGCGTTCCGTCCATTGGGCCACCTCGGCCATCCGAAGGGCATTGGCCATCGCGTCGATGAAGAAGAGGACTCCGCCGAAGCCCAGGAAGGGACGGTCTGCGAGGCAGTGGGTGTGGAAGGAGGGGAAGCCGAACTCCAGGGAGGCCAGACCGTGGCCGGTCACCAGGCCGACGGCGCCGCTGTGGGCCACCAGCAGGTGGATGCCCCGGGAGGCGACCCGGTCCCGGAGGAAGGCGATCATCTCCTTGAACCGGGGCCATTCCAGTCGCTCCGTGGCGGGTCCCAGGGCTTCGGGCAGGCCGGCCAGGTGGTGTCGGGGGTGGGTGATCACCGCGAAGGAGAGTTCTGCCCCAAGCAGGTCCAGGGTCTCCCGGAGGCCACGGACCAGGACGGGATCCCCGACATAGCCCACTCGCCGATGCTGGAAGACGAAGGGGATCACGAACTCCAGGGACGGGATGATCCGGGAGAGTTCGGCCTGGATCAGGGTCTGGGCCTCCTGTTCCCGGCCCAGTTCCTTTCCGAGGACCTGGACGAGGCGCTCGGTGGCCGGCAGGCCGAAGGGCAGGTCGCACTCGATGACCCGGGCCCCGGTCCTCCGGGCGATCCAGCGGGCGGCCTTGCGGCCATAGGGAAAGGCCAGCAGGGTTCCGGCCTCCCGGACCCGGGTCAGGTCCTGGAACCGCTGGCCTTCGAGCCAGATCGAGACGGGGTCCAGGCCCAAGGCGGTCAGCAGGCGCCGGATCTCCCGGAGATTGGCTCGATGGTCGCCCTCGTGGCGGTCCATCAGGTAACCGATCACCGCCACCCGCTCCGGCACCGGCGTGCTCCCCGAGAGGTCCAGTTGTCGGGCCAGGGAGACGAGGGTCTCCTGGTAGCCGTCCAGCCAGTCCCCGCTCAGGGACCTCCCGGGGACGTGGATCACCGTTCGGCCCGTGTCCGCCTGGACGTCCCGGCAGATTCGCTCGTAGTCGGCGCCGGTGATCGCGGCCATGGGCATCGAGGTCAACAGGACACCCCCGGTCGTGGGGTGGGAGGCGATGCGGGCCAGGGTGCCCCGGAGGGCATCCTCCCGGGATCGGGTCATCTGGACCGGATGGAGGGCCGTGTTGGCGATGCGGTGGTGCCCGGACACGCTGGTCAACGTCGAGAGCCAGTCGTGGTTGCCCTGGACGTACTGGGTCTTCATGTGGACGCAGTCCGGTCCCTCGACCAGGGTCACCGTGTCCTTCAGGGCATTGGTGGCCAGATACACCCCCACCAGGAAGGTGTAGGTGACCCGCTGGCTCAGGTCTTCCGGGTGGCCGCCCGGTGGGCTCCGGTCAACCTCGACCATCGAGACCTCCTGGACCCAGCGGGACGCCTTCGGGGCTCCGGGCGAGGTAGTCCCGGTATCGGCGGTAGAACGGGGTCCGGCAGATGTTCAGCAGCCGCCGCACGCTCCGAATGGCCCCCGGGAGGCCCATCTCGAAGACCTGGAGGGAGAAGCGGTTCTTCCCCGCCTCCGAGAGGCGCCAGTCGAAGTAGTGGTAGGAGAGGGCCGCCTGGGCCTCGGACTCCCGCAGTCGCTGCCGCAGCGTCTCGAAGTCGTGAAACCCCTTCACCACGTGGCGATCCGGGTGTTCCATCCGCCGGACGATGGCCTGGGCGCTCTCCCGGGCCTGCTTGCGCTGGCGCACCTTGATCAGGATGTCCAGGCCGAAGCCCGCCTCCTCCAGGAAGGCCAGCAGCGGGACGCCCCAGGTGGTCGAGGGATCGGTCAGGTGTTCGGTCTCCTCGGCCCGGACCACCAGGGCGATCCGGTACTGGCGGGCCTCCGACACCAGGCGCTCCCACTCGGGAAGGAGGGGCCTCGCGATGCCTTCATGGGCGGCATCGGCCTGCTCCGGTGGCAGGTCCAGGGCCTGGCAGACCTCCCGCAGCCAGCGGTGACTGCCCCGGAAGCCGTAGGGGGCATCGGGAGTCACACAGCGGATCCGGGTGTTTCCGGTCAGGTGGGTGTAGTGGTTCCGCCAGACTCGGTTGGGATAGAAGACGCTGACCGGGGCCAGGGGCAGTCGCTCGATCCGGGCAATGGCGAAGTCGGGAATCAGGTGGGTGTTCACGGTGATCCCGGCTCCCTGGAGCAGGTCCCGGACCCCCTGGGTCGTCGCGTCCTCGGCATAGCCCACCAGGTTCACGACGGGGCCCGTGGGAGGGGGGACCCGGGCCTCGACCGCCAGGCGGCGGGTCTCCAGGAGGTCCCGGAAGACGTTGAACATGCTGATGGGGGTCACGGTGAGGTAGACCAGGGGGGTCGGGCTCCGGGCGGCATAGCGCCGGACCACCGACTCCACGTCCTCGCCGGTGACCATCGGCACGCAGGTGTTGCTGAAAAAGGTGATCTTGTCCGGCAGGGGATGGGCCACCACGTAGTCGAGCACCCGGCGCACCTTGTCGGGATTGCCCATGATGACGTCCGACTCGCTGAGGTCCGTGGTGACCATGCCCTCGACGCTCGGGTCCACCCGGCTGGCCTGGCCCGGGAGGTCCAGGGACCGCTGGCGGTTCTCCCAGGGATACTCGACCGCCGAGAGGAGCGGCGCAACGCCATGCGGCGAGACGGTCATGCACTCGTTGTCGCAGTGCTGGACGAACCGGAAGGACCCCGAGAGGTCGATGCTGTCCAGCTGGCTCCGGGCGATCTCCCCCACTGCGAAGAACTCCGCAAAGGCGTCGTCCCCGGCCCAGGTGGTCAGCAGGTTCGTGACCTGGTCGTCCGATCCGGTGGAGATGACGGGCAGGGGTCGGGTTCCCGGGTCGCTGCGAGCGATGGTCAGGAGGTCCTCCTCGGAGGACTCCCCCATCCGGGCCGGGGCGTGGGACCGCACCCGCTGGTCGATCTCCTCGGGAATCCGGGTCTCGCCCCGGTAGGAGATGGCCAGCCGGGGCGTCCTGACCCAGGCCTTCTCCCGGCGCTGGCCGTCCTCCAGCACCAGGACCATCCGGACCGACCCGGCCGGTCCCAGCAGCACCTCGAAATGGTCGTCGTAGTAGACCACCCACCGGACGCGCCAGTCCTCCGGCGCCGTCTCCAGTCCGAGGCGCCAGGCCACCAGGTCCCGGGTCGAGTCCCCTACCCGGATCCGGCTGCCCAGTTCCTCCGGGGCCTGCGTGGCCTCCAGGTTGCCGTGCATCGGGGCTATCTCCCGTCGCTTCGAAGGAACTCGAAGAACTCCTCCTCGCTCATGGGGCTCGGCAGGGCGACCTGGTCCGGGTCGATCTCCAGCAGGGTCTGCCCCAGGCGCGCGATCGACCGGGAGGCCGGGGCATCGGGGGCGTATTCCAGGATGGTCTGCTGCTCCGTTTCCGCCTCCTGGATCCGGGGGTCCCGCTCGATCACCTCCAGGATGCGGGTGCCCAGGCGTCGGGCGAAGCGATCCAGCATCTCCGTGCTGGCGGTGTTGGACCGCCGGTTCACGACGAGGCCCGCCAGGCATACCCCGTTGTTGCGATAGATGTGGATGGCCCGGGCGATGTTGTTGGCCGCGAAGATGGCCATGGGCTCCTCCGAGAGGACGATCAGGACCTTCCGGGCGAACCCGTCCCGGAGGGGAGCCGCAAAACCGCCGCAGACCACGTCCCCCAGCACGTCGAAGACCGCAATGTCGAAACGGCCGGACTGGAGCAGTTGCATCTCGTCGAGGGTCTCGATCATCCGGGCGACTCCCCGGCCGGCGCACCCGACCCCTGGCTCCGGCCCCCCGGCCTCGCAGCACGCGATCCCGTGGCGTCCCGTGGTCAGGATCTCGTCGGTTCCCGCCGCCTCGGGGTCGTCCCGGAGGACCTCCAGCACCGTCCGGATCCGGGTCCGCTGATCCAGCAGCCGCAGGGCCGAGTCGTGCTTCGGGTCGCAGCCCACGTGGAGCACCCGCTGTCCGTTCATGGCATACCAGGCGCTGAGGCTCGTGGCGACGACCGACTTCCCGATGCCACCCTTCCCGTAGACCGCGATGGTCTCCATGGCGCTCCTTGTCCGGCCCGGAACGTCGGGGCGGCTCAAGATAACGGGTTCCCGCGCACGGGTCAAACCAGGCACTGCCACGGCCACGATGTTCTTGACAAACCCCGCAAAGAGGCCCTGGACTCTGCCGGGGCTGCGGCAGCCGGCCCCGTGGTGCCATCACCTCGGTCGCCGCAGGACTTGCCTTCCGGGAGGCCCTGGAGGACGATGAACGGGTCTTCTGGAGGGTGGGGTCAGAATGAAGGGCTTGCGGCGGGCCTGGTTGTGTGCGGCGGCTGGCCTGGTGGCCTGCCAGGTCCAGGTGGAGGCCCCGGACCTGTCGGGGCTCCTGGGAGACTCGGGTGCCAGGTCGGACCTCGGGGTCGATGTCCCGGGGACCCTGGATCTGCCAATCGGGGATCCGGACGCGAACCGGGATCCGGGAGCGGAGGCGGTGCCCGAGGACCGGCTGGAGGACCTGGCGCGGGATGCCGTCGAGGACATCGGGACAGACCCGGCGGCCGATCTCCCGGAGGAGCCCCAGATCGGAAATGCCCCCTGCCGGACCGAGGCAGGCTGCATCTCCGGCATCTGCAAGGAGGGCTGGTGTCGGTGCACCGAGACCTGGCACTGCGAGGCCGGGACGTGGTGCGACGGGGGATCCACCTTGGTCCGGGGCACGGGACAGTGCCTTCCGACCCGGGGACTGGCGGCCGGGTGCCAGTTCCACGACCAGTGCCAGACCGGGGCCTGCGACCCGACCGGGTACTGCGCCTGGTGCGCCTCGGGGGGCACCGGCTGCGATCCGAACAAGGTCTGCTGCTTTGGCGAGTGTCGGGAGGGCTGCCTCGGGTGCGCGGTGGCGCCGCCGCCGGCCCCCGTCTATACCCCCTGTGCCACGGGGTGCTACGACGCCGAGAAGGAGTTCTGCGGTCCCAACGGGGCCGAACCGAAGCGGCCGAACGGGAGCGATTGCCAGTTCAACGATGCCTGGTGCCAGAGCGGGGTCTGCTTCACCGAGGACCTGCGAGTGAGCGCCTGTGCCGATTGCCGGACCGACGACGACTGCAAGGCCCTTCATGGCGGAGGCGTCTGCATCGGGGGGTACTGCGCCATCCCTTGATGGTCCGGGGTCGTTCGGCCCTCGATGGGATTCTCCTCCAGGCGGTATCATCGAGCCGGGCCACGGGAAGGCAGGAGCGCCAGTGGAGGGCTGTGACGTCCTGGTGGTCGGGGCCGGTCTCTCGGGCGCCGTGGCCGCTCGGGCGATTGCGGAACGGGGTCTCCGGGTGATGGTCGTCGAGCGGAGACCCTTCGTGGGCGGCCTGTGCCACGATGCTCCGGGTCCCGAGGGGGTTCCCTTGCCCGATTTTGGCCCCCACTATTTCCGGGCCCATCGGCCGGAACCGGTGGCGTTCCTGGGGCGGTTCACCGAGTGGCGACCGGTGGTCTTTCGGGTGCGGGTGCAGCGGGAAGGGGTCCTCTGGCCCTTTCCGATCCAGCTGGCCACCTTCGAGCAGTGGATCGGGAGGCCCTCGACCTCGGAGGAGATGGAGCGGACGCTGGCCATCTGGCGAGTTCCCTGCGAGGACCCTCAGGACTCGGAGTCCTTCGTGCTGTCCCGCGTGGGATGGCCCTTCTTTCGGTTCTTCTACGAGGGATACACTCGCAAGCAGTGGGGCATGGAGGCCCGGGACCTGCTGCCTTCGGCTTGCGGACGGGTCCCCATCCGGACCACCCGGGAGGACCGCTATCTCGATGCCCCCTTCCAGGCGATGCCGGTGGAGGGCTACACGGCCATGGTGGAACGGATGCTTCGCCATCCGGGGATCGAGGTGCGCCGGGACTCGGAGGGCCAGGAGGCACGGCGGGAGGTCCCTCATCGTCATCTGGTCTGGACCGGCACCCCCGAGGAGTTCTTCGGGGAGCGGCCGGACCGATTGCCCCGGAGGTCCCTGCGCTGGGAACGGGAGGTCTTCCAGGGGCGGCGGGTGCTGGAGGCGCCGCAGATCAACTTTCCCGGTCCGGAGCCCTGGACCCGGTGGATCGAGACCTCCCAGCATCATGGGTCCCCGGGGCCAGTCACGACGGTGATCCGGGAGTATCCACAGGCCTTCCTGCCCGGGAGGGAGCCCCTCTACGCCATTCCCTCCCGACCGGCGGAGCAGGCCTTCGAGGCCTGGCGTCGCCGCATGGAGGCGGCGCCCGGGGTCACCTTCCTGGGACGGCAGGCCCTCTACCGCAATCTGGACATGGACCAGGCGGTGGAAATGGCCCTGGAGGCCGTTCCCGCCATCGAGGTGGCCGTCTTGACCGAGGCCGGGAGGCTTGCCCCATGACGGCTCCCTGGCGGCGGCGGCAGGACCCCCTGGAGCCTCCCCCGGCAGTCCAGGTGGAACTGGTGGTGGCCCGGTACCGGGAGTCGGTGCGGTGGGTGCGCAACGTCCCGTCCTCGGTCCAGGTGACGATCTACGACAAGGGCGGGGACCTGGACCCGGCCCTGCTGCCCTGGGCCCGGGTGGAGCCGCTGCCCAACGTGGGTCACGAGGGGCACACCTACCTGCATCACCTGGCGACCCGCCACGACACCCTGGCCCCGGTGACGGTCTTCTGCCAGGGCCATCCCTTCGACCACGCCTGGGACCTGCATCCCTGGCTCCGGGACCTGGTCGCGGGCCGTCGAGAGGTCCGGGACTTCCAGTGGATCGGGTTCATCATCGACACCGACGACTCCCGTGGCCGCCGCCTGTTCGTACCCTGGGATCGGAACTCCGACGGCCGGGAACTGGCCGTGGACGAGTTCCACGAGGCCCTCCTCGGGACGTCGTGTCCCTCGGTCATGCACTTCTACCTGGGAGCCCAGTTCGCCGTGGCGGCGGAGTGCGTCCGGCGGCGCCCGCGGGAGTTCTATCGACGAGCCTGTGCCCTCGCGGCATCGTTTCCCGACGCGGCTCACTGCCTCGAGCGGATCTGGGACCGGGTCTTCGGCGTGGTCGGGGTGGATCCGGCCTTCATGGAGGCCCGGCAGACCCGACACCTCCGGTCCACCCGGCGCCTGCGGGAGGGGATGGCGGGAACGGATCGTCCGGCATAGGATCGGGTGCCGCTCGGAGGGGACGCAATGGACACGAACGACATGGCGATCGTGGACCTTCGGGACCCGACGGTCCTGGAGCGGGTGCTGGAGGAGTACTTGCGGTTCGGGGCCTGCCCCGTCGATGGGTCTCCGTTCCCGGGACTCATGAAGATGGTGACGGTGGTGCTGCGCCTGCCCGACGGGGCGGACCTGCCGGTCGAGGCCCAGGTGGTCCTCCCGATGCATGCGGACCGGTATGTCGTGCAGTTCCAGGAACCGGTGGACGTTGCCCGTCTGCGGGCCCTGGTCCAGTTGGCTCGTCGGGCGGCCCGGGCCGGGCGGACGGTCTCGGGGGCCCAGGATCGGCCCTTCGAGGGGGCACCGACGCCCCGAAGGCGGGACCGGCACCTGCCCAGGCCCGATCGGAGCGGGGTGGCCCCCTTGAAGGCCCCCGTGTTGCCGCAGAACCCGCCGCCCCGGGTCGTGCGGACACCGAAGCGGTGACTCGCGGTCGGGCTGCGATCGGCACCGGCGGCCCTTGTCCACCCCTGGTGGACTCCAGCCCCAGGGACACCGTCACGCCACCCGGGGGATGAACGCCCGGGTCTCGCCGTGGGGTTGAAGGGCCCCGGGACCCTGGGCCCTGCGGGAGCCTGGGGTCCCCGGAACTGTCCTCCGATGGGACCCATTTCCGCCAGGAGTGGATGGAACTCCCTCCCGTCGGGGGCCACCCGTGGGTCCCAACAGGCGTCAACTGCTGGAGATGACAGGACTTGATTGCTGGCACGGGCCTTGCGGGAAATCCCCGTGGCCCATGAGGAGGGGGAACCATGCGTTTGGGGATGCACGGTCCGATCGGGGCGTGGATGTGCCTGGTGGCGGTGGGAATTCCTGCGACCGGGAAGGCGGACGATGGGACGTCTCCGGGGGCCGAGCAGGAATCGGCCGAGGATCAGAGGGGCGCGACCTCCGGCTCTGGGCCCATGACGACCTGGTGGATTGGAACGGCGGTCGGGGTGGCCACCGGGTCTGGAATGCCCCGGGCCTTCCTGGCCGGGGGAGCCGGGGTCGAGTGGGGCGTCTGGTGGAGGTTCGCCCCCTGGTATCGCCTGGGCCTCCGGAACGACTTCTTCGTGATGCAGTTGCCATGGTCCGATCGGTCGGATCCAGCCCTGGTGGGGGCCTCCGACGACCCGGATGACCCGGCCGGGGTCCATCCCGAGATCTCCCTCTCGTCGGGGCTCCTGATGACCCATGGGTTCCGGCTCGGGGGCCCCGTGTGGTTCGAACTGGCCCTGGGTCCGGCATTCCTGGCCGCCGGCCCCATGGGATGGTCTTCGATCCTGCCCCTGCCGGCCGGTGGCGCCGGGCTGCAGTTCGAGGCGGGGCGGGTCGGACCCTCGACGGTCCATGTGGGGATACGGTGCGACTTCCAGGTGCTGCCTCACCGGGACACCGAGGGCGACCGGGTGCTCTGGATGCCCAAGGCCTCGGTGCTGTTCGCCTTTTGATGGAACGAATCGGTGCCCCGAATGCGGGCCGGGATGGCCGAAGGCGGTCTTGTCTCGGGAACGGAACCTTGCCAGAATGGGCTGGAATCGACAGGGGGAGGGGAACATGGGTCGCCTCGGAGTGCCATGGGCCTGTCTGATCATCTCGGGGCTGCTGGTGGCGATGACCCTTCCCGCGGTTGCGCAGAGCGCCAAGGAACGACGGGCAAAGGCCGACTACGAGACGGGCTTGCGACTGTACCTCGACCAGGACTGGAGCGGGTCGGCCTACTATTTCGAACGGGCGCTCGACAACTCGGATCGTGCCTCGGTCCGGGTGATGCTGGCATCCTCCCTGGCCCACAAGGGCACGTGCGACCGGGTGAAGGCGCTGCTGGATGGGATCGTCTGGACCCAGATCCCCAAGGGGGCGGCACGGGACGAGGCCCGGCGGCTGGCCGGGGAGGCCCGGGACCTGTGCGGTGGACGGAAGAAACCCTCCCGGTGAATCCCCTGAGCGAGGGGGAGGGCTCTGCCCCGCCCTCCCGCGTCAACCACGGGTCGCGTCGCTCCTCCTTCTCCGACCTTCGCTCGCTGTCCTCCGGCCGCAACGCTCCAGCGGCCCACCCATCGTTGCCAACGGGGATCCTCCGGATCACCCGATCGAGGGTTCCCCTGCCGGCGTTCCCGCCTCGTGCAGGTTTCTTGAGCGCGACACGATTGGACGGAAAGGGGGTCTTGTCGGGCAGGGGGCGCTTCGGGACCACCCGGTCAGAAGGGGATGGGGATGATCCTCCGGGGAACCGACTTGCCTCGTTCCGGGGCCTTTAGCGCTGGCCGTGCTGCGGGGACGGTTCCGGGGGAGGGTTTCGGGGCGGGGGGCGGCGGGGCCACCTGGGCCGGGCCCGGATCCGGAGCCGTCCTTTCAACCGACTGGACATCCGGCGCCGGTTCCCGGGCCGCTGGAATGTCCCCCTGGCTCTCCGCCGGGGCTTCGGCGGGGAGGGGCGGTTCTTCCGGGGTCAGGTCCCGTTGGACAACGGCATCCGGCAGCGGATCGGGCTGGCCGGTTCCCGCCGGGATGTCGGTGATGGCGAGGCCACCCGGCGGGGAACGCTGTCCCTGTTGCCACCAGGCAATCCCGGCTCCGACCAGCAGGATCCCTGCCAGGAACGCGACTCCCTTCCCCAGGAGGGAGGCCCGGGAGCCTCGCCTTCGGGACTCCTGGCCGAGGTCCGTCTGGGATTCTTCCGGCCTTCCGGTGCGTCCTGTGGGTTCCTTGTCCACGGGGGCCGGAACCGCGGTCTTCCCGTTGGCGAGGGGGCCCGGAGATGCTGGAAGCGTTTCCGCAATCGTCGCGGCGACCTCCTCAAACCGCCTTGCCGGCAGGGCCGCCTCCTGGAGCCGACGGGCCTCCAGTTGCCTCTTCTCCTCCTCGATCCGCGCCCGGTCCTGCTCCAGCCGGATTCTCTCTTCCTCCAGGCGCCTCTTTTCCTCCTGGAGGCGGGCCAGGTCCGACGAGTCCAGCAGCGAACTCAGGTCCACGGAGCCCCGGCTCTGGAGATGGGCGTCCCGCAGTTTCTCGAAGACCTGGGTCAGGGCCTTTCGGAACTGCGGGACCGAGGAGATCCGGTCCTCGACGTTCCGGGCCATCGCCATGTGAAAGAAGTGCTGCAGGAAGGGCGGGACGTCCAGGTCCGACAGGCGGCTGTTGACGTCGTAGGACGGATCCAGTTTCTTGCCCAGGACCTCCTGGGTGGTTCGTCCGGCGAAGGGTCGTCGTCCCGTGATGAGTTCGAAGGCCAGCACGCCGACGGCGTACAGGTCGGTCCAGGGGCCGATGTTCTTCCGGGCGATCTGTTCCGGCGCCATGTACTGGGGCGTGCCGATCATCATCGTCGTGTCACGGCTGCCCTCCAGGAACTTGGCCAGGCCGAAGTCGAGGACCTTGACGTGCCAGGGGTCCCCGGGAATCTGCTGGACCATCAGGTTCTCGGGCTTGATGTCCCGGTGCACGAGCCCGATGGAGTGGGCGGCCTCCAGGGCGTTCAACAGTTGTTCCAGGATATGGAAGACCACGTCGTCCCCGATCTCCTCCCCGATCAGGATCAAGTCGTTGATGATCGCCTTGAGGCTCTTGCCTGGCACGTATTCCATCACGAGGTAGGGCAGTTCCCCCTGGTGCCCGTACTTGAGCAGCCGCACGATGTTCGGGTGGCTCAGGGAGGCGAGGGCCTGGGCCTCCATCAGGAACTTGTTTCGCAGGGATCCGATGGCCGTGGCCTGGAGGTTGTCCCGGTGCATGATCTTGAGGGCGGCCTTCATCTGGATCGGCTGCTGGAGCACGAGGTAGACCCGGCCGAATCCACCGCTGCCGATTCCCGACACGACCAGGTAGTCGCCGATCATCCGGCCGATCAGCGGGTCCCGATCCGCCGGGGAGACGGCCAGAAGCCGGTCGAACCATTCCCGGGGAATCCGGTGGTACTCCCGGAGGGAACAGGCCTTCTCGGGACAGGGGGTGCCGACGGCTCCCGCGGTCTCGCAGGAGGGACAGAATCCCTCGGTCGTGTTCATGGGTGGCCTCCCAACCGCCCGATTCTGAATCAACTGGCGGGAAGTGCAAGGCCGGATCGGTCTCTCAGATCCCCTGGTCCGACGGGAAGGGCGCCGCCTTCCCCCGCGCCGCGCACAGGTCGCGGCGCGTCCCCTTCCCCGCGCTTCCCTCGCGGCCATCAGGCCGCTCCGCTCCAGCGGCCCGCCCATGCGGGCGGGCGACGATTCCGCCATGGCAACGACGCCGGTCCTCGTTTCGGGTGACAGGGAATCCCATGGCACAACCATCGAGACATCGGCGCGGAGGGCCCGGCCCAGGGCAGGGGGTCAGTGGGCCGCCGGGGCGATATCCAGCAGGACGCCCGAGGAGAAGGCCTGGAATTCCGGGGCGTACATGGACTGGAGGGTCGCCGGGCCCACCCGGAAGGACCCGGCCATGGCCGCCCGCAGCCGGTACTTGAGCCGGTATTCACCGGCGGGCATCCACTCCAGGAAGAAGTTCTGGCCGCTGTCCCGGACCTCCTCGTAGTAGCCGAGTCCGCTCTGCCACCGGTAGCGGGAGGTCTGTTCCACGGGCTCGAGGCCTGCGCCCCGGGGATCCCGGAGGTGCACGTACTCCATCGCGTGCTTGGCCCGGATCGAGAGGTGCACCTCCACCTCGTCGCCGACGGCCAGGGTGGCCCCGGGCCCCAGGGGGCGGAGGACGACCTCGCCGCCGGAGGACTCCCGCTTGAAGTAGGACCGCTCCACCGACAGGAAGTCGCCGCGGCCCTCCTCGGGCAGCCGATCGGTGGCGTAGTGCCAGGTGGCCGATGCGAACTTGAACCCGGGGGTGGTCGAGGAGACCCGGATCACCGCGTCCCGCTTCGGGACCACCTGGTCCCCGGGGAGCACCACCTGCTGCCTTCGGCCGGTATAGCGATCCGGGTCGAACCGGAAGGTGGTGACCCGGCCGCCCAGGTCGATCGAGAGGTCCTCCGGGACCCCCAGGCGCCCGGTGGTCCGCAGGTAGTGGGCCAGGGCGTAGAGGACCTCGGCGGTGGCCCGGGTGGACTTCCAGTGATTGAGTTTCCGGTTCAGGAAGAGCCACTGGACCATGCCCTCGATCCGGGGGTCCGTCGGGGCCAGTTCCATCGTGGTCCGGAGCGCGAAGGCGTGGGTCTCGATGGTGTCGTTGTACCAGAGCCAGGCCCGGTCCTCCGGGGCCCACCAGGTCCCGAGGTCCTCGTCGGTCCGGGCGCTGTCCAGCACGCTGTCCCAGACCTTCCGGGCGTCGGCGGCCTGGCCGCTCCGGTGCAGGGCCAGGGCCAGATAGCCCTTCAGGTAAGGAGAGTGATCCTTCCAGTGCCGGAGTCCGAAGGCCAGCATCGCCTGTCGTTCCTCGGGGCTGAAGACCCCGCCGGTCCAGGTCTCGTCAGGGAAGGCGGTCAGCACGAACCGCAGGAAGGTGACGAATTCCCACCCGATGTCGTGGGCCTGCATCTCCCGGACCGCCTCGTCCAGGTAGTGGCGGTGGAGGTAGGCGAAGGCCCGCTGGACCAGGTCCCGGGGCACCTCGACGCCGAACTCGATGGCCCGGGAGAGGCCGTGGACGATGTAGAGGGTCAGGTAGGGGGACGGGGGGCCTCCCGGGAACCAGGGAAATCCGCCGGAGGCGGTCTGGATCTTCCGGAGGCGCGCCAGGGCGGCCTCCCGCTGGGCCCGGGCCACCTCGGGGTCCAGCACCGGCAAGAGGTCGTCGGGGGCCTGGTCCCCGCCCCGGGACTCCCGGAGCCAGGGCGTCTCCTCCAGGGCCATCCGCCGGTTGGGGTCCGGGTCGTCGAAGGGCTCGAGGCGGGTCTTGCGGGTCGCCATGCCCGCCGCCAGCCGGGCCACTTCGGGGTAGCGGTCGAACAGGGAGGCGAGGATCCCCGTCGAGACGAAGCGGTTCAGGGTCTGCTCGCTGCACTCGTAGGGGTACTGGACCAGGTAGGGGAGGGCCGACAGGACCGCGTAGAAGAGTTGCGCATCTGCGGTGACGACCACCTGTTCGGTGACCCGGGTGGGGTCGTCGTCCCGCAGGAGGTCCTGGAAGGTCATGGTCCGGGAGGTCGCGTCCTTCAGCGTGACGAACCGGGACTGGGCCAGGTGCAGGCGTCCTGGCAGCACCGGGAGGGGACGGATCTCGCCGTCGGAGACATCCCCGGCCGAGGCGGTCACCCGGACCGCGACCTCCCCCGGTCGGGCGGGCACGGCCAGGGGGAAGGACAGGTCCGCATCCTTCCCCGGGGCCACCTGGAAGGGCCGGTGGGTCTGGTCGGGACCCAGGCCGAAGTCCGCCGCCCGGGAGGACCCGGTCTCGGGGTCCAGGATCTCGAGGACCAGCGTCCCGGAGAGGGGGCGGTCCGAGGCGTTGTTGACCAGCACCTTCAGGACCGCCCGGTCCCCCTCCCGGAAGAAGCGGGGCAGGTAGGGGCGGACCATGAGGTCCTTCAGGGACCGGGTCTCGGCGGTGGTCGACCCGGCCTTCAGGTCCCGGGTCAGGGCATGGACGAAGACCTTCCAGGAGGTCACCGAGTCGGGGACCTGGAAGGACAGGGACACGGTCCCGTCCCGGCCGGTCAGCAGGTGAGGCTGGAAGAAGGCCGTCTCCCGGAAGTCGCTCCGGATGGCGGGGGCCTCGGTGGCGGGGGTCACCTCCCTCGTGGCAACCTCCTCCTGCGCCTCGAACGACATCACGGCCTCCTCACCGGCGTCCAGGGCCGCCTGGCGCTTCGCTCCCGGGGCCGGAGGTGCCGCGTAGGCCCGTTCCGCCGTGACCAGGCCACTGCCCCCCCCCAGGATCCGGAAGCGACGCACCCCGGGACCGCCGATGCCCCAGTCCTCCAGGAAACGAAGCCGGTCCTCCTGGAAGTCCACCAGACCGGTCCCGTCGGGGAGGCGGTTCCACGGAAGCCCGATGGTCCAGGCCTCCCGGAGGCACCAGGCCGTGGAGGGCACCCCGGTCCGGCGAGGATAGAGGGCCAGGGGGTCCGGCGGTTGATGGGGGGCGAAGAGGTCCAGGCTTCGGTCATACATGTAGGCCAGCACCTCGGCGGCGGCCACCGCCGCATCCCGCGGCCCCGCCGAGACCCGGATCGTGAAGGTCTCCTGGCTCCCGGGCCGCAGCCGATCGCGGAAGGTGGCCAGGCGCACCTGGAGCCGGCGGTCGTCCCAGGGCACGAAGACGTCCCGGGAGACCTGGACCCGCTGGAAATCCCGGACCAGGGTCAGGGTGACCGAGAAGCCACCCCGGTCCTCCTGCCGGACAGGAAACGCCACCACCCGGGGAGCCGCACCGGCGGTCCACTCCTGGCGGTCCACCCGCTGTCCCGCCCGCCATCGCTCCAGCACCAGGCGCTGGCCCGGAATGCCGCTGTGGACCAGGATCCGGGCCTCCTGTCCCACGGCCACGGATCCCGCTTCCGGGAGCAGGGCCGCGGCGACCGGGAGGGGACTGCCTCCCGGTCCGGCCACGATCAGGTCCACCGAGGTCTCGACCGGGGACCCGTAGGGGTCCTGCGACTGGTAGAACAGGCGCCAGGCCCCGGCCTCCAGGGGTGGCAGCCCCAGCCGGGCCTGGCCCCGCTGGTCATGCTGGATCGTTCCCCGGGCCAGTTCCTGGCCTGCTTCCCACCGGGCGATCTCCCGGCTGGGGTCGTAGGCGGTGTCCCACCGGGGCCTGGTCCGGTCCCCCTCGGTCACGACCGGCGGCGGCGGGTTCGGCAGGTCCTGGGGCAGGTCGGCGGGGAGCCTCGCCGTGGCCGGAGGCAGCAGCCGGACCAGGCGCCAGGTCCCGGTCCCCGGCGCCGGGGCCCCGTCGAGGTCCTGCCGGTGAATCTGGACCTCTGCGGGAGTCCCCGCCCGCATGAACCCCGAGGGGACTTCGATCCGGGCCTCCACGGCGCAGAATCCCAGCCGGAAGACCCGGCTGGCCGACCGGGTCTCGCCGCCGTCGTCGGTGACGTCCACCTGGAGGCGGTAGCGCCAGGTGGGTGCCCCCGGTCCCTGGCCCAGGCGCTCGTCGGCCCTGGGGGTGAAGGACACCCGGAAGGTCCCCTCGTCGTCCAGCGCGGTGGTCCCGGAGGCCATCGTCTGGGGCCGGTCCGGAGTCGGCGGGCGCCACCACCACCAGCCCCAGTCAGGCCACTGGGGTTCCCGGGTAACCCGCCAGGTGACCCGGCCGCTGGTCACCGGGAGTCCGAAGTAGTAGCGGACCTCCCCCTGGACCTCGGCCGGCTCATTGATCCGGAGGGGAGAGGCGGGGTCCCGGACCTGGACCTCGAAGGTCGGCCGCTTGTACTCCTCGACCTGGATCGGGGACTGGCCTCCCAGGCTGGTCACCAGGGCCCATGACCCCAGCATCCGTCCCGGGGGGATCCGGAATCGGCCCGATGCGCTCCCGTGGGTGTTGGTCTTCAGGGTCTGCGTCTCGACGACCTGGTGATTGGCGTCCCGCAGGGACACCGAGAGGGACCGGCCCGGAAGCGTCCGGAACGTCCCGTCGCGCCCCTGCCAGGCGACGACCTGGAAGAGGACCTCCTGGCCGGGACGGTAGGCGCTCCGGTCGGTGTAGATCAACGCCGAGGTCCTGACCGGGTTCTCGGCCCGGCCGGGGGTCCAGCCCCCCATGGTCTCCAGGACCCGGTCCGGACCCAGGCGGACCGACAGGAACCGCTGCCCATAAAAGCCATCAGAGGTGGTCAACGGCAGGGTGGCCATGCCTTCGCTTCCGGTGACGCCCGCCTGGTCCAGCCGGGGAGGGGATCGCCAGTCCATCCGGTAGAGGCGCACCTCGGCGTCGGGCACGGCGGTCCCGTCGGCGCCCGCCAGGACCTCCACCTCCACGGCCTCCGGCAGAGGCCGATACCGGACCACCAGACGGCTGATCGTGAAGACCACCGCCGCCCGGAGGTCCGAGGAAGAACAGTCCGGACCTGACGAGGCGACCACGACCCAGGTGCCCGGTCGGTCCATCGGGGGCGTCACGTCGGTCTGGTGATCCCGGAGGTCCGGCGTCGGGGGGAGGTCCACCGACCACTGGTGGCTGGGTGGCCTGGAGGCGATCCAGGTCTCGACCTGTCGCGCATCCGGCAACCAGGAGCGGTCGTCCATCGCGTCCAGGGACCGTTCCAGGTCCAGGGGCCAGGCCCGGAAATGGACCTGGGGCAGGTTGCGATGGGTGACCCGGAGGGACCGCCGGCCGGGGCCGTCCACGGCCATGGAGGCCAGGGACAGGGAGGGCTGCTCCAGGTCCCGTACCCACCAGGCGCAATGCTGTCCCCCGGGGGTGTCGGGCCACCGCTCCGCACAGGATCGGGCCAGATCTCGGGCCCTGGCCCGGGCCAGGGGGTCTTCCTGGATCCACTGGACCTGGAGGGCCACGGCCGTCGCCTGCCAGGGGATCGGCCCGGCTGCATCGATGCGCCGCTCCAGGGCCTGGGCGATCAGGGCCCGGTCCTGGGCCTGGTCGAAGTGGTCCCGGAGCAACCGGAGACGTTCCAGGGCCGCCTCCAGGGCCGCCTGGGCCCGGCCCTCCTCCAGGTGCCAGCGCTCCAGGTCCGCCAGCACAAAGGCCATCCATGCCAGCGGGTGGGCATCGCGGTCCGGGACGGGGACCCGACTGGCCTCCCCGGCCAGGGCTGCCAGGTCCAGCAGGAAGACCTCGTTGGACTGCCGGGGCGTCCAGGTCGAGGAGTCGGCCAGGGCCGCGGCGTGGAGGTACGAGACGGCGTCGCGCAGGGTGGGTCGGATGTCCGCCGGGTAGGTGTTGACCTCCAGGAACTCCGACCAGGTCCGGGTCGGCAGTCTGCCGAGCGTGTCCCGCTGCTGCCAGGCCTCCCGGTACCCGTCCATGATCGCCGCGTGGACCTGGTCGATGGACCAGGTCTTCAGGTCCAGGGGGTCCGGAGAATCGATGCGTTCCCGCTGCCGGATCTCCCATCCATAGGCATCGACCCACCGGTCAAGGACCCAGGCCTTGTAGAGGCCCAGCACCGCCCTTCCCACCGGGTCCTCGGGCCACGGACTCTCCAGCAGGAAGCGGACGGCGGTCTCGGCCTGATGCAGGGACACCCGGACCGCGGTGGCCCGGACCAGTGCCCGGGTCCACTCGGGGACCTTCCGGGCCTTCCGGGCATCGGCCAGGATCGCGTCGGCGACCTGCCGGGCCTCCTCGTATTGCTCCTCCTCGATCCGGGCGTCGTAGTCCTTCCACCGGGGGTCCTTCGGGCCCGTCCACATCCTGGCCATCTCTGCTCCTCCCGGCGCCTGGGGCGCCACCGGGGCCGGTGGACGACTCCGCCCATCGGCACAACTGGGGAGTCCGATCCCGACGATCCACCAGGACAGTAGCAGCAGGGCAGGACATCGCCGGGAGGAGGCGGGGCGGCAGGTGGCATGCATGGAGGGACCTCCAGAAGTCAGGTCGTCCGCCGACGATACCATGAAGCCGGGGATTCCATTTCGCCGGCGGCCCTGGGCGGTCCCTTGCGGGGGGTGCGGCCGGACGATCGGCGGGGGGAAGACCGGCATCTCGGATCAGCGCCGGGACTCCCGTTGCCAGCGCTCCTGCATCCGGTACAGGGTCCGACGGTTGATGCCCAGCACGCGGGCAGCCTTCTCCTTGTTGCCGTGGACCTGCTCCATCACGTGCTGCACGTAGGCCTTTTCCAGTTCACGCAGTTCCGGCAGGTGATCGCCGGACCATCCCGGGAACAGGGTGCGATCCGAGGAGGCGGTGGGCAGGTCCCCGACGTCGATCACCTCGCCGGGGGTCAGCACCACCAGCCGCTCGATGATGTTCTCCAGTTCCCGGACGTTGCCCTCCCAGGGGCGCTGCTGGAGCGCGTCCAGGGCCCGGGGAGTCAGGCGCTTGACCGGCGCCCCGGACCGGGCGGCGAAGGCGTGGAGGAAGTGATCGACCAGCAGGGGGATGTCCTCCACCCGCTCGGCCAGGGATGGCAGGCGAATCGGGATCACGCTGAGCCGGTAGTAGAGGTCCTCCCGAAAGGTCCCCTCGCGGATCGCGGTCCGGAGGTCCCGGTGGGTGGCGGTGATGACCCGGCAGTCCACCGTGATGGGCTTCGACGAGCCCACCGGGCGGACCTCCCGGTCCTGGAGCACCCGGAGCAACTTGGCCTGCAGGGCCAGCCCCATGTCCCCGATCTCGTCCAGGAACAGGGTGCCCCCGGAGGCCTCGACGAAGAGGCCCCGGTGGGAGGTGTAGGCCCCCGTGAAGGCCCCCCGGGCGTGGCCGAAGAGCTCGCTCTCCAGCAGCCCTTCGGGGATGGCGCTGCAGTTGACCGGGACGAAGGGGCCGCTGGATCGCTGTCCGCTGAAGTGGATGGCCCGGGCGACCAGTTCCTTGCCGGTCCCCGAGTCGCCGAGGATGAGGACGTTCGCGGTGCTGTCGGCGACCCGCTCCACCAGGCGGAAGACCTCCTTCATCGCCTTGGATCGGCCGATCAGTTGCTGCAGGCCGTATCGGTCCCCGACCTCCCGCCGAAGGCGCCGGTTTTCCGCCACCAGGCGGCGCTGCTCGACGGCCTTCGCAATGAGGGCCTCCATCTCGCGCATCTTGAAGGGCTTGGTGACGAAATAGAAGGCGCCGGCCTTCATCGCCTCGATCGCCCGGTCAATGGATCCGAAGGCCGTCACGATGATCACCGGGACGTCGGGCCGTTCCCGCCGGACCGTGGCCAGCACGTCCATGCCGTCCACGTCCCGCATGCGCAGGTCCGTGACCACCACGTCGAAGTCCCCGGACCGGACCTTGTCCAGGGCCTCGATTCCGCCCCGGGCGCACTCTGCCTGGTACCCGGCACGACCCAGGTAGTCCGTCAGCAGGTCGCCCATCTCGGGCTCGTCATCCACCACCAGCACCGAGGCCATCGGTTCCACGGGACCTCCCGTCATGCGCGACAAATTACCACATCCTGTGTCGCCATGACACGCCTCCCCGGGGAGGGGTCCCGTGGTAGAGTGGAAGGCACGGACGAGGGCCCTGGAGGCGGGATTGGGACCGAGCGAGACGGACCTGCTGGAGGCGCTGGTGGAGGTCGAGACGCCGGAGGCGGCGGCGGGCACGATGGTCGCCTGGCTGCGGCAGGTGGGGTGTCCCCGGGCGGCGGTGCTGCTGTGCCAGCGGAGCGACGGCCCCGCCCTGCTGCCGGAGGGCCCCTGTCGCGCCTCGGTGCTGGCATCCGGGGGCGAATGGTCCGAAGGGGTGCTGGACCGGTTGGCGGAGTCCTTTCCCTGCCTGGCCGACGGTCCAGGGCCCGGGGAGGCGCCGGTGACCGGGGATCGCGTCCTGCTCGGGGATCCGGGACACCACCTCGGATGGCTGGTGGCCGATCCACCGCCCGGAGATCCGGAAGGTCGCCACCAGGAGCGCCTGATCACGGGCGCCCGCCGACTTGCCAGTGCCCTGCGTCGTGCCCTGGCCGTTCGGCGGCTCCAGCGGTCCATCGAGGATGCCCACCAGGTCCAGGGCCGACTGATCCAGGCGGAGAAGCACGCCGCCATCGGAAGGCTCGCCGCGGGCCTGGCCCACGAGATCGGCACGCCGCTCAACATCATCTCGGGACGGGCGGAACTCATGCTGGAGGAGGTGGGCAGCGACCATCCCGGGGTTCGCCAGGCCGTGAAGACCATCACGGGGCAGATCGAACGCATCAGCGGCCTGGTCCGGCAACTGCTGGACTTCGCGCGAGAGCACGCGCCGGTCCAGGAGGTCGTGGACCTGGAGGCGGTGGTCCGGGACGTGGCGGACCTGATGCAGCCGACCCTGCTGAAGCATGGCATCGCCCTGGTCCTGGCGTGGGAGGCCGGTCTTCCTCGGGTCCGGGCCAACGGGCACCAGTTGCAGCAGGTGCTTCTGAACCTGTTGCTGAACAGCCAGGATGCCATCCAGGGGGACCCCGGCCGGGACCGGAAGGGTCGAGGGGAAATCCGCATCACCGGGGAGCGGGAGCAACGGGGCTGGGTCCGGGTCCGCGTCTGGGACAACGGCCAGGGAATCCTGCCGTCCCACCTCCACAAGGTCTGCGACCCCTTCTTCACCACGAAGCCCGTCGGGACCGGCACGGGACTCGGCCTGGCGGTGGTCTATGGCATCGTGACCGAGCACGGGGGCACCCTGGACATCCAGAGTCGTTGGGGGGAGGAGACGACGGTCTCCTTCACCCTCCGGGCGGTGCCGGACGACGAGGTCAGAGGCTTGGGGTTCCCACGGTGAAGAGCAGGCCCCGGATGTCGTCGTCCCGGAACCGGAATCCGGCACCCAGGAAGTAGTCCCGTCCCCGGCGGTTGAAGACGTCGTCGAACCCGGCCGTGACGTAGAAGACGTCCCAGAAGGTGTAGAGCAGGGAGCCCTTCAGCCGGGGCCATCGATCCGCCGAGAAGTCGAAGAGGTCCATCCCGATCTTCAGGCGGTCCTGGAAGAACTCGAAGTCCATCCCCACGCCGCCGGTGCTCTCGATCAGGCCGAACCGGCCCGTCCAGAAGCCGAAGCGCCTCGCGAACTCCAGGCTGAACTTGACGCCGCCCTGGCTCGTCTCGGTGATGCGCTCCGAGACGGCCCCGGGGACCCGGGGGTCGTTCGTGACGGTCAGGCGCTCCATGGTGGAGGTCTTGCCTCGGGGGTCGAAGACCAGTTCGACCAGGTAGTACTTGGTCCGATCGGGCTGCAGGCGCAGCGTGAAGTAGTTCTTCAGGGCCCGCTGGTAGAAGTTGAACTCGCTCCGAAACCCGATGTCAGTCCGGAGACGGGTGACGGACCGGACGACGCCGCCGATGTCGTCCACGACCCCCTCGACCTTCTGCATCAACTGGTCGTCGGTGACCAGCTTCCCGAGCGTTCCCTGGCCCGTGTTCACCTTCTGGGCGATCTCCGCCACCGACCGGGTCGCGGCCTCCAGGTTCCGCAGCGAGGCATCGAGTCGGTCCACCATCCCTTCGAGGCGCTCGGGCTCGCCGGCGCCCTGGCGGACCAGGGCCTCCCGGAGGGCCTGGGTGATGGCCTCGACATTCCGGACGCTGGCCTCCAGGGAGGCCGCGCTGGCCAGGGACACCCGGGCCGCCTCCCGGGACACGACCTCGATGTTGCGGACGATGTGGTCCAGGCGTCCGCCCTGGGTTCCGCCGACCTGGGCGTCCACGAATCGGCGGATCTCGGCCGCGGTCCGGGCGATGTCCTCGGCGGACCGGAGCAGGCTCTCGGCGATCTGCTCCACCCGCGGCTGCCCGTGGGGGCCCCCGACCACCGACGAGAGGGACCCGGTGATCACCTTGATGTCGTCCGCGATCTCCTGGATCCGGGGCAGGATGTCGGAGGACCGCTCCATGCGATTGGCGATGGCCATCAGGCCCGCCTCGCCGATCACGATCGGGATGGCGTCGCCGTCCTTCAGGGGCTCTCCCGCGGCCCCGGGGGTGAGTTCCAGGTAGTAGTCCCCCAGCATCGTCGCGGCCCGCCGGGTGATGGTGGCGGCGTGGAGCGGCCTCCCGTCCGGTCCTGGAATCCCGTGGTAGAGGACGATGTCGGGACGAAGGCGCAGGTGGACCCGGGCCCTGGTCAGCCCGGCCTCGCCCTGGACCAGTTCGATCCGGTCGATCGCCCCCACAGGGATGCCCGAGACGGTGACCCGGCTATAGGACGCCAGGCCCGAGACGTCGTCGAAGTCCGCGTGGACGACCATGCCCTCGCCCTTTCGGACCACCGGTCGCTGGACGGCGCCGAAGAGCAGCACGAACGACACCACGGCCCCGATTCCCACCAGTCCCACCAGCAGCGGGGGACGGATGCTCTTCCACCTCATGATGCCCCCGCCAGTTCCTTGGGCCCGGTGCCCGACAGCCAGATGAAGCGTCGGACCACGTCGTTGCGGCTCCGGCGCACCTCCTCGGGAGAACCCTCCACGGCGATCCGACCGTCGAAGAGCATCGCGATGCGGTCGGCCATCCGGAAGGTGCTCGCCATGTCGTGGCTGATCACCAGGGAGGTGATCCCCAGGTTCTCCCGGGCGGTCCGGATCATGTCCTCGACATTCTCGCACATGATGGGGTCCAGGCCGGTCATGGGCTCGTCAGGACTGACCGGTCAGGGGGCCAGGCCTGACTCGGGCATTCGCCCGGCGCGTCGCGGCCCAGATCCGCAGGGATTTGGGCAGACTCCGTCCAGGGGGCTGAGGGTTTGAAGTCCCCGACTCGGCGACCAGACCATGTCTGGCGTGTGGGGGGCGGGTCGCCGAGTCAGA
>Ga0208197_1000483_pt1 | contig 50333 bp, 20 predicted proteins | sample AD_JPNNA4_MetaG_FD_184444 | JGI IMG/M metagenome (GOLD analysis project Ga0208197, IMG submission 184444) | Active sludge microbial communities of municipal wastewater-treating anaerobic digesters from Japan - AD_JPNNA4_MetaG (SPAdes) (version 2) | ecosystem: Engineered > Bioreactor > Anaerobic...
TTCTGCCGTGCTGTTTTTTACCCATTAATTGTCTCGTTTTTATGAGACTATTCTCAATGGGGTGAAAAATTAATACTATTGTTTGCCCCGTTGACTCTTTTTTCCTTAAAAAATTGCCTAACTCAAGTAATCAAAAAAGATTTAATGCAAAAACTGACAAAAGCTTCAGTTGCGACGGGAGAATCAATGGGGTCTATTGTCTCAGTCCTGCTGAGAAAGTATGCCATTGATAATGAGAGACGTTCCATGCAATGGTCACGGGTAAGGTACCAGGGACGAAATAACGGGCAGGCATGGCATCGTCTTCACCTGGTTCTCAATCCGGATGAATATGAATTTTTTCTTGATATGCGGAAGGTGTTTATAAAGTCGGTTTCATCCTGTGTTGGTGAAGCGATTATCAGGTATCTTGATGAGATGATATACAAAATAAAGAATAATGCCGATAACTACCGATATAAAAATTATTCATTTTGCCGTGTTAAACTTGATGGTGTGATCTGCTGGATACTATCATGGGGGGTTCCAAGAAAACCATTGACTCAACTGCGATTAGAATAATAGACTTCGACTATTTTGTTTCATCCGTTGAAGGTTGTTTGTTTTCCTGAACGGCTGAATCTTTTTTTTCCAGTTCGGACTCCTGCTGGGCTAAACGTTTCTTTTCTTCTTTCTCAACGCGCCACAGGTACATACGCTCGGCGGTGCTCCCGGTCATCTGCTGGGCAAGCTCCTCGATGATTTCATTTACCTGGAGGAGCTTCACGCGGGTATCTTCATCGAAAAACTGTATGTAGTCGGTTTTAAGCTCGAAAACAAGCTGTCCAACCTGCATGATTTTAAATGAAAGCTCGGCGGACAGCTTCATTTCCATCTTCTGCTTCTGCGACTGGAACAGTGACATTAAACTCCTCCGCGGGAATGATTGCGATATAATGGCCCTATCAGGAATAATCGTCAAGAAATAATTTAGTATTCAGTGGTATTATAAAGTGGACGCACGAAAGAGAATAAAAAATGCACCGATAACTATCTGTTATTCTTGTAATAGCAAGATTATTCATTCCACCTGGCTGAATTCATGGGAACCGTCCAGCGGTCATGTAAATTGCATTTGGCGAAGATCTTTAATTTACTCCTGTCCGACGGTAGGTCGCTCGTAAAAAAGAAAGCGTGGGTTTTAGGATTAGGCAGCCGGGGGATGGTTTCAGATACTATCTCCCTGCCCTTTTCATCAATGATCCCTATTTTTTCGATGTAGTGTGCCATTGAAGCCTTCTTCAATGGCACACTTATAACAATGGCTTCTTTGCCCTTGTTGGTCGTCAATTTTGCCTGGGGTATATGCTCCTCTGCAATATTACCCCATTCTCTTGGTTTTTCTTCAGTATATTCATGCTGCGGCGTTATGTGGTCCGGTGTTCTATACAATTTTGCTACTTCCGGATCTACCGCGTTATCATCCTTGCATGATAGTGCCGTCAGAAAGATTAAAACGCAATAGATTGATAGTATTCTGTTGATTTTCATCATTATACCTTTTAATTCTGCCCGTTTGCGGTACGGTAAATCCGGACCGCGTTGCTCCCGTCCCTGGTTGTCAGGATAAGCCAGTCGGTGCCGCCTTCATTGATCGTGATATGGCTGTATATCTTCTGGTTTGTTGATGAACCGTCAAGACCCGGAATATTAACCATGGTGAAGGCGCTCTCGGCAGGGGCGGACCCGCTGGGAATGCCGCTCATGTCGGCACGCCATATATTGGCCCCGTTGGTGGCGTTGTCAAACCCGATATACAGGTAGTTGCCCACGAACTCGAGCAGGGACGCGTGCGTATTGTTGGCACCCCTGGCATCGTTGCCCTGCATGTTGGTTTTTCCTGACGAGCTGTACTCGGCGACCAACTGCCACTTCGATGCTCCGTTGCTGCCGGTTGTTCCCGATGACCATGACCCGCCCCCGGACGTGCATGCCGTTTGCGTTGCGTAGTTGTTGTCATTCAGGGTGATACTATAACCTGAACCGGTGCCGCTGAACGTCGTTGTCGTCGTCAGGTGGGTGCTGTCGGTTATGTAAGAAACCGTCTTTGTCTGGCCATTGATTGTTATTGAAGCCCCTGAATACAGTTGAGTATGGAATGACGTGCCGGTGCCGGTCACGTTCGCACTGCCATTTGTGGTCGCAACTGTCCCTGTGAGAGCGGTAGTCAGGGTGCATGTTCCGCTGTATTTCGGAAGCATCCAGAGCTGCGTCACTTCACTGCCCTTCGGGCATACCTGCTTGGTTGTCCTGAAATCGCAGGTACCGCCGTTGTAGCAGACCGTGGTGGAACTGCAGGCGTTGCGGATCAGGTACAGGTCGCCGTTGGGCGCGGTCCGCATGTAGGGTATGGCTTTCATGGACGGCGTGAACAGGTTGAATGGCTCTGAACAGTCCATCTCGATCTGGCTTGATGAACAGTATGCAGAGCCGGTAATTGCCGAGTTCTCCGGGTACGGGATGGACACGAATGAGTTCCATTTGGTGCTCCAGTCGGGAGTAACGTCTTCCCAGTATGTCGGGCACCCGGTACCGGTGCAGTTGACCGGCAGGCTGCTCCGAGTGGAATAGGTCAGCTGGGTACGAACGATGCCGCCGTCGGAGTTGCTGCCGACCATACGTGCCTGCCCCAGGGTGCCGAGGTATACGCCGCCATTGGCCATGTAGAGTTGTGACTCGTTAGACCCTGCGCTGCTGTCGTTGTCATACTCGTACAATGAGTTGATGGCGTTCAGGTACAGGGTATGGCTGGCATCCCCGCCCAGTGATTGAACTATATTTTTCTGAGATCCGTTTTTCATTGGGCTTCCGCTCACACCGATCCTGGTAATGCTTGATATATTGGGAAATCCCCCTGTCAACGTATTAAGATACGGGGTCCCGTCATCGCACCCGCCGGTCTTCATGCAGACCCGTCCGCCCCGTCCTCCGCCGCCGGCTTCCGCGCCGAAATGATTAAACAACTGGTCTTTAAAAAGGAGAAACACCGTTGACCTGAAGGCGTATGGTCCGCCGGGATCAGGATTTTGCTCTTCAGTAAACGTAAAAGTGGTGGTGGCGCTGGACTTGTCGCTCGTGTGCCAGAACGATTTATATTCGCCCGCAATATTCAATCCGCCGATAAAAAGAATTTCCGTTCCGCCTGCGGCTGTACAGCTGGGGCCGGTCATCTCCGGTGTGGAGGTGCCGCCCACGCATGCCGCGTAGAGTGTGTCGACGCCTTTCAGCCGTGTATCGGCATTCTGGGTTCCCGAGTTGCTGTACAGGGTCGTGTAGTCGTAAAAGCCCTGAACAGGCGCTCCCGCGCTGCCATCGGCATCTACCAGAATGAGCTGGCTTGTGGTGAGGCCGTAATCCACTTCGAACAATTTCGTGGAAGTTGAATCGGAGCCGAGATAGAGTTTGTTGTCGTATCTGACGATGAGGGCCGCCTTGGTACCGTCGTTGAACGGGTCGGTGAACACGTCGCCGCCGCCCAGACTGCTCGGCGCGGTCACGATGATCGGTTGGACATTGTTGATGCCGTTGTCCACGATCGTGTTGGGGATAGACGCAAGGTCCTGGACGTTCTGCACCCGTATCTGGTGGCCGCCGGCCGCCAGGCCCGGGGCGAAGGTGACGAGCACCTTCGAATAGTCGCTCTGGCGCGCCGCCGAGTAGACATTATATCCATATGCCTGGGAATCGAATTTGTAACTGGACGAGGTGTTGGCCGTTACCTGGTCCACGCTCTCGGAGAAGGTCAGCATTACCTGAGTAGCGGTTCCGTTGGCTGAAACGACGTCGGCATGAATCAGCCCCGGAGGCGTCAGGTCGTCACCGCAGCGGAACCCGAGGTTCGTCGGAGCATTAACGACATTGCCGTTGGCATCGGCGACGTTGGTAATGCTCAACTGATATTCGCTTGTGTCGGTATCGAAGGAGTCGGTGAAATCAACGGCGTACTTGTTGCCTCCCAGGGAGGTCACGCTGCTTGCTCCGCTGCTGTTGGGGCTTCCGGTCCCGGTGTAGCAGGGGGCGTTCGCCAGACAGAGGGTGATCTTGTAGTTCGTTGTCGTCAGGGCCGTTGCGGTCACGGCCTGGTCATACTGGACGACCACCCTCCGGTACGAATTGGCCGGGCATGCTGTCACGGTGTCGGTGCTGATGTACGCGCCGGGCTTGCCGTCGCCGGTGAAAGTGGCTGAATTGTTCACGCTTCCCATCTTTTGGCCGCTCGCAACGGAGGTAACCGTGTCCTGAAGGACATAGGTGGTGTAACTCTGCCCTTCGGCCATCGGGTTGACGGTCAGGGTATAGGTCTCGGAATTGACGCCGGATCCGCCGGTCGAGACCGCCGATTTAACCGGCAGCGACGGGTTATCATAGATCGCCGCGCATTCTGTCAGATTGGCGCATTCGGCCGATGCCGCGGTGACGGATTCGTTGAAGGTTATGGTGAGCGTCGTGGCATTGACTGTTTCGATGCTTACCACGATAGGCTTGACGTTGCCGTCGAACGATATGGTATTGGCGGTCGGGTCAAGGCTCAGGTTTGCCATGTCCTTCACGAAGGTGTTCACCGTCAGGGTGTAATGGGCGCCGCCGACCTGGGTGCTGGTCGTCAGGTGCACCACCTTGTTGTTGCCGCTGTCACGGGAGGCCCCGGTCACGGATACGCCGTTGTCTATCGTATAATAGGTGCTGGTTTCAGCCGTTGACTGCTCCATGTCCTCGCTGAAAATCACGTCGGCCTGGGTGGAGTTCAATGAGCGGGCCGCCATCAGGCGCGGCTTGGCGCCGTCGGCCTCGGTCACGGCCGAGGAACCCACCTGCGCAAGGGGGTTCGATGCAAGGTCACTGAGGCCCGGTGATGTCGTGGTGGTCAGGTCCGGTTTCGCGCCGGTATCGCATCCTGACTGGTCGGAGGCGCTGCAGGTGAGGAGCGATTCGTCGAAACGGACATAGATGACTGAATCGTTGGGCGTGTCTGTCGCGAAGGCCGTCGCCGCCGTCCCGTGGATCAGCCGTACGTTGATGTAGCCGGCCACAAGCCAGTTGCTGGTTACAGTGCCAAGACTGTTGGCTATGTATCCCGGAAAGGTTGAATCGTTTACGCTCTTGTTGAACGCAATCCGGTAAGTATCGATCTTGCCGTCATTGTCGGTGTCCATGGTTTCGGCGCTGACAATGGTAAGCGGGGAGTCGGAAAACGATATATCGGTTGAGGTTACCGTATCGGCGTTGTTCCCCGCGAGGTCTGCGCAGTTGAACGACATGTCGTAGTGGGTTCCATCCACCAGGGACGGGTTGTTTGCGATGGTGACATTGCTGTGGGCCCCTGCGTTCAGCTCTGATCCGGTCAGCGCCTGTACATGGGGTGATCCGCTGTCAGGGGATCCGCTTATCCTGGCCCACGTTATGCTGGCGGTTCCGCATATCTCAGAAAAGGTGTAGCTTACCAGCGTACTGTTGACATTTGCGCTGCTTGCCGGGGATACCGAAGAAATAACGGGATTCGTTGTATCTATGGCTAGGGGCAGGTTGCCAGAAGCGACACTGGTATTACCGGCCGGATCGGTCTGGACGGCATTGATCGAATAGGTGCCCGCTCCCAGGGCGAGGTCGATGGTCCAGTTGCCTGATCCGTCGGCGGTTGTGGTGCCGAGGGAGGCGGCGCCGTTGAAAATTTCGATTGAGGCGTTGTTTTCCGCCGTTCCCGAGAAGGTGAGTCCGGTTGTTGTATTGGTTATATTGTCGGTGTTTGACGCGCCGGTGTCGTCATCCGATGCGAGATCCGGAATTGATGGTGCCGATGCGGTGCTGTCGACTGTCACTGAAAGGTTACCCGAAGCGGAGCTAACGTTGCCTGCGGTGTCGGTCTGCCTGGCGTTGATCAGATGGGTGCCCTCTGCAAGGCCGATATCAATGGTCCATATGCCGGAGCCGTCGGCCGTTGCGGTGCCCAGGGAAGTCGCGCCGTCGAAAAGCTCTATGGACGCGTTATTCTCCGCTGTTCCTGAGAATGTTAGTCCTGATGTCTGCTTGGTGATATTATCGGAATTGGAAGATCCGGTATCGTCGGCCGCGTCGAAGTCCGGCACTGACGGGGCGGAAGGCGCCGAGGCGTCTATGGTCAGGGCCAGGGCTCCCGATGCGGGGCTGACGTTGCCGGCAAGGTCGGTCTGCTCCGCATGGATGGAATAGGACCCGGCCGAAAGGCTCAGGTCTACGGTCCAGTTGCCCGATCCGTCTGCGGTGGTCGATCCCAGCTGGGTAGCGCCGTCATAAAGCCGTATCGTCGCGCTGTTCTCCGAGGTGCCGGAGAAAGTGAGCCCGGACGTCTTGTTGGTAAGATTGTCCGAATTGGAAGATCCGGTATCGTCGGCCGCGTCAAGGTCCGGCGCCGACGGCGCGGATGCTGACGTATCAATGGTAAGTGACAGGTTGCCCGAGGCCGGGCTGACATTGCCCGCGGCATCGGTCTGCACCGCGTTTATCGAATGGGCTCCGGACGAAAGGTCAACGGTGATGGTCCAGTTTCCTGAAACGTCAGCGTTAACGGTGCCCAGTGAAGCAACGCCGTCGAATAATTCTACCGTGGCGTTGCTTTCGGCAGTGCCGGAAAAATGGAGGCCGGTTGTCTTGCTGGTGATATCGTCATTGTTGAAAGCACCCGTATCGTCGGCTGCCGCCAGGTCCGGAACGGACGGAGCTGCAGCGGTCGTGTCTATGGTGAAAACCCTGTCGGAAGGCGTCCCGTAAATACCGCCGCCGGTAGGAACAATATTCGAAAGGGTTATGGTCGCCGCGCCGTCGGCATTGCCGCCGCCCGCCGCGTTGACCGTATAGGTGTAGGTCCAGGTTGTGCCGCTTCCGCTCATGTCCGTGGCCGTCAGGTCGTTGGTGCCGGCCTGGTCAATGGCGATCTGCGGAGTCCCCGTGGGGGCTACCTCGAAGGTTGCCGTTATGGCAAGGATGCCGGCCTTGAAAGGACTGGTTGTGCGCCCACCCTGGAGATAAGTGATGGCTACGGATCTCAGGGACGTGTCCAGGGTTATCGTCATCGAATCCGATGCCGCGTTGCCCGCGCCATCGGTCGCCGTTACGGTGATCGTGTTGGCCCCCTCCGCGAGGGAGATGGCGTCCAGTGACCAGGTGCCGTCGGAACAGTCGCCGTCCGATACGGTCCCGGTGCTGGTGCTTATCGTCACGGTTGAATCCATCGAACAGGATCCGCTCAGGACCTGGCTGGCGGTGCCGGTGGTGAAATCCGCGCCGCTGTTGGGCGCGGTGATGGCTATAACCGGGGCTGTGTTGTCCACGGTAAGGACCGCAATAGACGGTGACGACACATTGCCGGCAGCGTCAATGATATAGATGTAATACGTGCCTTCGGTATCAGGTGCGTCTATGACCGTCGAAGTCCCGCCCGCCATGGTCATGGTGGGGCCCGCGATGAAGTTCGTTGTTCCAGCGGGCGCGAACCAGACCTGGTTGGAGGCGTCGCCGGAGCTTCCTATGGTCACCGTATCGGTGCCTTTCTTTGTCACGCTCGGTGAGAATACGCTGTCCTGGTTGGTCGGCGCCACGCCGTCGATGACAATGGCCTTGGTGTCGGCCAGGTTCTGCCCTGAGGGAATGTCGAAATCAGACAAGGTATTGAAATTTTCATCGCAGGTGTCAGTGATGGAACCGGCTGCGAGGTGCAGGGACGCATTGGAGTTCAGGTCCGCGCTGATGTCCCCGGTGCCGACGGTATAGGTGCCGGTAAGCTGAGAAGCGGGAAATGATCCTGCGCTTACGGACACAACGTCACCCGTATCAAGGGTGACCTCAAGTGGTCCGTAGGAAAGGACTATCGGTTCACTGAAAACAACTGTTACGTTGATGGAGGCTCCGACGCCGTACAGGCCGTCAGCCGTCGACGAGGTAACGGAACTTATGGTGGGAGGCGTTGTATCTATGACTATATTCTTTGACGAAAAGTTGTTTCCCGGCAGGGAAAGGGCCGCAGTCTTGGAATTGCCTGCCTTGGTAAGGGTTGCCCCCGGGTCCAGGGTTATGGCAGTGGCCCGGAGGTCAGCGCTGTTCTGTCCCGCAGCGACGGTATAGGTCGCGCTGGCGGTTGTGGCGTTTGTAAAGGGGGTGATTGGTACCACCGCTCCGGAATCAAGGGTCACGTTCAGGTTGCCGCCGGCAAGGTCGACCGCCTTGCTGAAAGTGACCGTCACATTAATATCGCTACCGATGCCGTACCGGCCGTCATCCTTGGTCGATGTAACCGACGTGATGCGCGGCGAGCCGTTCAGGAGTGCCATGGCAAGTATTGTCGCTTCATTACCTTCAGCAAAAAGCGACTGGAACACGGAGCCGCTACAGCCCGCCAGGGAAAACGCAAGAAAGGGAGCCAGCGCTCCCGCGATGAGTTTATGACGGATCAGGGCAAGGCCGCCGGTTATCTTAATAATGTTTCTTGAAATCATGGTAGGTGTCATATAATCCTCCAATACGGCCTTCAGGCCCGTCCGATTGCTTATTTTTTCTTCTCTTCCACCTTTATGGTCGGTGCAGCCGGGGGCGCCCCGAAGCGGTAGGCCACTCCCAGGTTCACGGTCACGAAATCACTGGACAATTTCTCGAAGGTCCTCATGTACCCTGCCTCTAAAAAGAATTCCATGAAGGGAATCTTGTTGTTAACATAGCCCAGTCCAAAGGCCGCGGCAATGGTCGGTTCAATGGCAGAGGGGCCACCCTTGGCGTATGTGATGCCGCCGCCGAGCTTGATGTAGGGACGCGCCCCCACCGGGGTGACGAACTGCAGTTTGGTATAGGCGACCACGGGGAGCATCATGATGCTTGATGAAGCCTTGGTCGACTTGGTCTGGTGGTAGAGGAATCCCACGGAGAGGCCGAAGCGCATTTTGAACATATCCGTCTTCATGGGTATGCCGGTGTCGCAGAAGAGGAGGGCGCCGTATCCCAACTGGACCTTGGAGGCGATTTTACCCACCGGGAGGGCTATTCCCGGCATGATGCCGATGGAAGGCTGGAGGACCTTCAGGAGGTCTTCGCCTTCATCGCCGCCGCGGAGCTTGAGGTCCTTGCCCTTCTTTTTCTTTTCGAGCTTTTCCACGAGCTTCTGCTCGTCCGCTTCCAGCACCAGGTCGCGGACGAAGATGGACTTGATGACGCGCATCTGCCTGGTGTCCGGGTCCTGGATGGTGATCTCCTCGTCGGTGCGGTCGACAAGCTTGCCCTTGACGGTCACGCCTGACCGGAGAACGATGGTGGCCGCTTCAATGTTAATCGTTGTAATAAAAAGCGTAAGTAAAGTCGTTAGAGTTAAAAGTAAATTTTTTTTCATCGGTTTGACCTTGTTACTAATACTAGATTATTAGTTTCAAGTAATCTGACTCTCTAAAATAATAATTACTAACAAAGTTATTCATGGTATACTGTATACAATATCAAAACCAAAATAATGCTTGTTTGCTAAATTGTCAATAAAAAAACCCATCCGGATGGGATTATTTTTATTGTATTGATTGATGATTTTTATAGACATAGTTTTTTAATTTTTATAGTAATTATCTTTTTCATCAAGATCCATTATAATCCAATATTTTGGATATTTTTATATAAAAGTATTAAAACATAGAGTAAATCCCTAATATGTATAAAAATTATTATTGAATATATAAATTATATTTATATTTAAGTATTTTAGCAATAACTGATGTCATCATAAGATAATAGCGGAATCTGTTATTTTTGTATAAATAACACCAAAATAAACAATAAATAAAAGATTGTCTCCTGGCGGGTGATAAATACTATTTTAATAAATTGTTTTATGCAGCATCAGGGTTTTTCGAACTTATCCGTCCATAAATCATGAAGGCTGCACTTCGCGTAGACCTTAAGGTTCTTTTTATTGCCGGGAATATTTGCGGAATAAAATTGTGCTTCAAATATCTTGTCAACTGATCGGAATTCCTTGCAGACCAGGTCGTTCCGTTTTTCATCCATGATGCCGATTTTTTCAATATAATGGATGGCGGTCGGATTCTGCAGGTTGACCCGGACCACGATATCGGGTTCCCGGTCTGGGTAGAAGGTCACGACCGGAATGTGGTCATCTTCCATCCCTGCCCATTCGCCAGGGTCGTCCCTGGTGTATTCCGGTTTCGGCGTTTTACGGTACAGCCTCTGCATAAAGTCGTCTTTACAGCCGGCAGCGGGGATCAGCCAGATAGCTGCAAAGGAAAAGATCAGGATAAGCTTAATGATTTTCATGGAATAGTACCTGCCTTGATATCCGTTAATCTGGGGGAGTTTGCTGAATACGTCCTTGATTTGCAAGCCAAAAGCCGGCATGAGGCCAGGGCCTCATGCCGGGGTGTTATTCAATTTCACTCCTCCAACCATGCAGAATCCTAATTGTTTGCGGTTCGGTAGATCCGGAGCGGGTTCGTTCCGTTCCGGGCCGATACGATGACGTAATCGGTGCCCGCGTCATTGACCGAGATGCCGTCGAAGATCCTGGTGTCAACGCCACCCAGGCCGAACTGCTTGCTCGGGACGGAGCACACCGTGCCGCTCGACTGACACACCGCTTCAAAATCAGACTCTGAAGTCGGTTTCGTCACCCCTGATTTCGTCCGCCAGATATTAACGCCGTCTGTGGCGTTGTCATATCCGATGTAGAGACGGTCCCCGTTGACTACCAGCAGGGTCAGTTCCGTGTTCCGGGCATCGATGTTGGCCGCAGTTATGGTGCGGCCGACCCAGGTGGCATTGGCCATGCTCGTGCGTCCGGCAGAGGTCGCGCTCTCAGCCACCAGTTCCCAGTTGGCCGCATAGTTGTTGCCGTTGGTTCCCGCCGTCCAGGTGTAGCCCCCGGCGCTGCACGCGCTTGATGTCGCGGGCGGTTTCACCGTCGATGCGGTTGTTCCGGCACTTATGGCCGGGCTCCAGGCCTCGGTCGTTGTCAGCTGCGTATCGCTTGCGATTGACAGGACTATCTTCGCCTGTCCGCCAGCCATGATCACGTCGCCGATAACGAGTTGGGTGGTGAAGGACGTGCCCGTTCCGTTGACTGTCCGGGAGTTGTTGTTAATCTGTATCGTGCCGGTCAGATTGGCCGAACAGGTGCCGGTGTATTTCGGCAGCCGCCAGAGCTGCGGCACTTCGCTGCCGGACGGGCAGGTATTGTGCGTTGTTGCGTTGAGGGTCTGCACCGTCGTGGACGAGCAGGCGTTCCTCAGCATATAGAGATCTCCGTTGAAGGTGACCATCTTCGGGATCGCCTTCAGCGCCGGGGTGATGGTATTGGCCGGGACGGTATAATCCCAGTCATTGCCGGCGGAAGCGTTCTTGGGCAGTGCCTTGGACATGTACTGGCGCCACTTGACTGCGTTGGGAGTAACGTCTTCCCACTTGGTGTTGCAGTCGTTTGCGTCGGTGCATGCCGTCGGCGGCGTTGTGCCCGAATAATCCTGCTTCAACCGCAGAACGCCGCCGTCCGAATAGGTCGTCGTGGTGCGCGGATATGGCGAGGTGAGGCATCCGGAACCGCAGGCGCCGCCATTGGCGATATACAGCGAGGAAACATTGGTACCGGTATCATCGTTATCATATTCATACATGGTATCGATGGATATCAGGTAGCAGTTGTTGGTCGTACAGAATGTGTCTACATAGGGCGCTTCACCGTTGTAGATCGAACCCCGCTGGCCCATCCTGTGGAGGTATTGACCGCTCAAGTCGACAATGGTACCTCCGCTCGGGGTGAACCTGTTCCACCGAATGCCCACGGAACCCATCTGGTGCTGCGAAGCCTGGTATACATATCCCTTGAAGATTACCGCGCTCATGGCCCGGTATGTCCGTTGCTGGTAGTTGGACAGGCCCAGCACATGGGCAAAGGAGAAGGGTGATGTTGTGCTGGTGGTGTTCCAGTTGGACTGATATCCCTGGTTTGTCGCCGAGGTGACATAGCCCAATATCATCAGGTATTCGGTACCGCCGGCAGCCGTACATGATGAGCCGGTCAGGGTACTGCTTGCGAACGGCGACGAGCTGTCATAGCATCCGGCGTAGAAGTAGTCGATGCCTGCCAGGTAGTTCCCCTGGGTACAGTTCGGCCATGTGCCGTAGCCGCTGCGGCAGCTTTCCCATACACCGAGGCTGGGTGGAGTATTCGGTGTGGCGTTGCCCCTGAAGGGCTGGCTTCCCGCTGTTCCGTTATCGGCATCGAGGATAATGGAAACCGAATTCGTCAGGTTGTTGTCAACCTGGAAGAGGCCCGAATCCGTGTAGTTCGGTCCGATGAGGAGCTTGTCGTTGTACTTCACCACCTGGCCGGACAGTGTCGCGTAATCGTTGAACGGGTCGTCATACACCGGACCTTCGCCGATATTTTCCGGCAGGCTGATGGTAAGCGTGGCCCGGTCGTTGGGGTTGGCCTGCAGGCAGGCCGGCGATCCGTTCAGGTTCTGGATGCAGCCCACCGCTCCCGGAGGAGACCCGGCTGCGGTGGCGCCCACCACCGTGTAGGCCCCGCGGGCCGGTTCCGGCGTCGCCTTGAAGTAGATCACGGAATCGCCGGAGGTAATGCCGGTCGGGCACACCACGTCGTCGGCGCTGGTGCAAAGTGTCACCGTGTTCAGGCCCGCCGGGAAGCTCCAGTTTGCCAGTCCTGTATAGTTGACGGAGTGGATTCCGCCGTCCATCTGGAAGGCCTTTGAGAAGGTCACCTTGAACACCGTGAAGGAGGGACTGTTGTCGATTACCCGTTCGGCCGACACGATCTTGATGTCCTCCAGGCCGGCGAAGTTCTGGGTGTTCGCGTTGGCCGCGGTCCTGATCGGGTTCGGCGTCGTCGGCGTTGTGTCGACCACGTTCTGCACCGTGACCCGGTACAGGGTGCCGCTGGTCTGCGTAGTCGGATGCGTGATGCGGACAACTCTGCCGGCCGTTTGAGAGCTTATAGTAAATGAGCTCGAAGCGCCCAGGGCCGGGTTATCGCAGACCTGGGGTGTTGAGTCGGTAGTGGCATTCTCGATACAGTAATTCGTGTTGAGCAGCGCGCCGGTGGCGCTGGTGTCCCACTTGACGTCCTCGGAATAGGTCACGTCGACGTGGGTCCCGTCGATGGACGCGGCGAGGGTAAGGTACGGCAGCGTGTCCCCGTTGAAGGTCGTTGTGTTGTTCGGGGTGCTGCAGTACGCCGTGTGGGTGGCGTTCTGCACCACGCCGGAGGCCACCGTCAGGGTATAGGCGCTGGTGCTGGTCTGTGATCCGGTCGTCAGTACGACGATGGTCCCGTCAACGCCGGAGCCGCCCGCCATCACCGCATTGGTGACTGACCCGAGGCTCGGGATCGTGTAGATCGCGTCGCAGGCCGTCGCACCGGAACATTCGGCAGTGGCCGCCGCGACGCTGTCGTTGAAGGTGACCCTGACCGTGGTGTTGTTGGTTGCGGCCGCGCTCAGAACGGTCAGCGTCACCGGCTGGCCGGTGAAGGTCGCCGTGTTGCCGCTGGTGAGCTGGTTGGTCGCCAGGTCACGCACCACGCCGGAGGTCACCGTAACGGTATAGCTCCGGAGGTCGGTCTGGGCCGAAGTGGTGAGGACCACGGTCGTGCCGTCAACGCCGGCGCCGCCGGACATGATGGCGCTCGATACGGAAACGCCTGCCGGGGATCCGCTGACCGTGTACCGGGTCGAACAGACCACGCCGGACTGCGAGCTGCCGGCGCCGCATTCCGCTGTCGATGCCTGCACCGATTCGGAGAACTGCACGCTGGCGCTGGTATTGTTGATGCCCGTCGCCTTCACGACGATGGGGGCCGCGCCGTCAGCTTCGGTCACCGTGCCTACATCGACCTGGGCGATGACGTTGCCCGACATGTCCTGTAGGCCCGGGGTGCTGGTCGTGGTGAGGTCGGGCTTGTTGCCGGAATCGCATCCCGCCTGGGACGTCGAATCGCAGGCGCCGCTCTTTTCGTCAAAGGCGAGGTATATCACCGCGTCATTGGCGTTGTCCGACGCGTCGATGTCCGGGGCATGGGTTGCACCGACTATCTTCCTGTTGTTATAGCCGGACACCAGCCAGTCGAGGGTGGATGATCCCATGGATGCGTTGTCCACGAATCCCGGGAACGTCGAATCTTTGACTGACTTGTTAAAGGATATTTTGTAATGGTCTATTTTCCCGTTGTGGTCGTTATCCACGGTCTGGGCCGAGGTGATCGTCAGCGGTGCGGTGTCTTTCACCACCGTGGTCGATGCGTTGGCCGTGTTCCCGGCGGCGTCGCTGTGGCTGGCCGCCACGCTCACGGAACCGCCGTCGGCAATGCCGCTTACGTTCATGGATGCCGTGGTGAAGTTCCCTCCCGAACAGGTCGGCGAATTATTGACCGTGCCGCCTACCGTGACGCTTACCGTGCGTCCGTTCTCGGAACAGGTCCCGGATACGACATAGCTTGTGGCGTTGCTGCTGCTGATTGCCGGGGTCGAGGTGAAGGCGACCGTCGGCGCCGTGTTGTCGACCGATACCGACGAACTCGGGCCCGCGCCGGCGTCGGTGTTGCCCGCCGCGTCGGCCGACTGCGCCGCCGCCACGGTGATGGTGAAGGAGCCGTTGCCGGTGCAGCCTGATACGGTCACGTCCGGGGTCGTTGTGTCGCCGCCGGTGATATTCACCGTGCTGCAGGTCACGCCGCCGCTGCCGGTGACCGTGATGTCTCCCGAGGCAAGGGCCGGGGAGGGGGCCACTTCATAGGTCAGGCCGAAGATGGTGCTCCCCGCGGAGTTGATGAGAGAGTTGGTCGGCGATCCGATCGTGACCAGCGGCCGCACCGTGTCTTTTACCACGGAGGCCGAGGCCTGGGTCGCCGCGTTGCCCGCAGCGTCGGAATGGTTGGCGGTGACGCTGAGCGATCCGCTGTCGCTGAGGCCGCTCACGTTCATTCCGGTGGCAGTGAATGTTCCGCCGCTGCAGGTCGGGCTGGCGTTGACCGATCCGCCCACGCTCACGCTGACCGTGCGCCCGTTCTCGGAGCAGTTCCCGGAGACCGAGTAGCTTGATTGGTTCGCGATATTGATGGTTGGCGTCGACGTGAAAGAGACCGTCGGGACCGCGTTGTCTACTGTTACTGATGAGCTGGGGCCCGCGCCGGCGTCGGTGTTGCCCGCCGCGTCGGCCGACTGGGCCGCCGCCACGGTGATGGTGAAGGAACCGTTGCCGGTGCAGCCTGATACCGCCACTGAAGGAGTGGTCGTGCCGCCGCCGGTGACGTTGACCGTGCTGCAGGTCACGCCGCCACTGCCATTTACCGTGATGTCGCCGGAAACCAGGTTCGGCGAAGGCGCCACTTCATAGGTCAGGGTAAAGGTCGCGCTGCCGCTGGAATTGATCAGGGAGCTGCTTGGAGCGCCGATCGAAACCGATGGCCGCACCGTGTCCTTGACCACCGTGGTCGAGGCCTGGGTCGCGTTGTTCCCGGCGGCGTCGGTGTGGTTGGCGGTAATGCTCAGCGCCGGGTTGTCCCCGAGGCCGCTTACGTCCAGCCCGGATGCGGTAAAGGCGTTGGCAGTACAGGTCGGGGTCGCGTTCACCGTGCCGCCGACGCTGACGGTGACCGTGCGCCCGTTCTCGGAGCAGGCGCCGGCTACCGTGTAGTTTGATGCGTTTGCGATATTAATGACCGGTGTCGATGTGAACGATACCGTCGGAAGGGTATTGTCCACGGTGACCGACGAGCTCGGGCCCGCGCCGGCGTCGGCGTTGCCCGCCGCGTCGGCCGACTGGGCCGCCGCGACCGTTATGGTAAAGGAGCCGTTGCCGGTGCATCCGGAAACAGCCACTGATGGAGTGGTCGTTCCGCCGCCGGTGACGTTAACCGTGCTGCAGGTCACGCCGCCGCTCCCGTTGACCGTGATGTCGCTGCCCACAAGGGCCGGGGAGGGCGCCACTTCGAAGGTCAGTATGAAGGTCGAACTGCCGGAGGAATTGATCGGTGACGCGCTCGGCGATCCTATCGATACCGTGGGCCGCACCGTGTCCTTGACCACTGAACCTGATGCCAGGGCCGTGTTTCCTGCCGCGTCGGAATGGCCGGCGGTCACGCTGATCGCGCCGCCGTCGGAGACGCCGCTCACGTTCATGGACGATGCGGTGAAATTGCCGCCCGTGCAGGACGGGCTGGCGTACGGCGTGCCGTTGACGCTGACGACTACGAGCCGTCCGTTATCCGAGCAGGTGCCGGATACCGAGTAGCTCGACGCATTGGCGAGGTTGATGACCGGAGTCGAAGTCAATGCCACCGTCGGGTCCACCGTGTCCTTTATTACTGTCGTCGATGCCTGAGTGGCAAAGTTCACGGTATTATTATGGTCCGCTGTTATACTTACAGAACCGCTGTCGCCAAGCCCGCTCACATCTAAAGCCCCGGTGGTAAAGGTCCCGCCGGTGCAGGTCGGGTTGGCGTTTACCGTTCCTCCTATACTGACGCTCACCGGCCATGTATCATAAGAACAACTGCCGGTTACGGTATAGCTGGACTTGTTCGAATTATTTATGGACGGTGTCGAGGTAAACGATACGAATGCGCTGGAGATGTCTTTCAGGACCGTGGTCGAGGCCGGGGTGGCTGCGTTTCCGGCTGCGTCGCTGTGGGTGGCTGTTACGCTTATGGCCGGACCATCGGCAATACTGCTGACATCCATCCCTGAAGCCGTAAAGGTCCCGCCCCCGCAGGTCGGGCTCGAGCTCACCGTGCCGCCTACGGTGACGGTTACCGTTCGTCCGTTCTCGGAACAAGTGCCGGATACTGAATAATTAGACACGTTACCGTTGCCTATCGCAGGCGTCGAGGTGAACGCAACTGTCGGAGCCGTATTGTCGACCGTGACGGCCGCGCTGGGGCCGGCCCCGGCGTCGGCGTTGCCCGCCGCGTCAGCGGACTGCGCAGCCGCGACCGATATGGTAAAGGTTCCGGTGCCGGAGCAGCCTGAAACGGTCACGGAAGGCGTTGTTGTGCCGCCGCTGGTGACATTGACCGTGCTGCAGGTTACGCCGCCAGCCCCGGTGACCGTGATGTCGCTGCCGTCAATGGCCGGGGAGGGGGCTACTTCATAGGTTAATACAAATGTGGAGCTTCCGCCGGAATTGATCAGGGTGTCATCCGGGGCTCCGATCGATACCGTGGGCCGCACCGTGTCCTTGACCACCGTGGTCGAGGCCTGGGTCGCGTTGTTCCCGGCGGCGTCGGTGTGATTGGCGGTCACGCTGACCGTGCCGCTGTCGACCAGGCCGCTAACATTCATGGCCGCGGTGGTGAAGGTGCCGCCGCCGCAGGCCGGCGAATCGCTGACCGAACCGCCGACCGTGACGGTCACCGTCTGACCGTTCTCGGAACAGTTGCCGGAAACGGTATAGCCTGATGAGTTTGCGATGTTAATGACCGGCGTCGAGGTGAAGGACACCGTCGGAGCGGCGTTGTCCACCGTGACGGCCGCGCTGGGGCCGGCGCCGGCATCGGCGTTGCCCGCCGCGTCCGTTGACTGGGCCGCGGCCACGTTTATCCGCGCTGTTCCGTTTCCGGAGCATCCCGAAATCGCCACTGACGGATTTGTGGTGCCGCCGCCCGTTACGTTCACCGTGGAGCAGGTCACGCCGCCGGTGTAGGAGAACGTGATGTCGCTTGAGTCAATGGCCGGGGAGGGCGCGACTTCATAGGTCAGCACAAAGGTGGAGGTCCCGCCGGAATTGATGAGCGTGTCGTCCGGCGCCCCGATCGACACCGTGGGCCGCACCGTGTCCTTGACCACCGTGGTGGAGTCAAGGGCCGTGTTTCCCGCTATGTCTGAATGGCCGGCCGTTACGCTAATCCCGGGGCCGTCGGTAACGCCGCTTACGTCCATGGACGAAGCGGTGAAATTCCCGCCGGTGCAGGTCGGCGTTGAGCGCGGCACACCATTGACGCTGACGGTCACTATCTGGCCGTTTTCAGAGCAGGTGCCGGATACGGTGTAGCTTGACGCATTGGCGATGTTTATGACCGGTGTCGAGGTCAGCGCCACCGACGGGTCAACCGTATCTTTAATGACTGTCGTCGATGCCGGGGTGGCGGGGTTGCCCACCGCGTCTGAATGGCTGGCGGTGATGGACACTGAAGCATTGTCGGGGATGCTGCTTACGCCCAGGGAACCGGTGCTGAAAACGCCGCCTCCGCAGGTCGGGCTCGCGCTCACCGTGCCGCCGATGCTGACATTAACCGCCTGGCCGTTCTCCGAGCAGGTGCCGGTCACGGTATAGCCGGCGACATTGGAATTGTTGATCGAAGGCGTGGATGTGAAAGCGACCGTCGGGTTGCCGGTGTCCTTTATTACCGTGGTTGAGGCGGTGGCGCTGTTGCCCGCCGCGTCGGTGTGCGCTGCCGCAACGCTTACGGAACCGCCGTCTGCGATGCCGCTCACGGTCATGGTGCCGGTGGAGAAGGTCCCGCCGGTGCAGGCCGGGGTTGCGCTGACCGTTCCGCCGACGGTGACGGTCACTGTCCGACCCTCCTCTGAACAGCTTCCTGATACGGCATAGGTCGTCAGGTTGGAATTGTTGATGTTCACCGGCGCCGGACTGAATGATACCGTCGGCAGGGTGTTGTCCACGGCGACCGAAGCGCTGGGGCCCGCCCCGGCGTCGGGGTTCCCGACCGCGTCTGCTGACCGGCCTGCCGCGACGTTTATGGTATAAGAGCCGTTGCCGGTGCAGCCCGATACGGTCACGGACGGAGTGGTCGTGCCGCCGCCGGTGATATTGACCGTACTGCAGGTCGTGCCGCCGCTTCCGTTTACCGTGATGTTCCCTGGCACAAGGGCCGGTGAGGGCGCGAAATCATAGGTCAGAGTAAATGTAGAGCTTCCGCTCGAATTGACGAGAGTAGAGCTGGGCGCGCCGATCGATACCGTTGGCCGCACCGTGTCTTTGACGACAGTGGTGGAGTTCTGGTCCAGGTTCCCGGCGGAATTAGTATGCCGAGCCGTTATGTTAATAGACGGACTGTCAAGGATGGAGCTCACGTTCATGCCTGATGCGGTAAAAGACCCGCCGGTGCAGGTCGGGCTGTCAAGGAGCGTTCCTTCGACAAGGACGTCAACGGCCCGCCCTTCCTCGGAGCAGTCGCCGGATACGGAATAACTCGTGTTGTTGGCGATGTTTATTGCCGGTGTTGACGTTAATACAACAACCGGGTTCACGGTATTTTTGATTACAGAGGCAGAGGCGGTTTAGGTGTTCCCGGCAGCGTCGGTCTGGTCCGCCGTGATTTCAAAGGTTAGTGTGTCGGCGATGGCGCTGACGTCCAGTGACCCCGTGGTGAAGGCCCCGCCGGTGCAGGTCAGGGTTCTGTTAAACGCCGCGGGATCCGTACCGCCGAGGTGGACGTTGACCGTTCTTCCTTCTTCCGAGCAGGTGCCGGTCACGGTATAGTCTATTGAATTGGCGTCATTGATGTCGGGCGTTGACGTGAATGTTACGACCGGGAAGACACCGTCAACCATGATGCTCTTGGTCATCGCGAGCGTCGTTGACGGCATGGTGAGCGTCGCCGCCTTTCCCTTCTCGCTGACCAGGGTGGCGCCGGTGTCCAGCGCAATCAGGGTCGCGTTGAGGTCAAGTGATTGTTCCCCGCTTGCAACGGTATAGGTGCCGGTCAATGTTTCCGCCGGGTACGAGGTGGCGCTTATTGAAACTGCCGCACCCGTGTCAAGGGTCACATTGAGCGCGCCGCCGGCGAGGGTCACCGGCTTAGTGAAGTTCACGGTGATGTTGATGTCATCCCCGCTGCCGTAGAGTCCGTTGGCTGTCGAGGATGTGATGGTCTTCACCTTGGGGGGAGCGTTTTCCAGCATCACGGCCATTATCAGCAGGTCCGTGGCGTTCTGGTCTTCAAAAAGCGACTGGAACACGGAGCCGCTGCAGCCCGCCAGGGAAAACGCAAGAAAGGGAGCCAGCGCTCCCGCGATGAGTTTATGACGGATCAGGGCAAGGCCGCCGGTTATCTTAATAATGTTTCTTGAAATCATGGTAGGTGTCATATAATCCTCCAATACGGCCTTCAGGCCCGTCCGATTGCTTATTTTTTCTTCTCTTCCACCTTTATGGTCGGTGCAGCCGGGGGCGCCCCGAAGCGGTAGGCCACTCCCAGGTTCACGGTCACGAAATCACTGGACAATTTCTCGAAGGTCCTCATGTACCCTGCCTCTAAAAAGAATTCCATGAAGGGAATCTTGTTGTTAACATAGCCCAGTCCAAAGGCCGCGGCAATGGTCGGTTCAATGGCAGAGGGGCCACCCTTGGCGTATGTGATGCCGCCGCCGAGCTTGATGTAGGGACGCGCCCCCACCGGGGTGACGAACTGCAGTTTGGTATAGGCGACCACGGGGAGCATCATGATGCTTGATGAAGCCTTGGTCGACTTGGTCTGGTGGTAGAGGAATCCCACGGAGAGGCCGAAGCGCATTTTGAACATATCCGTCTTCATGGGTATGCCGGTGTCGCAGAAGAGGAGGGCGCCGTATCCCAACTGGACCTTGGAGGCGATTTTACCCACCGGGAGGGCTATTCCCGGCATGATGCCGATGGAAGGCTGGAGGACCTTCAGGAGGTCTTCGCCTTCATCGCCGCCGCGGAGCTTGAGGTCCTTGCCCTTCTTTTTCTTTTCGAGCTTTTCCACGAGCTTCTGCTCGTCCGCTTCCAGCACCAGGTCGCGGACGAAGATGGACTTGATGACGCGCATCTGCCTGGTGTCCGGGTCCTGGATGGTGATCTCCTCGTCGGTGCGGTCGACAAGCTTGCCCTTGACGGTCACGCCTGACCGGAGAACGATGGTGGCCGCTTCAATGTTAATCGTTGTAATAAAAAGCGTAAGTAAAGTCGTTAGAGTTAAAAGTAAATTTTTTTTCATCGGTTTGACCTTGTTACTAATACTAGATTATTAGTTTCAAGTAATCTGACTCTCTAAAATAATAATTACTAACAAAGTTATTCATGGTATACTGTATACAATATCAAAACCAAAATAATGCTTGTTTGCTAAATTGTCAATAAAAAAACCCATCCGGATGGGATTATTTTTATTGTATTGATTGATGATTTTTATAGACATAGTTTTTTAATTTTTATAGTAATTATCTTTTTCATCAAGATCCATTATAATCCAATATTTTGGATATTTTTATATAAAAGTATTAAAACATAGAGTAAATCCCTAATATGTATAAAAATTATTATTGAATATATAAATTATATTTATATTTAAGTATTTTAGCAATAACTGATGTCATCATAAGATAATAGCGGAATCTGTTATTTTTGTATAAATAACACCAAAATAAACAATAAATAAAAGATTGTCTCCTGGCGGGTGATAAATACTATTTTAATAAATTGTTTTATGCAGCATCAGGGTTTTTCGAACTTATCCGTCCATAAATCATGAAGGCTGCACTTCGCGTAGACCTTAAGGTTCTTTTTATTGCCGGGAATATTTGCGGAATAAAATTGTGCTTCAAATATCTTGTCAACTGATCGGAATTCCTTGCAGACCAGGTCGTTCCGTTTTTCATCCATGATGCCGATTTTTTCAATATAATGGATGGCGGTCGGATTCTGCAGGTTGACCCGGACCACGATATCGGGTTCCCGGTCTGGGTAGAAGGTCACGACCGGAATGTGGTCATCTTCCATCCCTGCCCATTCGCCAGGGTCGTCCCTGGTGTATTCCGGTTTCGGCGTTTTACGGTACAGCCTCTGCATAAAGTCGTCTTTACAGCCGGCAGCGGGGATCAGCCAGATAGCTGCAAAGGAAAAGATCAGGATAAGCTTAATGATTTTCATGGAATAGTACCTGCCTTGATATCCGTTAATCTGGGGGAGTTTGCTGAATACGTCCTTGATTTGCAAGCCAAAAGCCGGCATGAGGCCAGGGCCTCATGCCGGGGTGTTATTCAATTTCACTCCTCCAACCATGCAGAATCCTAATTGTTTGCGGTTCGGTAGATCCGGAGCGGGTTCGTTCCGTTCCGGGCCGATACGATGACGTAATCGGTGCCCGCGTCATTGACCGAGATGCCGTCGAAGATCCTGGTGTCAACGCCACCCAGGCCGAACTGCTTGCTCGGGACGGAGCACACCGTGCCGCTCGACTGACACACCGCTTCAAAATCAGACTCTGAAGTCGGTTTCGTCACCCCTGATTTCGTCCGCCAGATATTAACGCCGTCTGTGGCGTTGTCATATCCGATGTAGAGACGGTCCCCGTTGACTACCAGCAGGGTCAGTTCCGTGTTCCGGGCATCGATGTTGGCCGCAGTTATGGTGCGGCCGACCCAGGTGGCATTGGCCATGCTCGTGCGTCCGGCAGAGGTCGCGCTCTCAGCCACCAGTTCCCAGTTGGCCGCATAGTTGTTGCCGTTGGTTCCCGCCGTCCAGGTGTAGCCCCCGGCGCTGCACGCGCTTGATGTCGCGGGCGGTTTCACCGTCGATGCGGTTGTTCCGGCACTTATGGCCGGGCTCCAGGCCTCGGTCGTTGTCAGCTGCGTATCGCTTGCGATTGACAGGACTATCTTCGCCTGTCCGCCAGCCATGATCACGTCGCCGATAACGAGTTGGGTGGTGAAGGACGTGCCCGTTCCGTTGACTGTCCGGGAGTTGTTGTTAATCTGTATCGTGCCGGTCAGATTGGCCGAACAGGTGCCGGTGTATTTCGGCAGCCGCCAGAGCTGCGGCACTTCGCTGCCGGACGGGCAGGTATTGTGCGTTGTTGCGTTGAGGGTCTGCACCGTCGTGGACGAGCAGGCGTTCCTCAGCATATAGAGATCTCCGTTGAAGGTGACCATCTTCGGGATCGCCTTCAGCGCCGGGGTGATGGTATTGGCCGGGACGGTATAATCCCAGTCATTGCCGGCGGAAGCGTTCTTGGGCAGTGCCTTGGACATGTACTGGCGCCACTTGACTGCGTTGGGAGTAACGTCTTCCCACTTGGTGTTGCAGTCGTTTGCGTCGGTGCATGCCGTCGGCGGCGTTGTGCCCGAATAATCCTGCTTCAACCGCAGAACGCCGCCGTCCGAATAGGTCGTCGTGGTGCGCGGATATGGCGAGGTGAGGCATCCGGAACCGCAGGCGCCGCCATTGGCGATATACAGCGAGGAAACATTGGTACCGGTATCATCGTTATCATATTCATACATGGTATCGATGGATATCAGGTAGCAGTTGTTGGTCGTACAGAATGTGTCTACATAGGGCGCTTCACCGTTGTAGATCGAACCCCGCTGGCCCATCCTGTGGAGGTATTGACCGCTCAAGTCGACAATGGTACCTCCGCTCGGGGTGAACCTGTTCCACCGAATGCCCACGGAACCCATCTGGTGCTGCGAAGCCTGGTATACATATCCCTTGAAGATTACCGCGCTCATGGCCCGGTATGTCCGTTGCTGGTAGTTGGACAGGCCCAGCACATGGGCAAAGGAGAAGGGTGATGTTGTGCTGGTGGTGTTCCAGTTGGACTGATATCCCTGGTTTGTCGCCGAGGTGACATAGCCCAATATCATCAGGTATTCGGTACCGCCGGCAGCCGTACATGATGAGCCGGTCAGGGTACTGCTTGCGAACGGCGACGAGCTGTCATAGCATCCGGCGTAGAAGTAGTCGATGCCTGCCAGGTAGTTCCCCTGGGTACAGTTCGGCCATGTGCCGTAGCCGCTGCGGCAGCTTTCCCATACACCGAGGCTGGGTGGAGTATTCGGTGTGGCGTTGCCCCTGAAGGGCTGGCTTCCCGCTGTTCCGTTATCGGCATCGAGGATAATGGAAACCGAATTCGTCAGGTTGTTGTCAACCTGGAAGAGGCCCGAATCCGTGTAGTTCGGTCCGATGAGGAGCTTGTCGTTGTACTTCACCACCTGGCCGGACAGTGTCGCGTAATCGTTGAACGGGTCGTCATACACCGGACCTTCGCCGATATTTTCCGGCAGGCTGATGGTAAGCGTGGCCCGGTCGTTGGGGTTGGCCTGCAGGCAGGCCGGCGATCCGTTCAGGTTCTGGATGCAGCCCACCGCTCCCGGAGGAGACCCGGCTGCGGTGGCGCCCACCACCGTGTAGGCCCCGCGGGCCGGTTCCGGCGTCGCCTTGAAGTAGATCACGGAATCGCCGGAGGTAATGCCGGTCGGGCACACCACGTCGTCGGCGCTGGTGCAAAGTGTCACCGTGTTCAGGCCCGCCGGGAAGCTCCAGTTTGCCAGTCCTGTATAGTTGACGGAGTGGATTCCGCCGTCCATCTGGAAGGCCTTTGAGAAGGTCACCTTGAACACCGTGAAGGAGGGACTGTTGTCGATTACCCGTTCGGCCGACACGATCTTGATGTCCTCCAGGCCGGCGAAGTTCTGGGTGTTCGCGTTGGCCGCGGTCCTGATCGGGTTCGGCGTCGTCGGCGTTGTGTCGACCACGTTCTGCACCGTGACCCGGTACAGGGTGCCGCTGGTCTGCGTAGTCGGATGCGTGATGCGGACAACTCTGCCGGCCGTTTGAGAGCTTATAGTAAATGAGCTCGAAGCGCCCAGGGCCGGGTTATCGCAGACCTGGGGTGTTGAGTCGGTAGTGGCATTCTCGATACAGTAATTCGTGTTGAGCAGCGCGCCGGTGGCGCTGGTGTCCCACTTGACGTCCTCGGAATAGGTCACGTCGACGTGGGTCCCGTCGATGGACGCGGCGAGGGTAAGGTACGGCAGCGTGTCCCCGTTGAAGGTCGTTGTGTTGTTCGGGGTGCTGCAGTACGCCGTGTGGGTGGCGTTCTGCACCACGCCGGAGGCCACCGTCAGGGTATAGGCGCTGGTGCTGGTCTGTGATCCGGTCGTCAGTACGACGATGGTCCCGTCAACGCCGGAGCCGCCCGCCATCACCGCATTGGTGACTGACCCGAGGCTCGGGATCGTGTAGATCGCGTCGCAGGCCGTCGCACCGGAACATTCGGCAGTGGCCGCCGCGACGCTGTCGTTGAAGGTGACCCTGACCGTGGTGTTGTTGGTTGCGGCCGCGCTCAGAACGGTCAGCGTCACCGGCTGGCCGGTGAAGGTCGCCGTGTTGCCGCTGGTGAGCTGGTTGGTCGCCAGGTCACGCACCACGCCGGAGGTCACCGTAACGGTATAGCTCCGGAGGTCGGTCTGGGCCGAAGTGGTGAGGACCACGGTCGTGCCGTCAACGCCGGCGCCGCCGGACATGATGGCGCTCGATACGGAAACGCCTGCCGGGGATCCGCTGACCGTGTACCGGGTCGAACAGACCACGCCGGACTGCGAGCTGCCGGCGCCGCATTCCGCTGTCGATGCCTGCACCGATTCGGAGAACTGCACGCTGGCGCTGGTATTGTTGATGCCCGTCGCCTTCACGACGATGGGGGCCGCGCCGTCAGCTTCGGTCACCGTGCCTACATCGACCTGGGCGATGACGTTGCCCGACATGTCCTGTAGGCCCGGGGTGCTGGTCGTGGTGAGGTCGGGCTTGTTGCCGGAATCGCATCCCGCCTGGGACGTCGAATCGCAGGCGCCGCTCTTTTCGTCAAAGGCGAGGTATATCACCGCGTCATTGGCGTTGTCCGACGCGTCGATGTCCGGGGCATGGGTTGCACCGACTATCTTCCTGTTGTTATAGCCGGACACCAGCCAGTCGAGGGTGGATGATCCCATGGATGCGTTGTCCACGAATCCCGGGAACGTCGAATCTTTGACTGACTTGTTAAAGGATATTTTGTAATGGTCTATTTTCCCGTTGTGGTCGTTATCCACGGTCTGGGCCGAGGTGATCGTCAGCGGTGCGGTGTCTTTCACCACCGTGGTCGATGCGTTGGCCGTGTTCCCGGCGGCGTCGCTGTGGCTGGCCGCCACGCTCACGGAACCGCCGTCGGCAATGCCGCTTACGTTCATGGATGCCGTGGTGAAGTTCCCTCCCGAACAGGTCGGCGAATTATTGACCGTGCCGCCTACCGTGACGCTTACCGTGCGTCCGTTCTCGGAACAGGTCCCGGATACGACATAGCTTGTGGCGTTGCTGCTGCTGATTGCCGGGGTCGAGGTGAAGGCGACCGTCGGCGCCGTGTTGTCGACCGATACCGACGAACTCGGGCCCGCGCCGGCGTCGGTGTTGCCCGCCGCGTCGGCCGACTGCGCCGCCGCCACGGTGATGGTGAAGGAGCCGTTGCCGGTGCAGCCTGATACGGTCACGTCCGGGGTCGTTGTGTCGCCGCCGGTGATATTCACCGTGCTGCAGGTCACGCCGCCGCTGCCGGTGACCGTGATGTCTCCCGAGGCAAGGGCCGGGGAGGGGGCCACTTCATAGGTCAGGCCGAAGATGGTGCTCCCCGCGGAGTTGATGAGAGAGTTGGTCGGCGATCCGATCGTGACCAGCGGCCGCACCGTGTCTTTTACCACGGAGGCCGAGGCCTGGGTCGCCGCGTTGCCCGCAGCGTCGGAATGGTTGGCGGTGACGCTGAGCGATCCGCTGTCGCTGAGGCCGCTCACGTTCATTCCGGTGGCAGTGAATGTTCCGCCGCTGCAGGTCGGGCTGGCGTTGACCGATCCGCCCACGCTCACGCTGACCGTGCGCCCGTTCTCGGAGCAGTTCCCGGAGACCGAGTAGCTTGATTGGTTCGCGATATTGATGGTTGGCGTCGACGTGAAAGAGACCGTCGGGACCGCGTTGTCTACTGTTACTGATGAGCTGGGGCCCGCGCCGGCGTCGGTGTTGCCCGCCGCGTCGGCCGACTGGGCCGCCGCCACGGTGATGGTGAAGGAACCGTTGCCGGTGCAGCCTGATACCGCCACTGAAGGAGTGGTCGTGCCGCCGCCGGTGACGTTGACCGTGCTGCAGGTCACGCCGCCACTGCCATTTACCGTGATGTCGCCGGAAACCAGGTTCGGCGAAGGCGCCACTTCATAGGTCAGGGTAAAGGTCGCGCTGCCGCTGGAATTGATCAGGGAGCTGCTTGGAGCGCCGATCGAAACCGATGGCCGCACCGTGTCCTTGACCACCGTGGTCGAGGCCTGGGTCGCGTTGTTCCCGGCGGCGTCGGTGTGGTTGGCGGTAATGCTCAGCGCCGGGTTGTCCCCGAGGCCGCTTACGTCCAGCCCGGATGCGGTAAAGGCGTTGGCAGTACAGGTCGGGGTCGCGTTCACCGTGCCGCCGACGCTGACGGTGACCGTGCGCCCGTTCTCGGAGCAGGCGCCGGCTACCGTGTAGTTTGATGCGTTTGCGATATTAATGACCGGTGTCGATGTGAACGATACCGTCGGAAGGGTATTGTCCACGGTGACCGACGAGCTCGGGCCCGCGCCGGCGTCGGCGTTGCCCGCCGCGTCGGCCGACTGGGCCGCCGCGACCGTTATGGTAAAGGAGCCGTTGCCGGTGCATCCGGAAACAGCCACTGATGGAGTGGTCGTTCCGCCGCCGGTGACGTTAACCGTGCTGCAGGTCACGCCGCCGCTCCCGTTGACCGTGATGTCGCTGCCCACAAGGGCCGGGGAGGGCGCCACTTCGAAGGTCAGTATGAAGGTCGAACTGCCGGAGGAATTGATCGGTGACGCGCTCGGCGATCCTATCGATACCGTGGGCCGCACCGTGTCCTTGACCACTGAACCTGATGCCAGGGCCGTGTTTCCTGCCGCGTCGGAATGGCCGGCGGTCACGCTGATCGCGCCGCCGTCGGAGACGCCGCTCACGTTCATGGACGATGCGGTGAAATTGCCGCCCGTGCAGGACGGGCTGGCGTACGGCGTGCCGTTGACGCTGACGACTACGAGCCGTCCGTTATCCGAGCAGGTGCCGGATACCGAGTAGCTCGACGCATTGGCGAGGTTGATGACCGGAGTCGAAGTCAATGCCACCGTCGGGTCCACCGTGTCCTTTATTACTGTCGTCGATGCCTGAGTGGCAAAGTTCACGGTATTATTATGGTCCGCTGTTATACTTACAGAACCGCTGTCGCCAAGCCCGCTCACATCTAAAGCCCCGGTGGTAAAGGTCCCGCCGGTGCAGGTCGGGTTGGCGTTTACCGTTCCTCCTATACTGACGCTCACCGGCCATGTATCATAAGAACAACTGCCGGTTACGGTATAGCTGGACTTGTTCGAATTATTTATGGACGGTGTCGAGGTAAACGATACGAATGCGCTGGAGATGTCTTTCAGGACCGTGGTCGAGGCCGGGGTGGCTGCGTTTCCGGCTGCGTCGCTGTGGGTGGCTGTTACGCTTATGGCCGGACCATCGGCAATACTGCTGACATCCATCCCTGAAGCCGTAAAGGTCCCGCCCCCGCAGGTCGGGCTCGAGCTCACCGTGCCGCCTACGGTGACGGTTACCGTTCGTCCGTTCTCGGAACAAGTGCCGGATACTGAATAATTAGACACGTTACCGTTGCCTATCGCAGGCGTCGAGGTGAACGCAACTGTCGGAGCCGTATTGTCGACCGTGACGGCCGCGCTGGGGCCGGCCCCGGCGTCGGCGTTGCCCGCCGCGTCAGCGGACTGCGCAGCCGCGACCGATATGGTAAAGGTTCCGGTGCCGGAGCAGCCTGAAACGGTCACGGAAGGCGTTGTTGTGCCGCCGCTGGTGACATTGACCGTGCTGCAGGTTACGCCGCCAGCCCCGGTGACCGTGATGTCGCTGCCGTCAATGGCCGGGGAGGGGGCTACTTCATAGGTTAATACAAATGTGGAGCTTCCGCCGGAATTGATCAGGGTGTCATCCGGGGCTCCGATCGATACCGTGGGCCGCACCGTGTCCTTGACCACCGTGGTCGAGGCCTGGGTCGCGTTGTTCCCGGCGGCGTCGGTGTGATTGGCGGTCACGCTGACCGTGCCGCTGTCGACCAGGCCGCTAACATTCATGGCCGCGGTGGTGAAGGTGCCGCCGCCGCAGGCCGGCGAATCGCTGACCGAACCGCCGACCGTGACGGTCACCGTCTGACCGTTCTCGGAACAGTTGCCGGAAACGGTATAGCCTGATGAGTTTGCGATGTTAATGACCGGCGTCGAGGTGAAGGACACCGTCGGAGCGGCGTTGTCCACCGTGACGGCCGCGCTGGGGCCGGCGCCGGCATCGGCGTTGCCCGCCGCGTCCGTTGACTGGGCCGCGGCCACGTTTATCCGCGCTGTTCCGTTTCCGGAGCATCCCGAAATCGCCACTGACGGATTTGTGGTGCCGCCGCCCGTTACGTTCACCGTGGAGCAGGTCACGCCGCCGGTGTAGGAGAACGTGATGTCGCTTGAGTCAATGGCCGGGGAGGGCGCGACTTCATAGGTCAGCACAAAGGTGGAGGTCCCGCCGGAATTGATGAGCGTGTCGTCCGGCGCCCCGATCGACACCGTGGGCCGCACCGTGTCCTTGACCACCGTGGTGGAGTCAAGGGCCGTGTTTCCCGCTATGTCTGAATGGCCGGCCGTTACGCTAATCCCGGGGCCGTCGGTAACGCCGCTTACGTCCATGGACGAAGCGGTGAAATTCCCGCCGGTGCAGGTCGGCGTTGAGCGCGGCACACCATTGACGCTGACGGTCACTATCTGGCCGTTTTCAGAGCAGGTGCCGGATACGGTGTAGCTTGACGCATTGGCGATGTTTATGACCGGTGTCGAGGTCAGCGCCACCGACGGGTCAACCGTATCTTTAATGACTGTCGTCGATGCCGGGGTGGCGGGGTTGCCCACCGCGTCTGAATGGCTGGCGGTGATGGACACTGAAGCATTGTCGGGGATGCTGCTTACGCCCAGGGAACCGGTGCTGAAAACGCCGCCTCCGCAGGTCGGGCTCGCGCTCACCGTGCCGCCGATGCTGACATTAACCGCCTGGCCGTTCTCCGAGCAGGTGCCGGTCACGGTATAGCCGGCGACATTGGAATTGTTGATCGAAGGCGTGGATGTGAAAGCGACCGTCGGGTTGCCGGTGTCCTTTATTACCGTGGTTGAGGCGGTGGCGCTGTTGCCCGCCGCGTCGGTGTGCGCTGCCGCAACGCTTACGGAACCGCCGTCTGCGATGCCGCTCACGGTCATGGTGCCGGTGGAGAAGGTCCCGCCGGTGCAGGCCGGGGTTGCGCTGACCGTTCCGCCGACGGTGACGGTCACTGTCCGACCCTCCTCTGAACAGCTTCCTGATACGGCATAGGTCGTCAGGTTGGAATTGTTGATGTTCACCGGCGCCGGACTGAATGATACCGTCGGCAGGGTGTTGTCCACGGCGACCGAAGCGCTGGGGCCCGCCCCGGCGTCGGGGTTCCCGACCGCGTCTGCTGACCGGCCTGCCGCGACGTTTATGGTATAAGAGCCGTTGCCGGTGCAGCCCGATACGGTCACGGACGGAGTGGTCGTGCCGCCGCCGGTGATATTGACCGTACTGCAGGTCGTGCCGCCGCTTCCGTTTACCGTGATGTTCCCTGGCACAAGGGCCGGTGAGGGCGCGAAATCATAGGTCAGAGTAAATGTAGAGCTTCCGCTCGAATTGACGAGAGTAGAGCTGGGCGCGCCGATCGATACCGTTGGCCGCACCGTGTCTTTGACGACAGTGGTGGAGTTCTGGTCCAGGTTCCCGGCGGAATTAGTATGCCGAGCCGTTATGTTAATAGACGGACTGTCAAGGATGGAGCTCACGTTCATGCCTGATGCGGTAAAAGACCCGCCGGTGCAGGTCGGGCTGTCAAGGAGCGTTCCTTCGACAAGGACGTCAACGGCCCGCCCTTCCTCGGAGCAGTCGCCGGATACGGAATAACTCGTGTTGTTGGCGATGTTTATTGCCGGTGTTGACGTTAATACAACAACCGGGTTCACGGTATTTTTGATTACAGAGGCAGAGGCGGTTTAGGTGTTCCCGGCAGCGTCGGTCTGGTCCGCCGTGATTTCAAAGGTTAGTGTGTCGGCGATGGCGCTGACGTCCAGTGACCCCGTGGTGAAGGCCCCGCCGGTGCAGGTCAGGGTTCTGTTAAACGCCGCGGGATCCGTACCGCCGAGGTGGACGTTGACCGTTCTTCCTTCTTCCGAGCAGGTGCCGGTCACGGTATAGTCTATTGAATTGGCGTCATTGATGTCGGGCGTTGACGTGAATGTTACGACCGGGAAGACACCGTCAACCATGATGCTCTTGGTCATCGCGAGCGTCGTTGACGGCATGGCCAGGACCGCCGCCTTTCCCTTCTCGCTGACCAGGGTGGCGCCGGTGTCCAGCGCAATCAGGGTCGCGTTGAGGTCAAGTGACTGTTCCCCGCTTGCAACGGTATAGGTCCCGGTCAGGGTTGCCGCCGGATACGAGGTTGCGCTGATCGGCACCACGGCGCCGGTGTCGAGGGTCACGTTGAGCGCGCCGCCGGCGAGGGTCACCGGTTTGTTGAAGGTCACGCTTATATTGATATCATCGCCGCTGCCATAGAGTCCGTTGGCTGTCGAGGATGTGATGCTCTTCACCTTGGGAGGAGCGTTTTCCAACATCACGGCCATTATCAGCAGTTCCGTAGCGCTCTGGTCTTCAAAAAGCGACTGGAACACCGTGCCGCTGCAGCCCGCCAGGGAAAACGCAAGAAAGGGAGCCAGTGCTCCCGCGATGAGTTTTTGACGGATCAGGGCAAGGCCGCCGGTTATCTTAATAATGTTTCTTGAGATCATGGTAGTTGTCATATAATCCTCCAATACGGCCTTCAGGCCCGTCCGATAACTTACTTTTTCTTCTCTTCAACTTTTATGGTTGGTGAAGCCGGGGGCGCCCCGAAGCGGTAGGCCACTCCCAGGTTCACGGTTACGAAATCCCCCCGGACCTTTTCAAAGGCCATCATGAACCCGGCCTCGAAGAAGAACTCCATGTAGGGTATTTTATTGTTTATATAGCCAAGACCAAAGGCAGCCACGGCGGTGGGGTCAATGGAGGTCCCGCCGCCCATGACCGGGGTGATGCCGCCGCCGAGCTTGATGTAGGGACGCACCCCAACCGGGGTGATGAATTGCAGTTTGGTATAGGCGACCACGGGGAGCATCATGATGCTCGATGACGCCTTGGTGGACTTGGTCTGGTGGTAGAGGAATCCCACGGAGAGGCCGAAGCGCACCTTGAAGATATCGGTGTTCATTGGTATGCCGGTGTCGCAGAAGAGGAGGGCGCCGTAGCCCAGCTGGACCTTTGAAGCGAGCTTGCCCACCGGGAGGGCGATGCCGGGCATGATGCCGATGGTCGGCTGGAGGACTTTTAGCAGGTCTACGTTATCGTCGCCGCCGCGGAGCTTGAGGTCCTTGCCCTTCTTTTTCTTTTCCAGCTTTTCCACGAGCTTCTGCTCGTCGGCTTCCAGCACCAGGTCGCGGACGAAGACCGATTTGATGACGCGCATCTGCTTGGTGTCCGGGTCCTGGATGGTGATCTCCTCGTCGGTGCGGTCGACAAGCTTGCCCTTGACGGTCACGCCTGACCGGAGAACGATGGTGGCCGCATTTGCCTGAACACAATAAATGACAATCATTATAATGAAGGAAAGTACTGCTGTAATTTTTGTTTTCATTGTGGTTGAACCTTAACCCCTTTCTTTATTTCATCATAGTGATTCTTTGTTTATGAGCTGGATTATTTGGAATTTTATTATCATTGCAATATTGATGATAAATATCTTGTATTTTGTATTCAGACTTCTCGCAACGTATAAATTATAATATCTATTACATAAAAAGTCAAATAAAAAAACCCATCTGGGCGGGTTGATTATACCGATATATATACTTATATTTTAAATTATATATATAAATATATATAATATATATTTCTTGAAAATATTGTCTGATGAATAATCTTAACATTAATAAAATCACTTATACCTCTTTCACATTATCGATTTTTTCATTAATTAATTATATTAAATTCGAAGAAATTACAATAGTCATGTATACTATTATTATGTAACAATTAGTACTATCTTATTGTAAGATAAAACCCTATCGAAAACATAGCGGAATCTGTTATACAATAATTGGCAATAAACATAGTGATAGAGATAAATTGTATCCTTAACGATAAATAGTATAGCCAAGTTATTAAAATGATTAGAAATACTTATAGAATTCCCGGCTATTGTTTATTGTTTTTATTTATAGTACTATATGTATATAAAGTTGATATTATAAGTATGCATGTTTCTCATTATAATTGGGTTGCTGGAAAAGGATATGAAAAAGCACGCCTCGATGGTTATACTGATATTTTTTTTGATCCAGTGTACATGCACCGCTTCTGATACCGGTGCTACGGTTAAAAAATCGAACCTGGCCGGCGCCTGGTATTCAGCCGATGCCGGAGAGCTCGCCGGGCAGATCGACCGGCTCCTGGCCGGGGCCCGGAACGGCGGGGAGCAGAGGGACGCGCTGGCCCTTATCCTGCCACATGCCGGATATGTTTATTCGGGGAAAACCGCCGCTGCCGGGTACCGCGTCATCGGCAATTCGGGGCAGCCGCTAATCTCCACGAAGCTGATCGTCATCCTGGCCCCGTCCCATCACAGCGCCTTCCGCGGCTGCTCTCTCCTCGACGCCGATTATTATGAAACGCCCCTGGGAAAGGTCAGACTCAGCCGTGAGGCCGCCGATGATCTGGCCCGGGACAACCTCTTTAAGAAAAACCCAGACGCCTTCGAGCGGGAGCATGCCGTCGAGATCCATCTTCCCTTTCTCCAGAGGATCTTCGGCCGCCGCCTTGGCGGCGATGTCCGCGTCCTTCCCATCCTCGTGGGCGATGGGGACGACGGTGACGTGAAGATGATGGCCCGGAAGCTGGCCGACGCCACGGCAAGGTACAATCCCGTCTTCATCATCAGCAGCGACTTCACCCATTACGGGCCCAATTTCGGGTACGAGCCCTTCAGGAACGCCGGGGGCCCGGCCAACGCGGTAAAGCTGAAGGAGCTTGACGGCGGCGCCATCGACCGTATCCTGAAAAAAGACCTGGCCGGCTTTACCGGGTACTGCGACAGGACCGGCGCCACCATCTGCGGAAGGAACCCGATCCGGATAGCCCTGGCCCTGCCCATAACGGGATTCAGGGCCGAGAAGATCGCCTATGACACGTCGGGGAACGTCACCGGGGATTACGCCAACTCCGTGAGCTACGCCGCCATCCTCATTGCCGGCCGCCTCGAGGCTGCAAAGCTCAGGGAAGACGAAAGCTCGATCCTTTCGGCCAAAGACAAAAGCTTCCTCCTCAGGGCGGCCCGGGACAACATTGCCTCGTGGCTGAAGAAAAAGAGGGGGATACGCTTCTTCCCCACGGACGTGCCGCCGGCCCTGCTGGAGAAGCGGGGCGTGTTCGTGACCCTGAAGAAGCGCGGCGAGCTCCGGGGATGCATCGGCTACATCGCCGGCCTGAAGCCCCTTATACAAGGGGTGCTGGACAATTCCTACAACGCGGCCTTCAAGGACCCGCGCTTCGACCCGATCAACGCCGATGAGCTGCCGGCGATAACCATCGAGATCTCCGTGCTCACGGAGCCGGCGCCGGTGAAGTCCGTTGACGAGGTCCAGGTGGGAAGGGACGGCCTCATCATGGAGCGCGGCCCCTACCGCGGCCTCCTCCTTCCCCAGGTTGCCGTTGAGCAGGGATGGGACCGGAAGACCTTCCTTGACCAGACCTGTCTCAAGGCGGGCCTCTCCCCCGGGGCGTGGAAGGACGGCGAAACGAAGATCTACCGGTTCCAGGCGGTCATATTCGGCGAGGAGCGGGAGCGGAAATGAAAAAGAAAAACTGTGACCTGATGGACCGGCGCCGGTTCCTGGCCATGACGGGGCAGGGTGTCTGCCTCCTTGCCCTCGGGGGCCTCGGCGCCGCCCGCTGCTCCGACACCTACTGCCAGTCCGGCAGGGACCACTACCTGATGCCGGCGAAGATGTGGAAGCGGCTCGGGGGCGGCTCGGTCAAATGCGAGCTCTGCCCCAACGGCTGCGTCCTCGACGACGGCGACCGGGGCGCCTGCCGCGTTCGGAAGAACCTCAAGGGTTCCCTCTACACCCTGGTCTATTCCCGCATCGCCGCGGCCCACGTGGACCCCATCGAGAAGAAGCCCTTCTTCCATTTCCTCCCCGGGGCCACCGCCTTTTCCGTGGCCACGGCCGGGTGCAACCTGTCCTGCAAGTTCTGCCAGAACTGGGAGCTTTCCCAGGCGAACCCCGAGGACCTGGACGCGGAGCGGATAGGCCCGGACGACCTGTCCCGCAGGGCCCGCGCCGTCGGCTCGAAGGTCATCGCCTTCACCTACAACGAGCCCACGGTGCAGTTTGAATACATCCTTGACGCCTCCGCCGAGGCCCGGCGCCGGGGGGTCCGATCGGTCATCATTTCCAACGGCTTCATACGTCCCGAGGCGGGGAAGACGCTGGCCCGGGGCCTTGACGCGGTCAAGATCGACCTCAAGGCCTTCACCGAGGACTTCTACGGCTCCATCTGCGGCGGGAGGCTGAAGCCCGTGCTGGAAAACATGGCCGCGGTCCACTCCACGGGAAAGTGGATGGAGATCGTGGTGCTGGTGATCCCCACCCTGAACGATTCGCCCGCGGAGATCAGGAGGATGGCGTCGTGGGTGCGGAAGAACCTCTCCCCGGACGTGCCCATGCACTTCACGCGCTTCCACGCCATGTACAAGATACAGAACCTGCCGCCCACGCCGGTGTCCACCCTGGAGCGGTGCCGCGCCATCGCGAAGGAGGAGGGGATCCGCTACCCCTACGTGGGCAACGTGGACGGCCACAAATGGGAGAACACCTATTGCCACGGCTGCGGGAAGATGATCATCCGGCGCAGCGGCTTCTACCACGTGGAGAACGGCATCCGCGGCGGCGCGTGCCCCTTCTGCAAAACGAAGATCCCCGGGGTGTGGGCGTGACGGCCGCGGGGCGCCGCGTCATGGCCGTCGCCTTTTACATGGGACTGGCGGCGGCGGTGACCCAGGTCATCCTCATACGCGAGCTTCTGGCCTTCTGCCGCGGCAACGAGCTCATCATCGGCGTGATACTCTCGTCCTGGTTCCTGGGCATCTACCTGGGGGCCCGCTTCAACCCCGCCGGGGAAATCAGGGCCCTGGAGCGGCGCGTCACCCTGTCCCTGGTCATCCTTCCCCTTGCCATGGCCGTGTCGGTCTACGGGGCCCACGCGGTGCAGGTGCTCCTGCCGCGCACCGTGGGGACCTTCTATTCCTTCACGGCGGAGATGGCCTTGGCCCTGGCCTTCACCGCGCCGGTCAGCTTCTTTATCGGTTTTTTCTTTCCGCCCCTGGTCTCCCTGGCGTCAGCGGAACTGAAGGAACGCGCCGGGGGCGCCGTGTTCTTCGCCGAGTCCCTGGGCTCCTTCGCGGGCGGCATGCTGTTTTCCTTCCTGCTTGTCACCATCGCCAATCCCCTGGCGATCGCGGCCGGCCTGCTTGCCGTTTCCCTCGGCTTTATCTCCCGGCTCGTGGGCAAGAAGCTTCTTCCCCTTGCAGCGCTGCCGCTCGTTCTTGTGGTTCTGTCAGGCACGATAGAAAAGGAGGTCTTCACCGCGGTCTGGAACAGGACCCACACGGGAAAGCTGGTCCGCTACCAGAGGACGAAGTACCAGACCGTGGCGGTCGAATCAACGGGCGACACCGTGAGCGTCTACGGCGACGGCATACTCATGTACACCCTTCCGGACCGGTACGAGGCGCGGGGCGTATTCCATTTCATCAATGCCCTGCTGGAGGGGCGCCGCAGCGTCCTCCTCATGGGCTCCGGCCCCGGGTCGCTCCTGAGCAATCTGCTCAAGACCGATATCAGCCGCCTCAGCTACTTCGAGCACGACCCGGAGCTGTGGGACGCGGTGTATCCCTTCCGGAAACGGATGTACCGGGACGATGCGCCGGCAAAGCTCAGGGTCGTCCCCCAGGACCTGCGCCATTACCTCACGGACAGCGCCGGGCGCTTCGACATGATCATAAGCCTCCCGCCGGCGCCGGAGAACATCATGCTCAACCGGTTCTATACCAGGGACTTCTACGCCCTGTGCAAAAAGCGCCTGGCCCCGGGGGGCATCTTCGTCACGTCGCTCCACGGCTTCAGCGATTACCTGTCCGCTGACCGTAAAAATTACATCGCCTCCATGTACCGGGCCTTTGCCGCGGAATTTCCCCGCCACCTGCGATCCTCGGGTGAAACCATCTACCTCGCCGGAGCCGCGGAGGAGGGGGTCCTGCCGGAGAGCGGCGAGGCCCTCATAAAAAGATATGAAAAGCAAATGCCCCTCCCCGGGGGCCGCTTCGAAAGGGAGATGACCGATAATTTTTCCCCGGCTGAAATGCGGGCCTATTTCGAAAAAACGCAGCTCGATTATTTCGGGAGCGTCATGGCCCCCCTGGCAAAGACCATCGACGAGAACCGCGACCTCCTGCCCGGGGCGTACTGGAAGAACATCGTCCTCTCCGCCTTCAGGGAGGGATCGGCCCTCCACGGCCTGGTGCGGGGGTTCCCTTATCTGGCGATCATCGTCGCGGTCCTGGCCTGCGTCGCCCTCTGGGACATCGGGCGCAGGCACGGCCGCCGACGCCTCGCCGCCGGCTTCGTGATCTTCTCCACCGGCCTCATCAGCATATCGGTCATGCTGGTCATGATCGTGCTCTACCAGAACGCCCACGGCATCGTCTATTACCGCATATCCCTCATCAACGCCCTCTTCATGCTGGGGCTCACCCTGGGGAGCTTTGCCGCGACCCGGCGGGACCGGCTCCGCCTTGCCGCCGTGCTGGCGTGCCTGCCCGTCGCGGCCGGCGCGATCCTCGCCTCCACCTGGGCGGGGGCGGACAGCCTGTTCTGGGTCCTCCTCGTGGCGTTCTCGTTTCTCTGCGGGGCCGTGTTTCCGGCGCTGTATGCCGCCGCCGGGGCAGAGGCGCCGCTGGAGACCGCATCGGTCCTCGATGCGATGGACCATCTCGGCGCCATTGCGGGGGCCCTGCTCACCGTCATGGTGTTTCTGCCTATCCTGGGGATACGCGGGACCGTCCTGCTTAACATGGGTATTGCCGTGCCGGCGCTGGTGTTGTCATTTTCATTTCGAACGAAATAGGGGTTTGTCTCAGAACACCCCCCACCCCCAGAGGGGGGCTGTTAATTCAAGTTCTGCTTAAATACGTCCCCCTCCGGGGGATTTAGGGGGCTTTTAGGACAGCCCCTCATATTGTCTTTTCTCCCGGACCGGGGAGGTATAAACGGGAACCGGTTAGGGATTTTTGCGTGAGGAAGAAGGCTGCTTAACTGAGCAAACAGGAAGTTTGCCTGCCGCCGCCGGCAGGATGCCGAAAAAACGGCGGCCTTCCCCTTTCATAAATAGCCAACCGACGCTCGGTCGCATCCCTGCCCGTGATGAGGGCAAATGGCTATCTACATTGAGAAATTACAATCTCCTCGGCAAACCCCGGCCATCCGTGGATGAACCTGCGTTCAATGACTTCCAGCTCCTTCAGCATCTCGAAGAGCCTGGCGTCGCCCATGACGACGGGCCTGTTCATCTGGCCGATGACTATCACCGTGTGGCCGCCGGCCCTGATGTAGGCGTCAAGGGCCCGGGAGCCCATGGGGTTTTCCGGCGGCGGCCAGCAGAGGAAGAGGGTCCGGTCCGGGTGTTCCGCGGCCGCGGTGTCGTCGCCCTTGCGCACGTCGAAGTAGGACGTGCGGAACTGCCAGTTGCGCTGCGAGATGTTGAAGGGATCGCCCCCGGGGGGGAAGATGTCGTAGGCGATAATGTCGGCCCCGGCCGCGGCGAGGCACATGGCCCAGTAGCCGCTCCCGGCGCCGATCTCCACCAGGGGGGATCGGCGCGCGACGGTGTCCAGCGTGTCCGCGGTGGGTATGGCGAAGGCGTACTGGCCGATGAGGGACTGGCGCTCCATGGCGACGAAGGTGCGGGCCTTGGCGCTGCCGCTGCCGCCGAAACGGTCCATGATATCCCGAATTTCCTTGAGGAGCGGATTATGGATCCGGTCGTCGGCCCCGGTGGGCCGATAATCGGTTATATCGATGGGGGCCGGGTTTTCTATTACCATGGTGAAAAAATCGCACCTGCCGGTCTCCGTGTCCAGAAGAATTTACGCGCACGTATTATCCGGATAGGGCGGTAATAAAATGCTTGAACTTTTTCCGTCACCCTGTACTGTTATATCTCCTGATTGCGTCTTTCCCGTAAAAATTTCCGCAGGAGGTTTCGGATGAAACATATCAGAACAGCCGTATCGCTGGCCATGGCGGGAGCGGTCCTGGGTCTTTTCCTGTCGGCCGCCGGTACGGCAGCCGCGGCAGAGCCTTCCTTTACCTACAGGATGCCCGAGGGGTGGAAGGTGGAAACGCCAAAGGGCCTTGTGGCCACGGCCACCTCGCCTGATAATACCGTCCACATCAAGATATATGAGCTGGCCAACAAGAACAACCTGACGGCCCTTCAGCTGGCGGAGAACCAGGTAAAGAAGGGGAGGCATGTCAGGGTCATAAATCCCCCGACGGACATGTCGAAGATGAAAGACCGCTTCGGCGCCGACTCGGTCGCCAAGATGCAGCTCGTCACAAGGCGGCCCGACGGTGCCGAGGTCTCCTACCGCGCCTTCGCCTTCGTGAAGAAGGGCATCTTCGTTGTCATAGAGGCGTACGCGACAAAGGAGGCGACGGAGGACGTGTTCAACCAGGCGAACGCGGTCATTGAGAATTTCCGGTTCAAATAGTTCGCTTGAAGGGTGAACCCCTCCCCCCGCCGGGGGAGGCGGGGCAGGGTGGAATCAAACCGTGAGGCCGCGTTTGATTATTCATCCTTCCCTCAACCCTCCCTTCGGGGAGGGGAACAATGCTTCTGCAAATAATCTTTCCCAGAGACAGTACATGGCCCGGTTCCGACTAATTGTCATTCTTATCCTCATCATCTCCCTGTTCGTGGAGCAGGGCCTGCTTTCCAGGTCGGCGAAGAAATCTCGCCCACGGTACCCGCGCCACCGCTACGTGAAAATCAAAAAGGAAAAGCCGAAACCCCCGCCCGACCCGGCCCTGGAATGGAGGGACTGCGGCGAGGTCTGCCTGCTCCGGCTTTTCGACAACGACATATCCTCGGTCAGTATCGGCCCCGTGACGGGGGAGATCCGCGATGTCGCGGTGCGGGGGGAATACATCTACCTCCTGGTGAAGAACTTCAACCTGATCACCGACGCCATATTCACCATACGCAGGGAAACCGGCAGGATCGAGGCCATCTGGGGCATCGGCCGCCAGGAGGCCGAAGGCATTACCTGTGACGGCCAGTATCTCTGGATCATCAGCAGGTCTGACCGGTACTTCCTCAGGAAGCTGAGCCTGGCCGGCCGCGGTTCCGGCGAGGTGTCGGTGCGGTCCCTCCCGGACGGCGACATCCGGGGCCTGGCCTGCGCGGGGGACAACCTCGCTTTTTTCACGCGCTCCGGCGAGGAATCGTCCCTGTACCTGTTCAACCGGCAGAGCAGGGCCCTGAAAAAGATCGGATCCTACCGCGGCGCCATCACCGGCGTGGCCTTTCACCAGGGGCGCCTCCTGGCCGGCATCAATGAATTCGACACCTATTCGAACAGCTGGCTCCTGGTCATGGGGCCCGACGGGAGCTTCATCAGGAAGCTATCCTTCGTAAACACCGGAATCGCCGCCATGAACAGCGACGGCAGGCGCCTCTACCTGCTGGAGAGGCGTCCCGCCGGGGCGATGGTTTCGCCCGTCGCGGTCATGGCGGACAACAACATGGTCCTTGCCGCCCCGCGTGTGCAAAATGTGGAGCTGACATTCCCGGTGAACGGCAGGAACCAGTGCCTCTACAACGCCGACCTCTGGCTCCCGTACCCTATCAACCGCCGCTTTCAGAATGTCCGGAAGGTCTCCATCGAGCCGCAGCCCAGGGAAATAACCGCGGACCGCTTCGGCAACCGCTGGGCCCGGGTGCGGTGGGACCGCGTTTCCGGGAGCGTCCGCGCGGTAATGAAATTCGACATCATCACTGCCGCCGTGTCCTACACCATCGAGCGGGACCGCGCCCTGAACCCCGGCGACATACCGGAGGATGTGCGCAGGGCGTTCCTCGGCGAGACCGGCGTCTATGACCTCTCAAGCTACATCATCAAGTCACACTCGTCCCGGATCAGCGCCGAGGGCCCGGGCCTGGCGCGGGTGCTGGCGATACGCGATTACATAAACGGCGCCATCCGCTTCACCGGCTACAGCGACCGGTGGGTGAAGGCCAGCGACTACCTTTTCCGGGGCAGAGGGGACGCCTACGGACAGACGGTCGGCTTCACGGCGATATCCCGCCACCTGGGGATCCCGGCCAGGGCCGCAGGCGGAATCCTCCTTGACGGAGCGCCGAAGGAGCGCGAAGGGGACTACAACATGACCTGGAACCAGGTTTACCTCCCCGGAAGCGGGTGGATCGATATCGGCATCGGCAGGGACTACGGCCATTCCCGCGAGCAGTTCGCCAGCCGGCCCAACAGGTTCTTCATTACCCTGGAAGGCGATTTCGACACCGTGGATTACGCCAGGGTCTTCACCGAGTCCGAATGGTCCCGCGCCTGCCGATGGACCAGCGTTGATCAGCGGAGGCAGGCCGATGTCTGGCAGGGGCCCATACAGGTAACGGTCAGGGATTTAAAGGAATAAAAAAATAGATGACATGGGTAAGCGGTTTCGTGGATAGTCTTCTGTATGATAAAGCGCAACCGTACCTTGTTCCCCGCGGCCCTTGCCGTCGCCGCAGCCTTCTTTCTCGGCCATGGCGACCGTGCCGGGGCCTCCGACCTGCAGCCCGGCCCGGTCCCTTTTTACCATGAATCCTCGGACGAGCCCAGGCTGGACCAGCTTATAAAAGAGTTCGATTTCAGCTCCAGCGTCTCCGCCGGCCTCACCGAGTTCCAGGAGATGGCCCTGCTGAAAAATTGGGTCTACAGCCGCGTCCCCTATGACCTGAACTACAATGACTCCGAGCTGCGGGACTCCATCCGGATACTCCGCAGGGCTGCGCGGAAGGAGGCCTTCATCTGCACGACCATATCAACGGTATTCCTGCAGACCGCCGTGAGCATGGGCTGGACGCCGCGCCAGGTCATTCTCAAGAAGCGGGAAGGGGACGAACACGCCGCCAATGACATCTGGTCGAACCAGTTCCGCAAATGGGTCTACATAGACCCGACCTGGAACATCCATATCGAGCGCCGCGGCGTGCCGCTTTCGATGTACGAGATCCGGCGGGAGTGGCTGAAGAACGGCGGCAGGGACGTCGTCTATGTGTTCGGCGCCGGGAAGAATGAAAAGCGCTACACGGCGCGGGACCTCCCCGTGAGGCGGAACGACAGCAGGATTTGGAGCCTGATACCCCTGGACCGCGGCTGGCTCTCCTATTTCAACGAGATAGCGATCCTGGGCAGAAACGACTTTTTCTCGTGCTGCAACGGCAGCGGATCGGGTGCGTGGGACCCCGTGTATGTTGTGACCGTGAAGCGTTCATGGAAAGACCGGTTCAGGTCCTTCTTTAAAAAAAGCGCCGGCCATGCGCCGAAGACGCTGTTCTACGACCTCAACAGGGTCGACGTCCATATCGGGGAGCAGGGGGGACGGCAGGGAAAAACCGTCGAGGTAAAGCTCAACGCCTTCGGCAACAATAATTACACGCCCAATTTCATGGAATACCTGGTCAGGCTGAACGGCGGTGACTGGAAGGTGACGGGGGACCGGTTCTTCTGGACCCTCGAGCCGGGGGAAAACATTGTGCGTGCCAGGATCATGAACCGCTTCGGCGTCGTCGGTCCCGTCACCGAGAAACGGCTTTACGCCCAGGGGGAAAAGTCCCGGAATACTGTTCACGGTCCGAGCCGACGTAACGATAAAAAGCGGAGCATAAAACTAAAGTATTGACAGCGCTGTAAAGCTGGAAAAGTATGATCGCAAGGCGAAGGGGCGGTTGCGGTTCGTGTGGCTTCTTAATATAGCATCCATAAACAATCTCCTGTTGTCAATACTCGTATTGATAATGATCGTTTATTTTTTCACCCGGGCTGAAAAAAACTGGGAGCTTTTTTCCCTCCAGCTCTTCATCGTCATGATTTTCCTCTGGCAGGTGAGCCTGCTGCTGAACAACTCCGTGTTCCACCCGGCGGCCGCGTACCCGCTCTATTACGTGCTCAACTCGGGCTTCACCGTGTTGGGCTACCTGGGCCTGACGATTTTTTCCTATTATTTCATAGAGCCGGTCTTCGAGCGGGAGATGAGGGTGGTCGTGTTCGCGGGGCTCGCCGCCTTTTTCATTATCCTGTTCTACGCCCTTTTTGTCACGCTGCCGATGCCGGTCCGGTTGAGATTCAACCCGGCCCAGGACGTCTATGTCATTAGCCCGTCGCCGCTGAGAAACTACATCATACTCGCCCAGGTGTTCCTGTCCGTCCTCGCCTTCAAGAACCTGATATACAAGACCGTGATCCTCGAGGGCGAAAAGCGGCGCTTCGCGGCGAAGATCACCGCAGCCCTGATGCTGGGTCTCATATCGGTCCCGGTGACCTATTACGTCATAACGCTTTTCCGTTATGACCAGAACCTGGTGAATACGTTCCTCACGTTTTTCGCCAGCGTCATCGTCATCTATTTTTTCTGGGCCTATATCGACCACGCCAGGATACGGTTCTTTTATTCGGACAAGACCCGCCTGGTCATCCTGTTCATTGTGATAATCATCATCGGCGTGATATCGTCCTTCACCTTCATGGTGTACCGGCGGGCGTACTGTGAAAACCTTGACAACATCGCCCGGCGCATCGAAATCGACATGAACATGTACACCAGGGACCCGGAATATTACTCCCGGCGCTACCGCGGCCTCATCGAGTTCATTACCGTAAAAGACCTGGCCACGGACAGGGAGCTGTATCTCATCGGCAGCCAGCCGCAGTTCGTCATGGCGGCGTCGGACCCGGCTGAAGGGGAAGTGCGCAGTGACTTCAGGCTGATGGGCAAGAAGGTCTATCACTTCTTCTCCATGCGCCGCGGCGGCTATCTCCTCCAGGTGGGGTTCCCCTATCTTCACTACCGCAAGTACCTCCACGAGCTGCTGTCGGCCGTCTTTTACGGCACCCTGGCCACCGTGGTGGCCCTGTTTTTCCTTCTGCGCTTCATGGTCAGGATCAGCCTCATCAAGCCGCTCCAGAGGCTCCTTGACGGCATTGAGGAGCTCCAAAAGGGGAACCTGGACTACCGGATAGACGAGACGTCCCTTGACGAAATAGGGTTCATAGCGCAGCAGTTCAACTACATGGTCACGGACCTGAAGGACCGGAACCTGGAGATCCAGCGCTCCGAGAAGAAATACCGCGAGCTCACGGCGCTCCTCCCCGACATCATCTATGAAACCGACGGGGACATGTTCATCACCTACCTGAACGAGGCGGGGTTCGCCCTCACGGGATATTCGCAGGGGGACCTGGCGGTGGGGCTCCCGATGAGCGCCCTGATGGAGCCCGACGATTACGAGACCCTCAGGAGCACCGTGGCGAAGCGGGGGGACGGCACGTCGATCAGCATCATCACCCACCGGGTGAAGCGCCGCGACGGGAGCCATATCTCGGCCGAGAACAATGTTGCCGTGACCGTCTCCGGCGGCTCGATCGTGGCCATGCGCGGCATCATGCGGGACGTCACCGAGAAGCTCCGCCTGGAGCAGCGCCTGATCCAGGCGCAGAAAATGGAGATCATCGGCAGCCTCGCCGGCGGCATAGCCCACGATTTCAACAACATCCTGGGCGGCATCATCGGCAGCGTGTCCCTCGTCGAGTTCAAGATCAAGAACGGCGCGGTGAAGACGCCCGCCGAGCTCGAGGACGAGATCAGCACCATCAAGATCTCCGCTGAGCGGGGCATGAAGATGGTCGAACAGATCCTCGGCATCTCGAGGAAGCAGCGCCTCACCCTGGGGGTCACCGACCTGGGTAAAATCGCGGGCCATGTCCACGAGATATGCAAGAACACCTTCGACAAGAAGATCGAGCTTGACTTCAGGTATGACAGGAGGAACGCCATCATGGTGATGGGCGACGCGACGCAGCTCGAGCAGGTGGTGCTCAACCTCTGCATCAACGCCCATGACGCGATGACCATCATGAGGCCGGCTGGCGAAGAGCACCGGGGCATGCTGTCGGTCAGCATACACCGGGTGCCGTCGGGCCGGGAGTTCCTGGCGAAGTATCCGGACGCCTCGGAGCGCGAGTACATCTGCCTCCGCGTCAGCGACACCGGCGTCGGCATGGACTCCTACACCAGGGAGCGCGTCTTTGATCCCTTCTTCACCACGAAGGAAAAGCACCGGGGGACCGGCCTCGGCCTGGCCATGGTCTACAACATCATAAAGCAGCATAACGGCTTCATCGATGTCTATTCGGAAGCAGGCTCCGGGACGACCTTCAACATCTACATCCCGTCCGCGAAAGAGGACGCCCTCGGCCGGGAAGAAGTACTGGCGGAACCGGAGCACCGGATGGGCGAGGGCAGGGTCCTGATGATCGAGGACGATGTCACCATCCAGAAGACGGCGCGGAAGATACTGCGACTTCTCGGCTATGACGTGCTCATCGCCGAGAACGGCCTCCGCGGCATAGAGGTCTTCCGCGAGCGGCGCAACGAGATCGATGCCGTCATACTGGACATGGTGATGCCGAAGCGTTCCGGCAAGGAGACCTTCGTGGAGCTTAAAAAGATGGACCCCGGCGTCAGGGTCCTCGTCTCGTCGGGGTTCAGGAACGACTCGCGGATCGACGAGGTCCTCGCCATGGGGGCCCGGGGATTTCTGCAGAAGCCCTATACCATCGAGCAGCTCTCCATGGAGCTCTCCAAGGTCATCAAGGGCGGTTGAGCGAATTACGGATCCGAGCGGGGTCTCCCGGGGCCGCGCCGGACTATCATGATAACGAGGACGGAAAATGGGTAAACGAATCAATGTTTCAGCACTGATTGTTGCACTGGGCGCGGCGATGCTTTGTATGTCGTGCTCCGACACGCGGTACCTGAGCGAAGCGCAGGTGCGCTCGCTCTACAAGAATTCGCGGAATTTGAACGAGACCGCGGCCTTTCTGGCGGGGACGGATATCGGCAAAAAGTCGCCCCTGTACGGCATGACGCAGGACGGCCGGTACGCCGCGTACCGCCGGTACATGGACGGCATCTGGGAGAATTATAAGAAAAAGAACCTGGCCAACATCGAATCATGGAGAGGAAAGCACGTGAAGGATGACGGCTCCGGCCTGGTCATGTATCCCTTCAGCGGCCCGGACATCCTGAACGCCCTGGCCTTTTTCCCGGGTGCCGACGAATACGTGATGATCGGCCTTGAGCTCCCCGGGAACGTCCCTGATCCCCTGCATTACAAGGGCCCCGACATCTACATGGAGCTGTGGAAAATCAAGAATTCCCTCAGGACCATCCTCCAGCTCAACCTCTTCCGCACCATCGAGATGGCGGCCGATTTCAGGGCCGATTCTTTCAGCAATATCACCGGCGTCATGATGTTCTTCCTCGCGCGGTACCGGTACCAGATCCTGGACATCCAGAAGGTCTATATCAACCGCACCGGGGAGATCAAGCGGGGCGAACCGAAGCCATTCGAAAAGAACGCCGAAGGGGTGGAATTCACCTTCAGGAAGGGGGCGGGGGCCCCGGTCAAGGTGGCGCGGTTTTTCAGCGTGGACCTTTCCGACGGCTCCCTTACCAGGCTCCAGGGTTTCTCCGCCTTCCTGAGCGGCAAGAAAAACTTCACGACATTTATCAAGTCGGCGTCGTATCTCCTGAGCTATGACACCTTCAGGATCCTGAGGTCCTATCTCCTGGCCGGGAGCAGGTACCTCATCCAGGAGGACAGCGGCATACCCTACAGGTTCTTCGACGCAAAAGACTGGGACCTGTCCTTCTACGGGACCTACCGGGTCATCGCGATATTCGCCAACCGCTTCCAGAAGGACCTCGACGAGGCGGTTAAGAAGAAGAACAGCGGGCCCCTTCCCTTCGATTTCGGCTACGGGTTCGAGCCGGAGAAGTCGAATATCATGATTGCGGTGAAGAAGCCTAAAAAAGGCTAGGCCGTTATATCCAGGTGCCCTTACCCGGGGCAGGGTGATTCGCCCCGGACCGGGGCGGGCAATATTGCGAGGGGGAAGGCCTTCCCGGCCTCCCCCCTTCGCGCTCCCCCCTCCGGGTCGCTCAAGCGCCGCGACGGGCTACGGGCATAACTCGTCGAACCGGCTTCGCCGGATTCGACTCAGACAGAAGCCCGATATGTGTCCGCCCTACGGGCGGACGTTTTGAGTGCCTTGTTAATACGAGTAAATGCAAATGTAAACACACGCAGAATGGAGGCCGCTTGGAATTGTTACTAAACAGTCGCCGCGCAGGATGCGCGGCGCTGCGAGGATGCCACAGGATGTGGCTTCCGGAGCGAAAGCCAATAGGTACTTCTCACATTCTTAAAAACCAAGTTCCCTGCAACGATTATAAAGATTATCATAAAATAAGCTTTCAAAACATCCGCCCGAAGGGCGGATGCTGACAGGCGATTGTTGTCAGAGCCCTCACAGAACGGAGCGTAGCGGAGTGAATGAGGGCGAGTTAATCGCCGAGCCCGTCGCGGCGTTTGAGCGACCGGGGTGAGAGGGAGCGCGAGGGTGAGAGGGCGCGTAGCCCTCTTGCCCTCGCATATGCCCGACCGGCTCCCGGTCAACCACCAAGCCCAGGTCTGGGCTATTTATTTGAACGCAGCGCCGATGCTGTATCGGAACACTTCCTCGAAGAGATCCCGCGCCTCACGCCCGTGAAGCAGCCGCGGCTGGGAATGGTCATAACTGAGGAACGGGATGAGCTCGGTGGTGATGTGTTTTCCTTTATAGATATGGTGCCGCGCGATCATCCCCCGTCGGGTGTTCATGGTCTGCATCTGGTCAAAGAGGAAGTTCCCCAGGCCGTAGGAAATGAACCTTCCCCTGTAGAATTCAAGGCCCATGGGCCGGTGGGCCGAGGATGACACGATGATGGTCGCCCCGAGGTCAGCGGCGAGATGGAAATAGCGCTTCTGGATCTCCTGGGGCACCGGCTCGTTTTCATTGCCCCACTGCACGGTCACGAAGACGACGGACGCCTTCGAAACCGCTTCCCTGACCAGGCGGGTGAAGAGCTCCTTCGACAGCCGAGCCGCGCCGGCCTTCTTCTCCGATGCGAAGGCGTATTCCGGGCCCAACTCGTTAAAGCCGACAAAGGCAACGGTGGTCCCCTTCACGGTCAGGTACAGCACCTTCTCCGCGTCGTCCCTGTTCTTGCCCCCGCCAAAGTATTTCATCCCCGCGCGTGCCATCAGGTCAATTGATTCAGCGTTGCGGACGCTCCCGAAGTCATTATTGTGGTTGCCGGTGAGCTCGATGACGTCAAAACCGGATGCTTCGAGTATTTTCAGGTAACGGGTGGGGGAGCAGAAGAGCATACGGTCTTTCAGGGGCCAGGTGCACGGATCCAGGAACGACACCTCGTTGGAGGTCATGGCTAAGTCGGCCCGGGTCGTGATGGCCTTCGTGTGCCTGACCGGGTAGAGGAGGTCCCCGGACCTTTCCACCGCCGGCATGAAGGCCCTGGTCATGGCCGTTACGCCGGTCTGTACTATGGCGATGTGCCTGTCCCGGTCCCATTCCTCGGCGCCGTCCATGACGAAAGAATAGGACCCGGCATCCTCCAGGGAATAATCATCGCCGATTGTTCCCCAGGGGAAAATTTTGTCAATAGAGAGAACCTTGAAGCAGGGCCTTAGGCCGCGCAGGTCGCTTATGCCAAGCAAACCCCGCTCTGATGCGGGTGGGTTTTTTTCAAAGGAAAGTGTTTTGCACCGCAGACCCGGGTATGCTGTTGTGAGCTTTGCTGCGACATGAACATCGGCATATATCCGCACCGGGATGTCCCTGCCGCCGATCTCCCTGAAACTGGTCACTTCGCCGGAGAGGATCTTTTTCAATTGGGATGATGATATGTTCGAAAGCGGATTCGCTGCATGGACCTGGATGAAGAGGGGCCTGCGGGATGTACGGAAAGAATATGAGAGAGGGGGGACAGATGCCAACAGAAGGATTGTGAACAGCATAATGATCGTGCGGCGCCTCATGGTACTATTTCCTGATTCGGTAAAAAATATAATGACTACCCTGATGGTTGAAAATCAAATAGCGAACCAGCCCATGCCGGCACTTTTGCTTCAAGCATGTCGGATCATGATCAAAACCGCTTCACGGTGTCATTCAGTTTTTCATATTCGTCTTGACTATTTTTCGCAACAAAAATTTTTCCGGATCTATCTATGATAATAAAGGGGATTTTCAGGTTCGAAGGGCGGGTCCTGGGAGACCTCAAGAATAGTTCTGGGTCCAAGAGAATTATAGGTTTCAGCAGTCAGCTTTATTTGCCAATTCATCGATGGTTATCAACTGATTGAGGCCGGGCATGAATGCCTGTTCTATCGGGAATTTGCATTCGATATTGTATGATGACAGGTCTTTTGTTCCATTATTTTACTCCGTGGGGCGGTTTTTATTGTTGCATTGGATCGACGGCCTGTTTTATTAATTAATAAAATAAATAACAAGTATTCAAAATTTAGTTGATTAATTTTTGATCTATAAAAAAGTGGAAACAGTCATGCTATGTTTTAATTAACATATGTATTTATGTCGTACAATATCAAAAAGGTGAACAGCATGGTTGATTCGCGTCAACGAACATGATGCGGAATGAAATTCAGGCAGGTCGTGCCTGATAAATCAGTTCAAGTGGTGAACCACCGGGGACTGTATGGCGCTGTTCATTCCTCTGATATCCACGTTTTATCAAACCAATGAAACAGCTCGCATGACAACCCCGGCCCATTCACTGAGGTAATTAACTGACATCCTGTCATTCCGCTCCTTTCATGACGAGTATCCTGTCCATGCGTTGTACGGATATGTATTACTCTATCTATAAGGAGGAGCATTATGCCTTTATCCCGAAGGGACTTTCTTAAACTCTCGGGCATGACAGCGGCCGGTGCTTTTGTCGGCGGCACAGCATTCCTGATCGGATGTAAGTCGGCCGACAAACTGAGCGGCACGAAAGAATCAACCACCATATGCCCGTATTGCGGCGTTGGCTGCGGGCTGATCGTCTCCACCAAGGGTGGCAAGATCGTCAACATTGAAGGCGATCCCGACCATC
>Ga0208197_1000485_pt1 | contig 50181 bp, 51 predicted proteins | sample AD_JPNNA4_MetaG_FD_184444 | JGI IMG/M metagenome (GOLD analysis project Ga0208197, IMG submission 184444) | Active sludge microbial communities of municipal wastewater-treating anaerobic digesters from Japan - AD_JPNNA4_MetaG (SPAdes) (version 2) | ecosystem: Engineered > Bioreactor > Anaerobic...
CAATGCTCTTAAAATTTTTTGGGCTACTGGACCCTCTCGCTTTGGACCTAGCCGCCTGAATCTGTGTATTTACTCCTTTTTTCCCCTTGCATTAACTTAATCCCTATTTCGAAGGTTTACACACTTTATCTGACAGTCTCTTTCTCTCTCGCAGAGAACGCAAAGGAAAGCAGTTGAAAGTTTAGAAAGTTGAAAGTTTATAAAGTAAAAAGTTTATCAAGTTAAAAGTTCATAAAGTTTTTATGAGACCGGACAATGTTTTTGAGATTTCAACAGAATTATTTAAAAGGTTTATAAAGTCTGATTCTGATAAATAGTCTAAGCTCCTCGCTAAATAAAGCATAGACCGAACTTCTCCGCATGATCCTTTAGCAATGAAAAGAAATTGTCTAAACTCGATGTTACTTCTTCGTTCAAAGCCTTCAGCAATATTATTCATAATAGAAACAGATGATCTCTGTATCTGATCCTTAAATCCGTAATCTTTATTATCTTTGAGTAAAGTATATATTTGAGTCGTCATCTCCTTTGCTTTTTGCCACGCAATTATTTCTTCGAATCGCTCAAACTTCACTTTTAACTTTATAAACTTTCTAACTTTTAACTTTCATCTCTCGGCTTCCACCAGCCATTTCCAGACTGGTTTGATATGGATAGTTTTATCCTCTATTTGAATTGTTGATTCCTGATCATTGGTAAGAATGAGTCCCTCTTTGAGATCAAAGGTTTTCAAAGCATTCAATAACCCGTTATATTCGCGTTTTTCATTTATATTGTTTATTTCAGCAGTAACCTGGATAGCGGAGACGATTCTATTCTCTTTTTGAACGACGAAATCGCATTCATATTTATCACTAAAGTAGTACAGCCGATAGTTAGCACTCAGAACATTACACACCAGATTTTCCAATAACCAACCGGTATCTTGTGTCATTTTTGTGGAAAGAACGTTGAAGAAACCATTGTCTATGATGTAAGCCTTTTTATCATTTACCATTTGCTTTTTAAGACTATAATCAAACTTATTAATTACCTGAAGAAAATAGGTTTCAGATAGATAATGAAGATAATTTTTAATTGTGGTTATACTGCCCACGCCACTGATCGTTTTGAGTTTATTGAAACTGAATTTATTAGCGACATTGGTGATGAGGTAAAGATAAATATCGCGCATTTCAGATAGATTGGCAACATTATAACGGACAGCAATATCTTTTATCACGATATCTTCATAAATGCGGCTGAGAATCTCGGGTTCGTTATAGAGAAGATATTCCGGCATACCGCCACTAACAAGATAATTCTGAAAATGGGATTTAATTTTAGTCCGTTCGACAGTGTTATACAGCATCTCTTCCTCTAAAGAAACCTCTTTTAGAGATAGATATTCGCAGAACGAGAAGGGACGTACAACCATATCAATATGCCGCCCGGTTAGTTTGGTGCCGATTTCGCGGCTAAGAAGACGAGCGCTTGAGCCGGTAATGAAAAACTTAAAGCCGGAGTCGTAAAAACGGCGAACAAAATTTTCAAAGTGTTCAATGTTTTGAATTTCGTCAATGAAGAAGGTTTGGTGTTCGCCATATAATTCAATGAGGGCTTCATAGAGAAGATTGAAATCTTCAGCTTTAAACTTAAACAAGCGTTCATCTTCAAAATTGATATAGTAAAAATGCTGATCGTTGTAGTACTTTTTAATAATCTGGCGCATTAGCGTTGACTTACCAACGCGGCGCAGGCCGGTAATGACGACAACCTGAGGAAGTTTGATTGTTTTATCAATATCGGATAGCAGGGTACGTTCTATTCCCAGAGATTTATTGAGAATAGTTGCGCGTTGGTCAGCTAGAATCTGTTTGATTTGGTCTTTACTGAGCATTATTAATATTCTTCATTAACATTGAACAATTTAATAAGATATTGTTCACTGTCATAAGATATTATAGAGATTGAGTAATTCGAAATTTTGGTTATCGGCGACTGCTGACGTGCTTGGCGGGTTAGGTTTTTCTTTAACCGCGAAGGACGCAAAGAACGCAAAGTTTTATTAATTATTATTGTTACTTTGCGAACTTGGCGCACTTGGCGGTTTTATCTTTATTTAACCGCGAAGGACTGAATATTAAAGACAGGAGGCAGGAGACAGGAGAAAGGAGGCAGGAGAAAGGAATCAAAACTTGTCTTGTCGTTTCTTTATCAAACCAAATAGCATTTTTGATCACGAAGTCCATAATCTTTACAATTCTTAAGTTCCTGATAAATTAATTGTGATAAGAGGAAATTTTATGAAATTTACTATTTAATAGATAATCATATTTGTTTTTAATAGAGATAGAATTTCAAAAACTAATTTCCCAAATCTTCTATTATTTTACTTATTTCAAGAGACAATTTAGGAATTTCATTCTGGCATACATCGTAGATGACTTCAGCGTTGATATCGAAATAATGGTGTGAAATTATATCTCGAAGTCCCATTGCCTTTTGCCATTCAATAGCAGGATACAGTACTAACAATTCCATATTAGTAATTTTATCTAAATTTTTCAGACTTTCTCCGATTGCAATTAATTGCATACAGATAGCATCTAATTTCTCAAGACCTCTCTCATCTTTTAAAAAATCCTCAGCAGTAACGATTCCTTTGAATCTGTTAGTAACTCTTTTGCAAGCTGTTAAAGTCTGCTGTAAGATTTCTATAGATAATGACTTATCGTACAATTATCCCCTCTCTTTCGATTCTCGACTTTAAGAAAGGATTCATATTATCTCTGATTATAACTATATCAACATGCTTTTCAGTTAATTTTTCAATGTCTTGTTTGATACCAATCAGATCAAAGGCTTTTACTGGTGATAGGTCAACAAAAATGTCTATATCACTTCCAGCTGAAATTTCTCCTCTTGCAACTGAACCGAATACACCGATTTTTCTAATGCGATCTTTATATCGAGAGTTATCCAAATATCTCTTTAATTCATTAAGAATTTCGCTCTTATTCATGTATATCCAACTTTTGTTTATTATTTCTTGCGCTTGGCGACACTTGGCGAACTTAGCGGTTTCATCTTTATTTAACCGCTCCGGAAGGAGTCCCGTAAGGACGGGACAGAGAACGCCCTAATGGGCAGGCAAAGAAACGCAGAGGGGTTTTTGTTTTAAAGTAAATGAGCATTTCTAAAGATAGCATAGACGAGAACAGTCAATAATACGCTGATGAGGGTTCCTATGATAAAATATTCAGAAATTTTCATCTTTGTATTGCAATCGCCCTGAATATCACCATAACGGAAAATGGCTTTAATTGTAAGAACAAATCCTATCAACGTTGGTTGCTCAATAATCAAAAAGGTCAGGATCAAAGCCCGTTCGAGATAACCGATCATGCGACCGGCATTTGGCGTTCCGGCCGGCATATCTTCAGGTAGAAATGGTTTAAGTAATAATTTGACGATAATTCCATTTACAAAAATAGTTACGATATATAAGGAAGTGTAAGCGAGAACCTTCGTCAGCATTTTAATCTTTGATTATTAGCATTTTATCGTTCTTGAATTGGCAATAGAGGTTGACAATTTTATTTATCAACGAATATAGTTGACATTTATTCATGCAACTCAGTAATTAGTTCCAGACTCCGAATAATTAATCGGATACCGGCATTGTTCAGCAGTTTATTAATGGATTCAGGAGATACATTTTCGATTTCGGCGACTTTGTGAATGCTGTGATTATCCCAATATAGATAGAACCGACGCCAATGTTTATCAGACCATTTCCTGGTCAAGGCGGTCAAGAGTAAAAAGCAGGCGTTTATTTCGGAATATTGGACAATTTCTTCAGTGGATAGCCAGGCGATAAGCTGGTCTTTTTTGGCAATGGCAAGTGCTTTTCGGGCTTGTAAGAATGCTTGTCCTTTGTTATGAGCGATAATTGGATTGATTGGTTGATCAATAGCGCCTATTCCAAAACCGAATCGAAAATGAAAAGGAGCCAGATGGCGATTTAAATCCATTAGTAAGCGATAGGGGTGATGGTTTTGATCATAAGGAAAAAGCAATTGAATTTCATCGCCAGCAAATAACATTGAAGGAATCAGGGTGTGAAAATCAGCGTCTATTTGCTTTAATTTTTCCGGAATTGTCGCAATTTGTTCCGTAGAAACATCTCGACTATTGATCATATCCGCAGTAATGACAAGATACTTACTCATAGAAAATTAATCATAGTTTATTAACCGCTAAGAACGCTAAGAACGCTTGTATCAATGTAGAATTTAGAATTTAGAATTTATGCCAAAGGCAATCCTTCGGAAGAATTATTTTTTCTCCGAATTCTGTTTGGTGGAAATGATGATAGATGTCAGTATTTTTGATAGTTCTTCTGTCTTCTCGATTAATTCATCCTTTTGAATATATCCGGATGATTTTAATAATCTTAACCAATAGTTTGTCTCTTTGGTTTCTTTCAATGAAATATTTACCCTGCTAAATAATTTTCAATAACATTCTCCATTTTTATAAATTTATTCAAGTAATAAAAGAAAATTTAACAGGGTGAAGTTTTGCGATGAATTCCTTCTTACTTTGCGACGATAATGCCTCTTCGATGTTTGCCCCAATAGAAGTCCCCGACCTTAGTATTTGTTTCGATAGTATAAATTCATTTTTCTGAGTCGTCAAATATTTATAAAGAGAAATGATTTCAAGTGCAAATTGAAAACTTTTATCTTTGACTGCGTTATCTTTATCCATTTACTAATTCTACATTCTAAATTCTAAATTATTTTTACTTTGCGAACGTGGCGAGAAATATCTCTTTTCTCTCGCAAAGACGCAAAGGCTGCAAAGTATTTTTATTTATAATTCCACTAATATCATTAAGTCCCTGTTTATTTTTCTTGGCGACTCTTGGCGTACTTGGCGGTTTACAATTTTTCCGGGTATGGCACAGCCCCGTCAACTACATTCTTCGACGGAGCATAGTTATATTCTGGTTTCTCACGGCTAAATTAAGCCGCCTCAAATCATCGGTGAGTTATTGTCAGGAACAGCTTTTCAGGGCATTCGTTTCAGGCATTTTGAGTGACATACTTTAATAATTCTTTCCCATTTCCTGTGACAAGCTAATTGATAATTTAAATTAATAAATCATAGTTAGGATGTCAATCAAATTTTAATCCTTTAAGATCGAACCAATGTTTAGTTGAGATTGATGTGCGCTAAATCACTTTTTACCTACTCTTGCGATTATCTCAGAAAAAGTATCTTGCTATAACCTTCCGTCGTATTCCGCCAGAATTCCTTTGACATCATAGATAACGGTTCGATTATTTTTCAATGGCTTTAAGTTCAATGTTTTAAATTCATTGTGAGCAACTGCCAATACGATAGCATCATAATGGGGAAGTTGCTTATTACCCATTTTTTGGCTGAATTGAGCGACTAAATCTATTCCGTATTCACGTTTGACTTCCTTGGAATCCGCCCAAGGATCGTAAACATCAACCTGACACCCATATTGTTGAAGTTCAGTAATAATGTCAATGACTCGAGAATTGCGCACATCGGGGCAATTTTCCTTAAAGGTGATGCCCAGAATCAATACCTGCGAGGCATTAATTGTGTGCCCTTTTTTGATCATCAGTTTGACGACTTGTTCAGCCACATAAAAACCCATTGAATCGTTGATTCTTCGTCCCGCTAAAATGACTTCCGGATGATAGCCTATGCCCTGAGCTTTAAATGTTAAATAATATGGATCAACGCCGATGCAATGCCCGCCAACCAAACCGGGTTGGAAAGGCAGAAAATTCCATTTAGTCCCAGCCGCTTCCAATACTTCTTTAGTATCAATGCTCATCATATTGAAAAGCTTGGCGAGTTCGTTGACAAACGCAATGTTGAGATCGCGCTGAGTATTTTCAATTACTTTAGCGGCTTCGGCAACTTTTATAGATGAAGCCAGGAAAGTTCCGGCAGTGATGATAGTTTGGTAAAGAGCATCAATTTTGTGAGCAATTTCGGGTGTGGAACCGGAAGTAACTTTTTTAATTTTCGTTACGGTATGAATTTTATCGCCGGGATTGATTCGTTCTGGAGAAAAGCCGCAGAAAAAGTCGGTATTGAAATGCAAGCCACTGCCTTTCTCGAGAATGGGCACACAAACCTCTTCAGTGCACCCCGGATAAACCGTGGATTCATAAATGACAATATCACCCTTTTTGAGAACTTTACTGACCGTTTCGGTGGCTTTGATGACCGGCGTCAGATCGGGACGCTTGTATTGATCAATAGGAGTAGGCACGGTGACAATGTAATAGTTGCAGGGTCGAATATCGTCGAGTTGATCGGTTAAGAACAGACCAGTTCGCCCGTTTTGGTTGATTAAGACCGACTTCAGGTGGTCGTCTTCAACTTCCAGGGTGGCATCGTGGCCATTTCGTAATTCTTCCACTCGTTCTTTCTTAATATCGAATCCGGTTACGGGAAAATTTTTAGCAAACTCGACTGCCAGCGGCAATCCGACGTAACCAAGTCCAATGATGCTGATTCTGTCGGTACTCATAGATTCTCCGATTTATTTAGGTTAAGTTTAAGGCAAAGTTTTTGTGTAAAATTAGACATTGGGATTTGAACCAGAATTTCGATAAGGTCTAATTGTAATAGATTCTTGTGAATCGTTTAAAAAAATGATGATTTTATTGAGATCATCCTAAATATCATCATTGAAATATTTTATTTTGTGACCATATTCTGCGATCTCGATAGCCTCCTGCCAGTTCGGCATATCTTTGCAACTTTTAAACACCTTCTCTACTCACCTTTGTTTTTTCCTTCCCTCTACCTCTACCTCGACCTTAACCTCTTATAGCTTCAGCGGCAGGGCAACTTTCTGACCGGTTTGGGCTGATTTATAAATCGCGATAATCAGTTCGAGGCTCTTGCGACCACTGCGTCCATCGGTATTGGCTTCCTCGGCTCCATTTAAAACGGCAATCACATTTTTATAATAAGGCAAATGTCCTAAGCCGTAAATATTTGGTGGATTGTAATTGGCTTCGTGAACCAAACGATCGTCGTCGTCATAATCCTCAAATTCCCATTTCTCGATTTTGTTGATGGCTACGCCGCCAAGTTTAGCGGTGCCTTTTTCACCGAGAATTGTTATAGAACCTTCGAAATTCTTAGGATAAGTCAGCATCGTGACGTTGATCGTTCCAATTGCGCCATTGCGGAATTTAATTATAGCCGAGCCGGTGTCTTCGGTCTCGATTTTACGCGCCATAGTAGCGGTTTCAGCCATAACGTGATCCGCTGGGCCTAACAGCCAGAGTAACGCATCAACATAATGACTGGCTTGATTCATAAATGAACCACCGTCGAATTCCCAAGTGCCGCGCCATTTTGCCTGCGAATAATATTCCTGCGGTCTTTGCCAGAAAACATTCGTCTGCGCCATATAAATTTTTCCAAAACGGCCTTTGTCCACTGCTCTTTTAAGTAGTTGGGAAGTAGTATTTAGCCGATTTTGTTTGACGACAAATAACTGAACTTTGTTATCGTCGCAGGCTTTAATCAGGGCATCAGCGCCCGCCAGTGAAATAGCCATCGGTTTTTCGGAAATGACATGAATGCCTTTCTGAGCGGCTTTAATGCCGTGTTCCGGATGCAGACCGCTGGGCGTACAGATTGAAATAATATCAATATCATCTCTTTCGAGCATTTTATCATAATCAGTGTACCAATCAACTCCGTATTTTTCACCGGCAGAGCGGGCACGTTCCTCAATAATATCGCAGACCGCGACTAATTTCAGGTCATTAGATAATTGATTGATGGATTCAAAGTGATTTTTAGAAATTCGACCGCAACCAATAAGGGCAATATTGTACATCATTACCTCGTTTATTTTCTCGCAAAGAACGCTAAGGTTTTTTATTTATTACATTCTTCTCTTAGCGTCACTTGGCGTCCTTGGCGGTTTCATCCTTGTTTAACCGCAAAGAACGCAAAGTATTTTATTAAACCTTTATAGTCTATTTATCACCAAGGATGCAAAGTTTCAAACGGACACAAAGTATTTTTATATAGTTTTATAAATTATTAACTATGCGAGTAATACCATCTTTTAGATGGGCTTCATTAAAATTGATTAACAAACCAAGATGTCTCCCTGACAATCGCAAATAAGTTAAGAACTGCTTCTTATGAACTGGTAAGACTGATTCTATTGATTTAAACTCAACTATTACAGCATCATCAACTAATAAATCGATCCTAAAACCTGACTCGATCTTAAGATTTTCATAAAGTAGGGGAAGTATTTTTTGCCGCTCAACCGGAAAACCTTTTTTCGGTAGCTGGTAAGCAAGTAATTTTTCATAAACTGACTCAAATAAACCTGGTCCAAATTTGGTGTGAATTTCAAAAGCCGTATCGAGAAAATTTTTTGCAACTTCATTCTCATTCATTACTTAAGAACACTTTTGCGAACTCTTTATTCCTTTGCATCCTTGGCGAGAAGTACCCCATTCTCAAGCAAGTATTCCAACCCACAGCGTGGACACTTGATTTCTTTTTCAAATTTTGGTAGAATCTCGCCGCATTCGCAAGCCCAGCCAATCTGACGGGCAGGTACTCCGACCATTAAAGCATAATCGGGAACATCTTTCGTCACCACTGCTCCGGCTCCAATAAAAGCATGACGACCGATTGTATTTCCACAAACAATCGTAGCATTAGCGCCGATCGAAGCGCCTTCCTTAACCAGAGTTTTACGATAAAATTCCGCGCCTCTTTGGGGATATTTACAACGCGGATCTATTACGTTCGTAAAAACCATCGAAGGTCCACAAAAGACATAATCTTCGAGAGTAACACCTTCATAGACCGAGACATTATTCTGAATTTTCACAAAATTGCCGATTACAACGTTGTTGCCGACATTGACATTCTGCCCAATCGAACAGCCGCGACCGATTTTCGCACCGGACTGAATATGACAGAAGTGCCAGATTTTGGTATCTTCGCCAATCTCGACATTATCGTCAATGTAACTGGATTTGTGAACGAAATACTTCATACTCACGTTTTAATGGTAAAGAAGATAAAAACTGAATAGTATTAACCGGAAAATTCAATAATTTTTCGTGCTAATCTACTTCCTAATTTAATCCGCTATTCTTTTACTGAATTTTCAGATGCTTTCTCTATTTTGGACTTTACTAAACTTGTCGAATATTTCTATTTTAACTTTTAAAGGGCTTAATAGAACTTGAGAACTTTCTCCACCACATAAGCCTGCATATCTTCCATCAACTCCGGGTAGATTGGCAGAGCTAAGGAATGGGCGGCAGTATATTCGCTATGGGGAAAATCACCATTCTTATAACCAAGGTACTTAAAACATTCCTGCAAATGAAACGGTACGGGGTAATAGACTTCAGTGCCGATTTCATTATCAGCTAAATATTGACGCAGTTCGTCCCTTTTATCCGGCACCAAAATGACGTACTGATTATAAATGTGGTAGGATCTTTGATAAGCGACATAAGGCGCTTTTATCATAGAGTCGTTAAAAGCTTTATCATAATATTCGGCATGCTTTTGGCGAGCGAGATGCCAGCTTTCGAGGTGCGGTAATTTCACCAACAACGCCGCGGCTTGAATCGTGTCCAACCTAAAATTGCCACCAATTAGTGAGTGGTAATATTTCTGATGGGAGCCATGATTACGTAATTTGGTTATTTTCTCAGCTAAGGCTGAATCATTGGTAATAACCATTCCGCCGTCGCCGATTCCACCCAGATTTTTAGTTGGAAAAAAGGAAAAGCAACCCATTTTACCCATCGAACCGGCTTTTTTAATGCCATTTTTCGAGGGATAACTGGCTCCAATAGCCTGGGCGGCGTCCTCGATCACCGGAATATCGTACTTGCCCGCAATTTCTAAAATCGGATCGAGATCGGCACACTGACCATAGAGGTGAACTGGAATAATGGCTTTGACCTTTTTAATTTGCCTTGAATTTTTGATAAACCAATCGTGCAGTTGATTTGGGTCGAGATTGAAAGTACGAGGATCAATATCTATAAAAACTGGGCGGGCTCCCAAACGAGCGATAACTCCAGCCGTCGCAAAAAAAGAATATGGCGTCGTAATGACCAGATCGCCGGGTTTAACATCCAAAGCCATTAAAGCAACTAGCAAAGCGTCAGTTCCGGAACTAACGCCAACGGCAAATTGCACACCACAGTAATCGGCAATCTTCTCCTCGAGGTCAGCCACCGGTGGACCCATAATGTATTGGGTTGAATCCAATACCGCCGTAATGGCATTCAGCATTTCAGACCGTATGGTAGTTAATTGGGCTTTTAAATCGAGTAAGGGCACTTTCATAGTTACTTCCCAGATAGAGTATTTAATTTCAATGAGATATTAGTCTTTTATTTACTAGCGGTTAGAATTTGGCGCCGAACCTGAGTTACCGATCCTTTCCAAAGGCTCCGCCCCGTCAACTACATTCAGCGACGAGGCCAAGAAATAAATCCATCGAATTTCAGGATATTTTGAGCTAATTACTAAACTTCTGTCGTGACTTCTCTCACAAAAGCACGGATTTCGCTATATGCTTCCGGTGATTACCAACTTCCAAAATCAATAAATTGAAAGGATTTTATGTCAATTCCATGTCATTTTCAGTTAGCAATATTCCCTGTATTTCTCAATATCACTCAAACAAAGTAATTTCAAAAAAAATAGCATCAATTCCAATATAAAAAATTGAGTCCCCAACGAATTAATTGATATAGATCGTTAAAATTTGTTACATGCAATTAAATCTTCGGTAAAATTTTAAGAAATTTCCACCGATCTACTATCTGAAAATTTCACATACCGCCTTGTATCGTAGCCGCAAGTAGTTACGCCAGGTCGGCTTCAAATTCGGAGAAGAGTAGAAATCCCACATCACAGCGCGCGGCGGAAACATTTGCCGCCATAAATAAGCAATTTTTTGAGACAACCTTGGTAAATAAATCAGCGGCAGTAAGATTCGGGCTCGCGCCAGTGAGGTAAATAGTCCCCCCTGTAAGATTACCTCTGTATTTATTTTATAAGACAATCCCGAACATCTTACTTTAGGATATTCAAACAATTGCGGTGAGTCATTCCACAAATCAGATGAAACCCGAGAAAAGATATTCCATACACGTGTCAAGTTATATGTCTTGATTAGATGTTGAAAATCGGCTTTATCGAAATCAGGCAATTTAGTATTTTGTCGGCAGTCAATAATCCAAATCAACTTAAAATAATAATGCTTAAACGCATGATATAGCAAATAAAGAGCTTGGTGAGATAGATCGAAAGTTTGATATTCACGATCGCCAATCTTAATTATTCTGGAATGCGACCAAAAGTCAGCAAAATCGAAGTGAAACGGGTGCAAGCGACTGCTTAAGCCAGTATGCACATCAATCGCCACCAATGGATTCTTTACCGAAATATAATGGCGGGCAAATCTGTACTTCTTGATGATTTCTGCAGGAAAATTAGTGTAAAGGTCATCATCCAACTCACAACCTAATTCACCTAATATCGTATGAACTTTTTCCAGTGATTCAGGCTGAATTAAAATATCCAGATCGCCAAAAGGGCGCTGATAAGGGAATTCATACAATTCATAAGCTAAAACTGGTCCTTTGAACAAACGGTATTCGATGCTTGCGGCCCAAAATAGTTGATCGAGATTAGCCAGAAATTTTTCATAAACTATAAGTCGGCCGGCACTTTCCAGAGCATTAATTCGGCATTTTTCGAAAAATGTGGCTGAGATGGCTGGGAAAATTTTGGATAGAGTCACACGATAATCGGCAATCAGCGGTAGAATCTGATGGTATAATCCGAGATTATAGAGTTTATCCTCATTGAAAACGACATTATCAACGGCAATTTGATTTTCGGTTTCATCTAAAGCAACCCTACAAACTGCTCTTAAAAACCTACTTTCAGCATTCATTGCTTAGAAATATATACATAACCAGATAGAAAAACACATAAAAATTATTTCAGCTAATAATCACGAAAAGGAATAAAAGGTTATTGAAAGTTAGTTAAACGGAAGCCTATGGAAAACTGCCGATTCAGACCGCCCGAGCATTAAAAAGATCATTGTCAGGCATCAATCTTTTAAGAGCAAACTCATAATAGACCGGATTAATCTCGAAGCCAATGTAGTGACGTTTCAACATTTTACTTACTACTGCCACCTGCCCCGATCCTAAAAATGGATCGCAAACCAAATCGTCTTCCGAACTGGAATATTGCAAGATTTTTTTGATGACTTCAGCTGGTAATTTGGTAGGGGTTTTCTCTTTACCGGTCCAATATTCGCGCTTAATATACCAGACATCTTCTTTATCGCGGTAATGCAAACTTGAGCCAGATAAATCGCGGGCGTCTTTATCAAATCGGCTGTAGGGAAAAAATTTGCGCTGGCGATCATTCTTACAGACGTAAAGACAATGATAATGGGAAGTGACATAGCGCCGTCTGGTAACTACTCCAAACTGATACTGCCAGATCAGATGATTGACGGTCACGAAACCAACTTGATCAAGCGCTATCAACACTTCTTTTAAATTATTCCAACCGGAAAAAACATACATACTCCCGCTCGGTTTCAAAATCCGATAAGCTTGAGACATCCATTTGAGCGTAAAATTCAAATATTCATCCGCTGGAATTTCAGTATAACCCTCCAACACTCGCGACGGAGTTCTATGATAATTATTCCGCTGGGCTTTGAAATTAATCGCAAACGGTGGGTCAGTAATTATCAAATCAACAAAATCCTGCGGCATCTTTTGCATCCCGATAACGCAATCAATATTATAAATATGATCAGGTGCCAGTATTAGTTGGAAATCTTCCGATTTAGTTCTTCCCGACATAGCAGATTATCAGAATCGCCAAGTGAACTTGGTTGTCAATCGACTAGCCAGCCTCACATAATCAGGCTTGGTGATGATGTCTTCTGGTACGTGACGCCCTCTTTTTCTTGGCGCCGGTATCGCTATAGTAAGAATAGTAGCGATAATAGTAATAGTATGAATCATAGCCAGTTGACATATTCACTCCATTCAGTACGGCTCCGACTAGGTTTGCTTTTACCTGCCTCAACAGTTCGATTGATCTCTCAAGTACTCTCAGATCGGTCGAACCGGCTCTAACCACCAGTAAAATTGCATCAGTAAGTCGTGATAGAACAGTCGCATCGGTAACAGCGATAACCGGCGGAGTATCAAACAGGATTATATCGTATTTTTCTCGCGCTCTTTCCATAAAATTTTTAAGACGCTGAGAGGCTAAGAGTTCCGAAGGATTAGGCGGAATATCACCGCAAGTTATTAAGTCAAGATTGGGAACTTCAGTCTGGTGAATAACCTCTTCATCCGGCAAGTTCTCAATTAAAAGGTGGGTTAAGCCGGGAGCTCGTTGAAATTCGAATACCTTATGTTGAATCGGCTTGCGCAAATCGGCATCAATTAGCAGAACTTTCTTACCCAGATTGGCAAAAGTAATAGCAATATTAATGACCGTGGTGGACTTGCCATCGCCGGGGCCAGCACTGGTAACGAGCAGACTCTTGATTGGGCGGTCGGGACTCATAAACTGGATATTAGTGCGTAGAGTGCGGTAGGCTTCGGCAACGGCCGACTTGGGATCATAATGGGAAACCAACCGCGCTTTGACCAGTACTTCCTCTCCGTTGTTTTTATCCTTATAAACTTTGCCAATTTTCTCGACAGCGCTTTTGACATCAATGGTCGGAATGATCGCTATCGCCGTCAATCCTAACCGCTGTAAATCCTCACCCGATTTAATCGAATGATCGAGATAATCACGGATAAATGCAATCCCGACTCCCGCACCTAATCCCAGAAATAAACCTAAAAGCAGATTCATCTTCTTTTTGGGCTTGACCGGTTTTTCGGGTGGAATGGCTGGATCAATAATGCGAACATTACTAATCTTACTGGCTTCGGTAATCCGCGATTCCTGAAGTTTCGTTTTCATCAGGATATAGTACTTTTCATTTACCTGACGTTCACGATCCAGGCGGGCATATTCGAGAGTACTGGCTGGGAGTCTATCAAGTCGGGCAGAATACTGATCAACTAATTTTTTATATTCATTACATTTGGCTTCCAGGGAAATGACCTCGATATTGTTCATTATTACCTTATTGAGTAGTTCAGCCGAAATTTTAGATTGCTCTTCGGGCGTCAATCCTAAATTGGTAATCTTTTCAGCTTCTTCAAATAGCTTCTGCTTTAAATCTGTAATTCTTTTATCCAGCTCTTTGATTGCCGGGTGGTCAGCACTATAACCTTGAACGGTCATTACTGTAATTTTTTCGGCTTCCATTTCGGCAATACTTTGACGAAGTTGAGCTACGAAGGGATTAGTGGTATTGACCGATTCCTGGATAACCATTTGCTCGCGTTCGGTTAGCATTCTCTGTTGATTATCAAGAGTTTGCTGAGCTATTTTCAGATCAGCTAGAGTTGTATAATAAGTAGCCTCAAAAGTGCTGAGTTGATCAATTAAAATTTTAGCAGTTTCATCCAGACCGAAAATACCTTCTTGGCGCTGGTAATTTTTCAAAGCCTCTTCCGACTCTTTCAGGTCCTTTTCTATTTTTTCGAGTTGTTCCTCGAGGAAGTTTTTCATCTCGATCACTTCCCCAAGGTTGTATTCTACATCGGTCTTATAATATTCACTTGCGATCGTATTAGCAATTAGGGCGGCTTCTATGGGATCAACGGAAGAAATTGTCAACCGAATAGCTTCAGTTTCGCGAATCGGTTCGACTTTCATAGATGTCATTAAATTTTTGACAATAGCTCGATCGAGGGTATCAACTACCATCAAATCTTCCTCTTGGGACGGCATAAAAATATGCTGTAATCCGCTGGTTATGCCGCCCATCAGATCTCCTAAGCCAACGCCTTTTTTATGGTATTTTCTTGTTTCTAAAAGGTATAGACTGTCAGCATAAGGCGAATTACGTAAGGCTTTGATTACATTTCGCGCTAGAGCAGTGCTTTTCAACACCTCTATCTCGTTATTGACTTTCATGTAACTCATCGGTAACAATGGATTCTGGAATAAAGTGCTGGTAGAAGCGGCGCGGCCGGAGAGCATCAGAGTCGTAGATGCCTGATATTCCGGCGGAGTGGTAAAAGTAATGTATATTGTGAGGAGCATAACCACGACGAAAACGATTCCGATGATCCAGCGGCCTCGATAAATAATCCGAAAATAATCCTGAAGCGAAACTTCCTTTTCTGTTTCAGTAAAGCTTCTTTCCGGAATTCCTGTTTTGATATTACCATTCATAGTTTCCATTGAGTAATCCTATGCTCCTTTCTCAACATACACTTCGACTGTACTCTTGAAATTTAATTGATATTTAAGAAAATAAAACAAACCCAAAGTGGTTAGACTAATAAAACCGACTGCGTGCATAATTACCGCCACAGCTTGAGCTTTCGACAATTCTAACCCTAGAAAAACCAGAATGCCGATCGTCGCGGCATGATAGGTTCCCACGTAGCCGGGAGCCGACGGAACTGAAATGATGGCAGAAGTAACAAAAAAAACCAGCAATAAATCGAACAAATCGAAGTAAACCTGTAAGGACGCGCCCATCAACCAGAAATTGCCGATATTAACCGCCCAGATCAAGAACGATTGAAAGATAATCAATCCCAGATGCGGCGTTTCTCGCAAGGTCGTCAAACCTTGCCAAAAATTCTTAACCGTCTTGCCTATTTTACTATCATCTAAATTTTTTATCTTTAGCATCTTTTGCTTGAAGAACCTTTTCAGTGCAACTTTTTTAAGGTTTGAAATATATACCAAAATAAATAAAATTAAAATAACTATTCCACTAATTAAACCGCTTGTTCGAACCCATTTAGGCATACCCGGGAAAAAAATAGCTCCACTGATTAGAACTATAATAAAAGTCAGAACATCGAGAGTCCGCTCCAATACAATAGTCCCGAATACGGCGCTAACCGGTATATTTTGGGTTTTACTCAGAGCATAACCCCTGAGAATTTCTCCCATACGAAAGGGAAAAACATGGTTACCGAAATAACCGATCATCTCCATCTCAAAAACCTGTTTAACAGGCAAATCATTTATCGGTAAAATCAAATATTTCCAGCGCCAACCGCGTATCCCGATTAGAAAAACCATAACCGCCATTGACAATCCAAAAATCCAGAGGTTGGTCAGACGCAAGTAACTTAAAAATTCGGTGCTATCAAATTTGCGGAAGCCCAAATAAAGTCCCAAAATACTGATGGCAAAGGCGAATAACGTCTTCGGACTAATGAGTTTTTTCCAAATATTACTGGAGTTATTTTTCATGGCCGTAAATCTATTAGTTCATCGCCTTCATTTAAATTAATTTTGAATAATCCGGTATCGGCTCGCCCCAAAGCGATCAGAGTATCTAATTCAATATTAACCAAATTATCTTGAAAATCACGATATTCAGCCGATACTATCCTTCCGCGTTCACGATCAATTTTCATCTGTAAGGAACGGATACAGCCATCTTTAGAAGACGGTTTCAATTCTACAACAGCTAAAAGACCATTTTGGCACTCACTTTTACTAATCTGATAACCGTCGAAGGAACCACTTAAAATATCCCAAATCAATTTTAGACTGGAACGCGGATTGAATTCTTCAACTATTACTTGCCGATTAACTTTATCGTAGGTCCAGAGCCATTGACCATCATACACGATTTCCTCTTCCGTTTGACTCACGCGAAACTGGTTATCAGAGCCTAGAAAAAAGATACCGCTGTATTTACTCAAATTGGCATTGTCCGGCATTGCCAGTCGGACCGTAAACCCGATTTTAAACGGCACCGCTGATTGATAACAGTGCGCGACCTTTTTAAGAATCACCTGAGTGGTTTCTTGAGCTAATAATAATATTGGAATAGTCAGTAAAACAGACAAGATTATAGAATTGAAAATATATTTACGAGTTACCAATTTCACGGCAATAATTTAAGAAGTTTTCAGTTAGTAGCTTTGATATTTATCACAGAATTTCAGACCTCGTCTTCGTCATTTTGAATTTTATTCAATTGCTCCAGATAATCTTCATCCACTAAAACTTCGCGAGCTTTACTACCGGTAAACGCCCCGACGATGCTGGCTTTTTCCAGTTCATCAATTAACCGAGCGGCTCGGGAATAACCGATTTTTAGTCGGCGTTGGAGAAGAGAAATCGAACCTTGCTGATGAGTTACGACCAAACGCAAAGCTTCATAATAGAGCGGGTCTTTTTCGCTGTCATCGTATAAGCCGAATTCTTCTACGCTTTCTTCTTTTACCGAGGGTAATTCGACCTGACCCGGTCGGGGTTGGTTCTCAATATGCTCCAGAATTCGTTCAATTTCTTCCAGTGAAATATAAGCGCTGTGAACTCGGAAAGGCTCGGGATTTTGAGGTGTGGTAATTAACAAATCGCCGCGGCCTAGTAATTTTTCGGCACCATTTAAATCCAGAATCGTTCGCGAATCAATTTTTGAAGCCACTTGAAAGGCGATACGAGCAGGGAAATTAGCTTTGATAACGCCGGTGATGACATCAACTGACGGGCGCTGGGTGGCAATAATCAAATGAATACCCACCGCCCGTGCCATCTGAGCTAAGCGCGTAATCGGTTCTTCGACTTCTTTGGCTGAGGTGAGCATCAAATCGGCAAGTTCATCAATTACAATGATAATATACGGCAGGAATTCTTTATCCAGTTCACCACTGACCACCCGGTTATTATATTCATCAATATTGCGTACGGTAGCACTCGCCAGAATTTCATAGCGCCGTTCCATTTCAAGTTCGACGGAACGCAAGGCTACAATCGCATTATCCGCCCGAGTAATAACGTCTTCATCCAGATCCTCACAAGTTATTAAATGATAACCTTCCAGGGCTTTGAAAATGGACAATTCCAATTTTTTAGGATCAATCAGCATAAATTTGACTTCATCCGGTCGAGCTAAATAAAGAAGGCTGGCGATAATAGTGTTAATGCAGACACTTTTACCGGAGCCAGTTGCACCGGCAATTAGCAGATGAGGCATACGCGCCAAATCGAGAGTATAAATTTCACCAGAGGTGGTTTTTCCGAGAGCGATGGTCAGTTTCGACTTAGCACTGGCGAATTGCCGTGAGCCGATTATACTGCGCAGATAGACAATTTCCGGATTACGGTTGGGAATCTCGACGCCGACCACCGATTTACCCGGAATCGGAGCTACGATCCGGATGCGTTTAGCGGAAAGAATCCGCGCCAGATCATCGGCTAAGGCGGCGATTTTACTAACCCGCACGCCGACGGCAGGTTCAATTTCATATCGGGTAATAATCGGACCTGGCGAAACGTTGACCACCTTACCTTTTACGCCAAAGGTTTCCAGTGCATTTTCCAGCAACTGGGCATTTTCAGCCATCTCTTCCTTAGTCACCGAATCTCTTGACTCTGGTGGTAATTCGAGTAAATCAATAGGCGGCAGTTGATATACTCCGCCTGAGGTCTCAGATTTAGTTACTGGTTCGACTTTTGGTTCGATTATTGGCGGTTGTGGTTCAACCGACTTTTTAATTTTGACTGGTCGAGTAGCTTCGGTTTCAGATTGAACAACTGCGGCATCCTTTTCCGATTGCGATACAGAAAACTCCCGTTCAGGAATACGAGGTTGAGGTATTTCGCCGGATGTTCTTTCCTTTTTTGGGTGACGATGCGAACGCCATTTAGCGATCGGGCTATAAAAACTCCAAGTAAAATAGCCGCGGATCGTCACCAAAGCCAGCACTAAGAGTACAATCACCGTGCCGGTAAACCCCAGCCAATCACACATTACCTTGGCAAAGACTCCGCCAACCAAGCCACTATAGCGGAAACCGAAGTTACTGTCCACATTTTCTCTAACAGCCGGTAGTCCCAGAGCTACCGATACTAATAGAGCCATAAAAATAGAATATAAACTGAACCGGATTAATATCTTGCGTTCCTTATCGGCAAATAACCACCAGCCCCAGACCAACATCAATACCGGAAAAATGAAAACCGCAACTCCGAGGGTGTATTTAATCAAATAATGGGAAATATATACTCCCACAATTCCCATCCAGTTTTGGATAGCGACATTTTTCGAGATAGTCGGTTCTTCAATCGGATTGTAGGAAATCAAGCTCAGCATAATTAAAATACCGAGTGCAATAAGTAAAATGCCGAGTATTTCCTGCTGTCGGTTATTCACTGCGTTCTCGCTGGGATGAATGGGGTTTTTACGATTACAGCTTTTAGTAATTTGCCGCGAATTTCGATTTCAATCGGCGTTCCGACAGCACTATATTCGGAAGCGACATAGGCAATTCCGATTCCTTTGTTTAAAGTCGGCGACTGGGTTCCACTGGTTACTAGACCGATTTCCTGGCCATTTTTAAAAACCTTATAGCCATGGCGCGGAATACCTGGCTCGAGCATTTCAAAGCCGACACTTTTACGTTTTAAGCCTTCCGCTTTTATTTTGAGTAGCGCTGCTTTTCCGATGAAATCTGGTTTGTCAAGTTTAGTAATCCAGCCCAGTCCGGCTTCCAGCGGATTAGTCGTCTGATCAATATCGTTGCCATAGAGTGCATATTTCATTTCGAGGCGGAGAGTATCACGGGCACCTAATCCAATTGGTTGGATATCGTATTTTGCCCCGGCTTGAAAAATAGCCTCCCAAAGTCTGGCACTGTCAGCCGGTTTATGATAAATTTCCAGCCCTTTTTCGCCGGTATAACCAGTCCGCGACAGGATAGCCGGAACGTTTGCTATCTCACCTTCCCGAAAATGATAAAATTCAATTTCATTTAAATTGATTGGCGTTAATGGTTGTAAGGTCTCAAGGGCTAACGGACCTTGAACAGCCAGAAGTCCGGTTTCATCGGAAATATCAGTCAATTCCACTCCCGCAGGAAGATGTTGCTTGATCCAGTTAAAATCTTTCTCCAGATTGGCGGCATTGACGACCAGCATAAAATGATCAGCAAAACGATAAACAAGTAAATCATCAACGATTCCACCGTCGGGATAGCACATTGCAGAATATTGCACTTGACCGATTGCTAATTTGGACACATCATTTATCGTAATGTAATTCAAAAAGTCCTCAGCGGAGGAACCCCTGACGATGAATTCACCCATATGGGAAACATCGAAAACTCCGACTGTTGTTCGGACGCGGCGGTGTTCTTCCATAATACCGCGATATTGAATCGGCATCCAGTAACCGGCAAAAGGCACAAGTTTGGCGTTACAAGCCAAGTGCTGGTCATAAAATGGGGTCTTTTTTACCTGATTGTTAGCGCTTTCCATATTTCCGCCTTACATTTGATTAAGAGCCGCTTTGATATATTTTTCAACGGGCGCAGAGTCACCGAGTTCCTTGACAGCTTTGCGTAGAGCATTCAGAGCTTCTGCCCGCCGGTAACCGAGCGAAATCAGGGCGCGTAATGCTTCCTCGCCAGTCGCTCCCAAAGTAACAGTCGCAAGTTCACCGGAAACAACCTCAGATGTCTGTCCAATTTTCTCTCCCAATTCAACGATAATTCGTCGCGCCGTTTTTAATCCAATACCTGGAATTAAGGTTAGAGATTCGACATCACCGTCTAATATCCGACGCCGAAATTGTTCGGGACTAGTGCCAGAGAGAATCGTCATTGCCATCTTTGGTCCGATGCCGGATACGCTGATTAGCAGTAAAAACAGCTCTTTTTCCTCGGGAGTAGCAAAGCCATACAAAGCCTGGATATCTTCGCGAACATGATAGTAAGTGAGTAACTTGGCATTTTGACCGGTAGCTGGTAGAGCGGAATACGTTGATAAAGGAATATTAATCTGATAACCAATACCGTTGACATCAATTATGACCGAAGTAGGCTCTTTCTGGAATAATTTTCCACTAATATAAGCAAACATACTTTAATCCCTAATGTTTGGACGGTTAAGGTGACAGATTGCTGCCGCCATAGCATCAGCGGCATCGAAGGATTCCGGTTCTTGCGAGAGGCCTAAAATCCGACTAACCATATATTGCACCTGTTCTTTAGATGCTAAACCGTTACCAACTACAGCCGATTTTATTTTGGTGGGTGGATATTCGGCAATCGTCAAGCCGGCATTGGCGCCTGCCAGTAATACTGCTCCCCGTGCATGTCCCATCAGAAGTGCAGTTTTGATGTTCTGGGCATAGATAGCTTCCTCCACTACCATGATAGACGGTTTCCAAGCTTCAATAATCTGGAGCAATTCCGTATAAATGTGTTTTAAACGCAGATTAAAGGCTTCACGAGGAGTAGTCACGATTGAGCCATGGGTAAGACAAGAGAGCTTAGAGCCGTTTTTACTAACGATAGCGTACCCGGTGCGATTGATACCATGGTCAACGCCGATTACTCTAAGTTCTTCAGACATTATCCGGCACTCTGTTGCAATTCAGCCAGTAATTTATCATCAATATCGAAGTTGGCGTAAACATTTTGAATATCGTCATGATCCTCGAGAGCATCCATTAGACTTATGATTTTCGGAGCGTTTTTTTCATCTACTTTGATAGTAGTTTTAGGAATCATGGTTACGGCGGCGCTGGCAATGGCAATCTTAGCCGATTCCAGCGCTTTTTTTACCTTTTCAAAATGACCGGGATCAACGCTGACTTCATAAACGTCGTCTTCAGTGCTAATATCGTCGGCGCCAGCCTCCAGAGCAATCACCAGAAGATCGTCTTCCGTGCAAGTATCTTTATTCACGGTAATGATACCTTTCTTTTCAAAATTATAGGCGACACTGCCGGTGGTAGCTAAATTCCCGCCGTGGCGGGTTAAAATGTGGCGCAGTTCAGAAACGGTGCGATTTTTATTATCGGTTAAGGCTTCCATTAGAATTGCCACGCCGCCGGGTCCGTAGGCTTCATAAGTGATTTCTTCGTAATTGACGCTTTCAATTTCACCGGTGCCTTTTTTGATGGCTCGTTCGACATTAGCTAAAGGCATATTAGCCGCTTTAGCCGCTAAGACCGCTGTGCGGAGGCGCGGATTAGCATTTTCATCGCCGCCGCCCATTTTAGCGGCGACTTGAATTTCCTTAATAATTTTAGTAAAAACCTTGCCGCGCTTGGCATCGAGAGCCCCCTTTTTTCGCTTAATTGTGCTCCATTTTGAATGGCCTGACATATTTAAAACCTCATCATTTTTAATATTTTGTTAAAATAAGCCTTCTTTAACAGCCAGCTTAACCTGAGTGCGGATTACCCAGGCGTCCCGATAGCCCAATTCTTGAGCCCGGACTAACAGGCGTTCGGCTTCTTCCCGCGTTGCACAGTTTCCTATTCGGATTTTATAATAAGGCAAATTGAACACTTTTTCAACTGTCGAATCACCAAATTGGCTTCGAATTTCATGGTAAATTGAATCAGCCAGGAAATAATCACTAGTGGAAAACACCTGAACTTTCCAGCCCATTTTTTCGATATAAACGATAGAATCAGCCGCATTATTAACTGGCGGTTTGGTCAACGGTTTAAGATCAGTAACAACTTCATATATCAGCGTGTTGTCCAGCATTGGTAGAGGCGGCTCCTTCAAAACGGCGGGATCAAAACTCTCATCCTGAGGTGCTATATTTTCCTGAGCTAGCAAACAAGCAAATGATAATAAAATTAAAACTACTATGGCTTTATTTTTCATATTCGTAAAATTAACACAGCCAAAATATACGGAGATTATGGGCAATTTTAAAAGAGATAAACAGTCTTAGGCGTTTAGATTTTAGCCACATCAGCGCTCAGTACCCAGCCTTGTTTCCCATCAACTAGCTCGATTTTTAGCCAATTTCCATCGGAATCAAGAATTTTAAACTTGGTTCCTTCGTGAATGATAAATAACTCAGTGCTACCGGCTTGAGGGGCGGATAGACTGCTGACCGTTCCACTTAGAACGATCCCAAAATCGCTGGCAGTCTCGATTCGATATTTTTGGAACAGGATCAAAGCCACTATAATACTGAGCGCACCTGAAACAATAAAAAGTGACTTTATTCCGCGGCGCAGACGTCTTAAATCCAGATTCAACCAAACGGCAAAACTACTAGCTGCAATTAAGAGTAAAATCGAGAATATCACCGCCCAACCACGCGTACTGAATAGATTCAAAAAATTTTGATACCAACGGAAAAGGAAAAATGGCGGTGGCGCCTCGACTCGGTCTTTGACACTCAAATTAGCCAATTGCAGGTTAAAAGCCACGTTCGGATCATTGGGCATAAGTCGGGCGGCGCGCTCATAATTCAGAATCGCATACCCGATATTATTGACGCGGTAATAAGCATTTGCCAGGTTAAAATATAGTGGACCGCTTTCATAGCCGCGCGCAATGATGCTCTCATACAAGCGAATGGCTTCCGGATAGTTTTCCTCCTGGTAAGCTCGATTACCTTGTTCAAACAATGAATCGAGTTCGGCTGGGTTTTCAGCTATTAGCCCGACGGTTAAACTTAAAATCAGAATCAATAGGCGCAAGTATTTCATTTTAAATCACTTTACTCAAAGCCGATACAATTTCACGACTGGAAGATAGCATCTCTTTTGGATCATCGGCGATTATCATCCCTGGTAGAAAGCGAATTTCGTCCAGCTTCTCGAGCAATTTTACGGTCTTTGTTATCAGTTCAGAATCAATGGCGTAACGTCTCAATTCTTGTTCAATTTCCTTGGGGCCTAAACCAGCCAGCGGTAAACCGAGCCGATCGGCGATATAACCGTTCACTGCCTGAGACAATTGAGCGTAAAAATCTTCACCGACGACATTATCCGCCATTTTTTGCAAAATCCGTAGACGGTTTTGCCATTTCGACCAGGCTTGTCGGCGTCGCGCAAAAGTCAGGTTGCTCTCCATTTTTTCAGTCCACCAGCGCAGAGTGATTGCACCAATTATAACCAGCATCGAAAAGCCATTGATCAGCCAAAACCAGAATTCGCTGAAAACAGTCTGCCCGGACTTACGCCAGACTGGGTTCTCCCGTATAATGAAACGAATATCCTGCCCGAGGAGTGAAACTTCGGTCTTGTTAAGCCCAACGCTTCGGTCAGAAAGCATATCTTCACTCCCAACGATTTTGACTTTGAAACTGCTGGTTGATATAGTTCGGTAGGTTTCGGTTTGCGGATCAAAGTAAGAAAACCAAATCGCTGGAACAGTTAGTAATCCAGGCCGACGGGGAATTAGCACATATTCATAAGTTACCGAGCCTTTAATACTTCCGCTCGACTTGTCTATTTTCTTTTCGATTTTAGGTTCAAAAACCTCGACGGAATTGGGTAAACTGGGCGGTGGTAATTTGATAGCATTAATATTACCACTGCCACTGATTTTATACTGGAGTGTCAAAGCTTGATCCTGTTTTACCTGCAGAGTATCAATTTTGCTTTCGATTTTAAATTGCCCAACTGCTCCGATAAATGAAGCGGGCTGGCCGCTTTCGGGAAGCGGTCTGACTCGAATCTTAATCGGCTCCGATTGAACTGTTACAATCTTTGTTTTCGAAAACATTGGATCATCGAAAAAAGAACCGCCAAAAAAGTCGTCGAAAATCGAACGCCGTTGACTAGGCTGGATTACTTCACAATCAACCACCATTGGATCAATGGTCAATTCCCCGGTAGTAGTTGCGAAAAGGGCTATTTGCTGAATTGTCGCCTTACGGTAGGCAACACCATTGACGGTTTCATTAGTTATAACCGGTTGAGTAGGCGCGTCCAGTTCTTCCTTCCAGAATCCCTGAGCATCGGGTAGTTTCTTACGGCCGAAGGTGCGCACATTCTTAAAGTACAGATCAAATGAAACTATTAATTCTTCACCCATATATATCGTAGTTTTAGGAACAACGGCTTTTAGGAAAACTTCCTCGCCGCTACTCGGAGTCACTTGTTTATCGGGAGTTCCCGAAGGTGGTGCGGAACGGGGTTGGGCAGGCGCGGAAGCAGTGACGTTAACAATGACCGGTTCAGTTGAATAGATTTTGCCGCGATATTTGATCGAAATAGGATTAATCATTAGTTTGCCGGCACGCGTAGGTGCAATTTGCCAGCTGACGGTTTTCGAGGCACTCATCTTACCATTGATGATTTGAATACTGCTGGACTGTGATGGTCCAGAAATCAGAACAAAGTCTGGACTTTCAGGAGGCGGAACTTCCGGAAAATCACTAATTCCTTCCAACGTAACCGAGAAAATTAGCACATCTTTGTCGGTAATGTTGTTCTGGTTAACCGAGGCGGATATGCGCAGGTCTTGGCCTAAGGCGTGCAGACAAATTAACTGCAAGAAAAACAGTAAGCTGAAGGTTTTTAATCTATTCATCCAGGAATTACCAATCTTTTTCCTTAGCCAGACCAGAAGCCTTCATTCGCATTTTTTCCTGCATTAGTTTTTTCTCATCATTCTTCAAGGCATCCAGAATTTGCGCGGCTTCCTTTTGACTTTTTTCTTTCTCTTGCCGATTTTGCTGAGATGGTTGTTGTTGAGCCTGTTGCTCTTGTTGCTCTTTATTTTGCGGCTGAGATTGTTGATCCGGTTGAGGTTGTTCTTCTGGCTGATTTTGTTGTTGATCCGGCTTTTGCTCCGACTGATTTTTATCTTGATTTTTCTGTTGTTGCAATATTTGCCGAGCCAATTCATAATTATATTTAGCATCGAAATCGCGGGGATTGTATTCGAGGGCTTTTTTATAAAAAGCCAGACTTTCTTCAATACGGCCACTCTGGAATAAGGTATTTCCGAGATTATAATAGACTGCCGATTTTCGCATTGGATCTTTGACGGAAATAGCCTTTTCAAATTCACGCCTAGCTTCTTCGATACGCTGGCTTTTATAAAGGGCGGCGCCTTTGCCAAAATGGGCTTCTTCCCAATCGTCGTGGTCTTTCAGAATACGATCATAAGCGCGGATTGCTTCCTGATAATTGCCTTTTTTATACTGACGCAGACCAGAATCAGCCGCCGATATTTTCAGCGGACATAAGATAACCACTCCCAGGGCAAATAAACTTAACCGACTTATACAATTTGAAATGGATTTAGATCTCGTCATATTTGTTCAAGAATTAGTCTCACGTGAGGCTGAGTTTCTCTTTTCCGGAATTAAAATTTCAGTAGTCAAAAGCACAAGACCAATTAATAAAAATATCTGATAGCGTTGCTGATAATCGGTATATTCGTGCGATTGCAGATTCTTCTTATCCATACCAGATATTTCGTGGGCAATTTTCTGAAAGGCATCTTTATTGGCACTCAGGTTATAATATTTTCCGCCCGTCAACGCTGCAATTTTTTGCATGGTTTCCTCTTCTAGGGCAGTCATTACGATATGTCCGGCACGGTCTTTCTTGAATTCTACTTCACCAGTCGTGATATTGCGCAGAGGTATCGGTGCCCCGGTGAGCGAACCGATTCCAACGGCATAAATAACTACACCTTCCTCAGCCGCCTGCTTGGCGATTTGATTAATGTCTCCCTCATGATCTTCTCCATCCGAAATAAGGATAATGACTTTGTGCTTTTTTTCGCCCGATTTAAAGGCTTTTAAACTAGTACTAATTGCATCAGCGATGGCGGTTCCCTGAGTACCAATTATGCCAGTATCACACGCATCGAGAAATAACTTAGCCGCACTATAATCCAGAGTCAGAGGACACTGCAGGTAACTGGTGCCGGCAAAGGCAACTATACCGATTCGATCGCCCATCAAACCATCAATAAAGCGATTGAGCTCAAATTTGGCGCGTTCCAGACGGTTGGGTTTGACATCTTCAGCCTTCATACTGATGGAAGTATCGAGCGCAATAATAATGTCCTGTCCGCGTCGTTTGACCTCAGTCAGTTTCTGACCGACCGCCGGTCCCAGCAACGCAATTCCCAAGAAAACCAGTCCGACGAGCCAAAGATTATTTTTTAGACGCCTTAATCCCGGGCGATAACCTTCTAACAATTTCTGAGAAAGTTCGATTCCGGCATACTGTTGGAGACTCTTACGATGCTGAATTCGGTTATAAATAAGCGCCAGTATCGCCAGAATTATTAGGCTCCAGAACCAGAGAAATTCCGAATGATAAAACTTGACCATCAGGGTGTCCTCCGCCAGATGGTTAATCCGATCAACCCGCTTAACGCAACCAATAAAAAGCCCGGCACTAAAAAGTAAGGATAAAGTTCGTTATAATTGACGAATTCGTGAACCTTGACTTCGGTTTTTTCCATTCCGCTGATTTCCTCGTAAATCATCGCCAGACTTTTTTCATCAGTTGCCCGGAAATACTTACCGCCAGTTTGATTAGCAATATCCTGCAAAAGAACTTCGTCAATTTCAGCATTTACCAGACGATATTGAATTTGGCCATTGGGCAATTCAATCGGATAAGGCGCTTGCCCTAATTTTCCGGCTCCAATCGTATAGATTTTGATCTCGAAGGCGTTTGCCAGATTAGCGGCGGTGCGCGGGTCAATTTCACCGGCATTATTACAGCCATCGGACAAGAGGATCATTATTTTGCTTTTAGCTTGACTTTCACGCAGACGATTGGTAGCATTGGCAATTGCCATCCCGATCGCCGTCCCATCGTATTTTTCTTCGACAATATCAACCTGATTCAGCAAGTCTTTCAAGACCCCATAATCAATGGTCAGTGGGCATTGCAAAAAACTCTCCGCCGCAAAAACGATTAAACCGATTCGGTCACTTTGACGTCCTTCGATAAACTTTTGGGCAACCGATTTAGCGGCTTCCAACCGATTGGGGCGGAAATCAATAGCCTTCATCGAGCTGGATATATCCAATACCAACATTATATCAATTCCCTCCGTGGTAAATTCCCGCCTGGTATTGCCACTTTGAGGCCGAGCCAACGCCATTATTAGGAGAGCAATTCCGATCAGTTTGGCAACAAACGGACCATGCACTTTATAAAAGGCGTGGCGATTTTTAACCTGTAAAATGTTTTTAATTGACGAATAACGCAGAGCGCCGGCATTTTTGTGGCCTCTTTTCCAATACCAGATAGCCAAGACCGGCACAAGAATTAGTAGAACTAAAAAACCCCAGTTTGCGAAATAGAACATACAGCTTAATCTGGTAGGTTACTCCTCATAATTTCGCTCTATATAATGAGCAATCCGTAAAATTGTTTCTTCATCGAAATAGCGGCCAATCAATTGGGCGCCAATCGGTAATCCTTCCGACGATTTACCGAGTGGAAAATTCAAAGCCGGCACGCCCGCTAAATTAGCCGGTACGGTATAAATATCACCGAGGTACATAGCCAGCGGATCGTCAATCTTGGAACCTATTTCGTAAGCGGTTGTCGGTGTAGTTGGCGTCAGAATCGCATCTACTTTCTTAAAAGCCTCTACGAAATCTTCCTTTATTAAACGCCTGACGCGCTGAGCTTTGTCGTAATATGCCTCATAATAACCAGCTGACAAAACGAATGTACCAAGCATAATGCGGCGAGTCACTTCTGCTCCGAATCCGGCATGTCTGGTCTCGCGATATAGAGTATCGAGATCGCCACCGCGTTGACTTAAACCATATCGGATACCGTCATAGCGTGCCAGATTGGAAGAAGCTTCGGCGGTAGCAATGATATAATAAGTGGCGATGGCATAAGGCGTATGCGGCAAAGTAATATCGGTGACGATCGCTCCTGATTTTTCCAAAAACTGAATGCACTGCTTGATGCGGTTGGCAATTTCGGGATCGAGTCCCTTGCTAAAATATTCGGTCGGCACGCCGATGCGCAGATTGCGGACATCTTTACTCAGCGCATTCTGATAATCTGGCACTGGTTCATCGGCGGTCGTCGAATCATTCTCATCGCGTCCGGCTATCACCTGTAACAGGCGTGCGCTATCGGCTACATTGCGCGAAAAAGTCCCAATCTGATCCAGAGACGAAGCAAAAGCTACCAACCCATAGCGCGACACTCGGCCATAAGTTGGTTTAAGACCAATAACGCCACAGAAAGAAGCCGGTTGGCGAATCGAACCGCCCGTGTCAGAACCGAGAGCTATATCCACCAGGTTCCCAGCTACCGCCGCGGCTGAACCACCACTGGACCCACCCGGAACTCGCTTCTCATTATGCGGATTATTCACCAAGCCGAAAGCCGAGAATTCGGTTGTAGAACCCATCGCGAATTCGTCCATATTCATTTTACCGACAATCAATCCATCCGCCTGCCGAATTTTAGTAACGACCGTGGCTTCATAAGGCGTCATAAAATTAGCCAGCATTCGCGAAGCACAGGTCGTCGGCAAACCAACCATACAGATGTTGTCTTTAATTCCGATGGTATATCCGGCTAATGAGCCGGCTTGGCCATTTTGAATCTTATAATTTATTTCATCATATTTTTCGGCAATATCCGGCGCAACTGAGATAAAAGCATTGTACGGATTAGGCTTAATCCGCTCGAGTAAATGCTCGATTCCTAATAGAAAAACTGTACCAGCCACCCGTTTTATTCCTTGGGTGTCGGTTGTTCAGTCGGATTGGTTGAATTTCCCGAATTATTTTTCGGTTTGGAATCTACATCCTTTATTTCATCTTGAATATCGCTGGCGGCTTTTTTGAATTCGCGTAAACTCTTGCCAATACTTTTGGCCAATTCAGGTAAGCGTTTAGCGCCAAACAAAAGCAAGAAAACAATTAAAATAAGAATTATTTCGCCAGTTCCTATGTTTCCCATTTTGACTCCTTTAGTTATCTCCAAAATCTCAGGATATAATAGGCTACAGCCAGCCCAATTATCCCGATAAAATTTAATTTCAAGGTAAAGCCCAACGTAATTGAAAACATTATGAGATCAATTACAGCTGGTCCAAGCATAATATCAATTGACCGTAGAAAAACTTCTTTGACTACTCCATCGGGAATTAACGAGCGCAGTAATTCACCGAGCAGAGAACCGATCATTGCACCCAGTAATAGAATACCAATCACGAATAAAATCGAAAGTTTGCGTTTTGTCGAATCCATCTTAATCTTTCCCTAGCAAAGATTTAAAAATCCCCAATCCGTCCACTGAACCGAGCACCTGTTCCGCCGCCCGTTCTGGATGCGGCATCATTCCCAGTACGTTCTTATCTTCATTCAGAATGCCAGCGATGTTAAGCTTCGATCCATTGGGATTGGTTGCCGGATTAACTTCCCCATCAGAATCGCAATACTGGAAAACAATTCTTCCCTGGTCTTGAAGTTGCTCCAAAGTATCATCATCGGCAAAATACTGACCACAGTAGTGGGCAATAGGCATTTTTAAAACTTGCCCTTCACTATACTCGCTGGTAAAAGCCGTGGCTTTATTGATTACTTTAAGGTAAACCTCCTGACAGCGAAATCGCATATGATCGTTAGGAATTAAAGCCCCGGGCAATAGCCCAGCTTCCAACAGTACCTGAAAACCGTTACATATCCCGATGACTTTTCCCCCTCTGGCGGCAAATTGAATAATGGCTGGCATAATCGGTGAAAAACGGGCTATCGCTCCCGCCCGCAAATAATCCCCGTAAGAAAAACCGCCCGGCAAAATGATTACATCGAAAAGTCGCAAAGTAGTATCTTTATGCCAGATATACTCAACTCTCGCTCCCAGAACATGTTTAATAACGTGATAAGCGTCATGATCGCAATTCGAGCCGGGGAACACCACTACTCCGAATTTTATCATTCCGTCTCCACTATTTCGTAATTATATCTCTGAATCACTGGATTAGAAAGAACGCGGTCGCATATTTCCCGAACCAATTTTTCGACATCGCTTCGCTCAAGATTGGATTTCAGCTTTATCTCAAAATATTTACCGACTGACAATTCTTCGATATTCTGATATCCGAGAGTTTTTAGAGCTTTTTGAATCGTTTTAGCCTCCGGATCGAGAATACCCTCTTTGTAAGACACTACCACTTTCGCTAACCACATTTAATGCGCCTTTCTTCTGGCTAAATGAATACGGGGTTCATCATAGCCGATTAACCATTGCAACAGATGAGTAATTATATAAACCATCACCAACGGAAATATAACATATCCATTGAAAATTACCATCCCGATCGTTATAAGAATTATCATCCCGGTTTTAAACGCAGTTGGCAAGCCGCGACGAAAACCAAGTTTGAGATTAACGCTAAAGCGAATATTACTTACCATCATAAACGATAATACTACCACCAGTGGAAGGATTATCTTCGGATTACCATAATTACCTAATACTTTATAACTAAACCAGATATAAGAGCCTATCGCCAGAGCGTTGGTCGGGGTTGGCATTCCAATGAAATAGCTTTTCTTGCCCACACCAGCCTGCAGATTAAAGCGCGCCAGCCGGACGCCGCCAAATAAAAGCGGAAAAAAGCTGATCAAGCCGCCAATAAATCCTAACTCGGATACAAATAGTTCGTGGATTAAGACTGCTGGCACCAAACAAAAAGAAACCATATCACAAAGCGAATCGAATTCGATCCCAAAATCAGACGTTTGATGAGTGAAACGGGCAATTTTTCCATCCAAACCATCAAAAATGAGAGCGACGATCATCAATTCCACCGCCGCAATATAATGCCCCTGGCTTATCTGGAGTAAAGCCAAAAATCCGGCAAACAGGTTCAAAATAGTCAAGATACTTGGAAGCAAATTGCGTCTCACCTTTATATTTCTCCAATCACGGTTTCTCCGGCTTTGACTTTCGCTCCCGGACAAATGTTAATTTTCAGTTTGCTCGGAATTATTAATTCTACCCGCGATCCAAACATTATCAAACCAAATCGCTCGCCTTTCTCTAAATTCTGGCTGACTTTCACCCGCGAAATAATCCGCCGCGCACAAAAACCGGCTATCTGAGTCACAGCAAGTTTGAGGTTATCTGTTTCCATCGTTATCCGGCATTGTTCGTTCTCAATCGCCGCTTCCGGCTTAAAAGCCGAGTGAAATTTACCACGCTTATGTTCAATTTGCCTTATAATCCCTGAATAGGGTGCGCGGTTAATATGCACGTCAAAAGGCGACATAAAAATGGCAATTTTAATCCCGCCGCCGACAAAAGGGTCATTTACTTCGCTGATTCCTACGACTTTTCCATCTGCAGGCGCAATTAGAAATGCCGGATTCTGAGGAGTGATTCGCTCCGGATCGCGGAAAAAATAGAGCGTAAAGATTATACTCACTAATGTCACCCAGAAAAGCACCATCATAATCCCCAAATCAAAATATTTAGCCAAAAAAATCGCCAGAACAGCAACAATCAACATCGGTATAATCAGGCGCAGGCTTTCTTTGGCAATCATTTTTGAATCCCTGTAATCCGCTTTAACATCTCGGTATAGGCTTCCTCCACCTCGCCCAAATCAAACCGAAAGCGGTCTTTGTCTAGTTTCCGGTTAGTGCCTTTTTCCCAGAAGCGGCAAGTATCCGGTGAAATTTCGTCAGCTAGTAGAATCTGGTCATTATAACGACCAAATTCCAGCTTAAAATCCACCAGGATTATCCCGATTGAATCAAAATATTCTTTCAGAATTTGATTGATTCGCAGTGCGGTGGCTTTGATAGCCGATAATTCGCCAGCATTAGCCAGATTAAACCGGATGATATGGTCGTCATTCATTGCTGGATCATGAAAGGCATCGTTTTTATAATAACATTCTACAATTGGCTCACTGAAAACCTGCCCTTCCGGTACTCCATAACGTTTGCAAAGACTGCCAGCCGCCACGTTACGTACTACTAATTCGACGGGGATAATTTTAACCCGCCGTACTAACATCTCGTTATCCGAGAGTTTTTTGATAAAATGAGTAGCAATTCCGTTATTTTCTAAAAGGCTAAATAGATGGCAACTGATTAGATTGTTCGCTACTCCTTTACCGCCAATCTGTCCTTTTTTAATGCCATCAAAGGCAGTGGCGTCATCTTTAAAAAACTGAATGACTAACTCCGGATCATCAGTAGAATAGACGATTTTGGCTTTCCCTTCGTATAATTTTTCATTCTTTTTCATAATTACCTGAGTCTATCCGTTCAAAAATTCTATTGATTCGAGTTAAAATTTTTTCGTAATTAAAATAAGACTCAATTTCGGTTGGATTTAACCATTTGAGAACATTCTCATCTTTCAAAAGCAATTCCTTAAAATCGGAGCCCGATTGCCAAACCTTCATCGCATTATTCTGGACAATGGTATAAGCCTCTTCACGACTTGCACCTTTTTCAATTATTGCCAGCATAATCTCTTGTGAAAAGATTAATCCGTGCATTCCTTCGAGATTACGGCGCATATTTTCAGGGTAAACGAGGAGATTTGTTAGCACTTTACTCATTTCATTGAGAATGAAATCAGTACAAATACAGGCGTCTGGCAGGATGACTCGCTCGTTGGAGGAATGTGAGATATCGCGTTCATGCCAGAGCGGAATATTTTCCATAGCGGTCACGGCATAGCCGCGCAGGAGTCGTGCCATTCCACAAATTCGCTCGGAAAGCACCGGATTACGCTTGTGCGGCATAGCAGATGAACCCTTCTGCCCTTCTGAGAAAAATTCCTCAACCTCCAGAACCTCTGTGCGTTGTAAGTGCCTGATTTCGGTCGCAATTTTTTCCAGAGTCGTTCCGATCAATGCCAGAGTAGCAATGAAAAAGGCATGGCGGTCACGCTGGATAATCTGGTTAGTGACTGGAGCGGGTTCCAGCCCGAGATTGTGGCAGACACGTTCTTCAACTTCCGGCTCAATGTGCTGGTAGGTACCGACGGCTCCGGAAATTTTCCCAACTCGAATATCATCCAGTGCCAGCTCAAATCGCTTAATATGGCGCCTGATTTCCTCGCGAAAGATTAGTAATTTAAACCCAAAAGTAATCGGCTCAGCATGGACACCGTGAGTACGCCCGATCATTAAACAATCTTTGTACTCAATACTTTTTTCAGTTAAAATTTTCTCCAACCGGTTCAGGTCAGCGAGAATCAATTGGCCTGCTTCGCTTAATTGAAGCGCCAGAGCAGTATCGAGTAAATCTGAAGAAGTCATCCCTTTGTGAATGAAGCGGGCGGCTGGGCCAACATTTTCACTGATATTAGTCAAAAAAGCGATAACATCGTGTTTGACTTCTTCCTCAATTTCTTGAATGCGTTTTAATGAAAATTTTGCCCGCGATTCAATTTCCTGCAAGGCTTCGTCGGGGATAATCCCCCGCTCATTTTGAACCCGACAAACTTCCAGCTCAACTCTCCACCAGGTCGCCAATTTATTCTCTTCCGACCAGATTCGTCCCATTGCAGGTCGCGTATAGCGTTCTATCATTGGCTATTCTAAAACTAGCTGGGTTTCATATTCACGATTACCACGTAAAAATCGGACTTTAATCTTATCGCCTTGCCTTAGCAAATTTTCCTGGATGTAAGCATATATTTCTTCCGCCCTGGCAACCTTTTTCCCGTTAATCGATATAATAACGTCGCCGACTTTCAGCCCAGAGCGTTCGGCTGGAGTACTTTTTTCCACTCGTGTGACAATTACACCGGTATTCGGCGGTAAATTTAAATAACTCGCTAAAAAACTATCCACATTCTGAAGCTCCCAGCCAATTTTAAAAGTTCGGCTGTCCTTACCGTACTGCTTAAGATTAGCTACAACCGCCTTTACCCGGTCAACCGGAATAGCAAAGCCGATTCCGATCGAGCCCTCACTAAATTGACCACCGGTGAAAATAAATGTGTTGATGCCAATGACTTCGCCCAGCGCATTTACTAATGGTCCACCACTGTTGCCGGTATTAATCGCCGCATCGGTTTGAATCATGTCCTGGTATAGGCGACCGCTCTGTTGAGGCCCAAAATCGAGGTCGGTTCCCGAAACTATCCCGATCGTAGCTGTCGGCTTATAATTAACGCTAAAAAGGCCAAAAGGATTACCGAGTGCAATTACCCATTCGCCAATAATTACGTCTTCCGAAGAACCCAGTTTGGCATACGTAAAAGACTTGCCATCAATCTTAAGCAAAGCGATATCGGAAATATTATCAATCCCGACTAATTTAGCCTTATATTCTTTGCCACCCATCAAAGTCACAACAATCTCTTCGGCACCTTCGACTACATGAGTATTGGTAACGATATAACCATCAGAACTGATTACTACGCCCGAACCGATGCTTTTTACTCGACGACGATATATCTGCTCGGGAAACAGCAAACTCCAGAGCGGGTCATTGAAAAACGGAGAGGCTACATACTCCTCAATTGCCGTGACGTTAATACCCGCCACAGCCGGGCTGACTTTTTCGATGGCCGCAGTTATGGCATTGCGGCGTGAATTACTGATTTCTTGTTGTTCTTGTGGAACAGCCAGTAAAAGGCTTACGCCGATAAACAAACTGCTAATTAACACCGAATTTATTTTTTTCACTTTTCGACCTTTTTCCAATCCTCCAGAAATTGGGTGATGCCCTTATCTGTTAGAGGATGTTTGACCATTTTTTCCATAACATTGAAAGGAATTGTACAAATATCCGCCCCGATTAGAGCCGCTTCCACAATATGCAACGGATTGCGAATACTGGCTACAATGATTTCCGTCCTGATACCATAATTGTCATAAATAGTCTTAATCTGCTGAACTAATTCCATCCCGACCTGATGAATATCATCCAGACGCCCGACGAAGGGACTGATAAAAGTTGCCCCGGCTTTCGCCGCCAGAATCGCCTGCAAAGGCGAAAAAATGAGGGTTGTATTAGTACGAATTCCCTTCTCGGATAAAATTTTGATAGCCTTTAATCCTTCCAAAGTAATCGGAACCTTGATGACCATATTTTTATGCAAAGCGGCTAAATCCTCAGCTTCGCGCACCATGCCTTCAGCATCTAAACTGACAACTTCGCCACTTACCGGTCCATTGACGGTCTCGCATATTTTGAGAAGAATCTCTTTAAAATTGCCCTTCTCCTTGGATAACAAAGTCGGATTAGTGGTAACACCATCCAATAGTCCCCAGGACTGAGCTTTTCTAATTTCTTCGAGATTAGCAGTGTCAATAAACAGTTTCATTTTTAATTGTCCTCCTGATATTTAACATTCCATAAAAACAGCCCCTGCGCCGGAGCTGTATAAACTTGCATTTTAGTATCATTTTTTCCAAGAAGATTCTTGAAAGCACCGATCGAATATTTTCCTCTGGCAACTTCCATCATTGAACCCACCAGCATCCTGACCATTGCATGTAAAAAGCGATTGGCGGTTATGATATAAACTAATAGTTCGTCCTGTTCTTCCCAGCGCGATTCGTAAATCGTCGCCATTTTATTTTCCGTCTCGGTCGCCGCCCGGCATAGTGCTGTGAAATCGTGTTCACCCTTCACCAATTCGGCACACTCCTGCAACAACTCAAGATCAAAACGAAAATTGACCAGCCAGACATATTTGCGTAAAAATACGTTAGGGTTAACAACCACCTGGTAGTGATAGGTACGATTAATCGCGGTAAAACGAGCGTGAAATTCCTTCCCTACCTCCTGGCAATAGTCTATGTAGATATCATCCGGCAAAGTTGCATTCAAGGCTTTTCTGATAGTTTCTGGTGATAAATCCGTCACCAAATCGAAATGGGCGGTCTGACGCCTGGCATGCACACCGCTATCTGTACGACCAGCGGCAATCACCATCACCGGCTGATTCTGATTCAGAGGTTGCAGAGCATTTTCAATTTTCGCCTGCACGGAAGGCTGATAACGTTGACGTTGCCAGCCACAATAATTGCTTCCGTCATACTGCATAATAATTTTAAAGCGACGTCCCATCAGATATTAATAACCATCAGAACCAAACTCCCACAACCAGCCAATAATCCTATCCAATCAGGTGTTTGCCAATGTAATCGGCCGATGTAGGAGCGCTTAACTTGAGAATTATAACCGCGTACCGTCATTGCCTCGGCTAATACTTCCGCCCGTCGAAAGCTAACCACCATTAACGGAACCAGAATCGTTCGCAGGCGCTCAATTTGACCAAATAGACCACCTGAATCGCGGTTCATAAAAATACGCCAGCTATCGTCGAGCCTTTGATACTCTTCTTGAATTAGTGGAATAAAGCGCACTGCGATAAAAATTATCTGAAAAATATCATCTACTGGCAAACCGATTTTTCTCAAGGGCTTTAGTAAATGGTATAGAGCATCCAGTACCTCCAGCGCCTTTAACCAATGAGTCGCGAGAGCCATCAGAGCTATCAAATTACCGATCCTCAATGTAAAGGTCAGCGGCGTAAATAGTAAAACCGACCAGGAATCACGAGGAGCTGAACGGAAAATAGTGGCTAGCAAGTTCGTTCCAAACAAAATGTGGATCAAAAATGTCAACGGTAAGAATACCAACAGAATTCTGAGAACTTTGAAACTCTCCTTCGTAGAAATAGTGCGGAAAATTATTATAGTTCCCAATACAAGAGCGACTCCAAGCTGGGCATACCAAACTTTGAGGCGGAAAATACCTATTACGGCTATCATCAGCCAGAGAATTTTTACCCGAGGATCAAGGTTTTTCATTTTAGAATTTAAGACTCAGCATAAAAGACATGCCATCCTGATATGGTTGCCAGTTGGATTCAATATCTATATCCGGCATTTCCAATCGGTTGCGCGTCAGAACTATTACATCCAGCATGCTAAAGAGTCGGTTGGCTACCAAGCCGCCGATAGCAAAAGTCGCATTCCGTAAAGCTGTAGCGCTTTTCACTCGTAGTTTGTCAAAGTGACGGCGAGAAGATTCACTGTCCCACGCCCAGTAATATTCGGGAGTCACCGGATAGAGCAAATTAACCGCCCGGTAGCGCAATTTCTGTTCATTATAGGCGTAGATATTTTCATAATTGCCTATATCGGTGAAATAATATTGATCTTTGCCGTCTGGATTCACTCCGGCATGCGTGGCGGCATAGGCTTCCATATCAGCGGCAACCGCGTTTCCATACCAATAAAAAGCAAAATAAGTCACCCAGAGAGCTATTTCGGAGGCATTAAAATAATGACTACGTTCAACGTAATTCAAACTGCGTTCACCCCAGCCGGGAAGAACAGCCGATTTTAATAATAGCAGACGCGCCTGACTTTGAGTCAATTGGGGAAGTGAATCAGGTTGAGCGACAAGCGTAGAATCAATCTGAGCTGTACCGCTTCCTGCAAGAATAAAAATTATTAATAATCCCAAGAGACTCGGGCAAAATAAATGCTTCATTTTTTCCTTCTTATTATTGAATAGCCGATTAACAACAATGCCAGTATAACACATAAGCGCGCTGGCCAGTTCCCATATCTCACAAAAATAGTTTGTGGATTTCCCTGAGTAACTGGCGCTGAAAGCCACCCCGATTTGCCAAAAGGCAAGGATTGCAGATTCCTGCCATATTGGTCTAAAATAAGTGAAATTCCGGTATTGGCAGAACGGACAACCGGAATACGATTCTCGATAGCCCGCCAACGCCCAATCTCAGCATGGAGAAAGGGTGCCGAAGTATTCCCAAACCAGGCATCGTTGGAAACAATCACCAGCAATTCCGAGCCCTGGCGGGTAGCTTGACGAACCAGATCTGGGAAAGTTGATTCGTAACAAATCACGGAATTAAAAGTCAAAACCGTATCGGAGACCGGCCTTTGGTCAACTCTAAGGGGAATCTGGAATAACTTAACCTCTTTTCCAGCCTGAAAATTGCCTTGCCCGAGATTAAGATTACTCAATTCCGGAAAATAGCCAGAAAGCGGGATATATTCGCCAAACGGGACAAGATGAATTTTGCGATAATCTTCAATCCGGTTGGAATGCGGACGGAGCAGAAAAGTCGCATTGTAATACCGATAATCTTCTCCCGCACGTTCCAGATCCGGAGTACCGGTCAATAGATTAATCTGCAGTTGTTCGATATGCTCTCTTATTTCAGTCAAAACGGCATAATGATTCCGTCGCAAAAAAGTCGGCGTAGCAGTCTCAGGCCAAACTACCAGGTCCAGCGGCTGGGTTGCCACCGAATCAGTTAAGTCGTGCAACAATTGCATATTTTTTTTGAAAGATTCCTGATCCCATTTGGCGTTGGGATCAATATTCGGTTGAATCAAGCCGACATTGACTAAACGCCGGTCGTTTTCGTCTGATGGTTTTTGCAAAACGACCATTCCATAGATTGCTGGAATTAAAAATAGGGCGATAATTATCACCATGCGCCGACTCACCTGACGGTAATCTTCGAGATTTTCCAGCAAGCGAAAAATAAGGACATTAATGACCACTATCCAGCCCGAAATTCCATAAGGACCAACCACAGCCGCCGATTGGATTAACTGAATGGCATGCGACTGAGTGTAACACAGATTATTCCAGGTAAAACCCAATGAGCCAAAGGAACGCAGATATTCGATAGCAGTCCAGATAATCGGAAATGACCAGATGCCGACGTTCCGTCCCAGTCGCCGGCCGATAAAGCCAACGCTCAAACCGATGATAGCATAATTCATAGCCAGAAAAATAACAGCCGCTACCATAGATAAAGTCGCCCAGTACCAGGTAGTTCCTTTATTTAACGCCAACCAGTACATAATCGCCAAATTCAGCACCAGCCCATAAACCAATCCTTTTTCAAAACCATTATGAAATTCATCATCACAAAAAGCTTTAATCAAAGGAACCAAGGCGAAAAAAGCCAAAAATCCCAGCGGCAAGGGCGGAAAAGCCAATCCACTTAATACACCAGAAATTAATATCAACCACCAAAGGTTGATTTTGACTTTCATCATCTTTGGCTCAGAGTTTTTTATAAAGGTGAAGTACTTTTTCGGCGTCTTTTACGCTTTCTTCATCCTTTCTTTCAGTAGCCGACCGGGTTTGAAATGAGTTTTGCGGCGAGCAGGAACATATACTTCTTCGTTAGTGCGCGGATTGCGGGCTTTGGGTTTGGCTTTAGTCGGTTTGACTTCAAAAACACCAAAATTACGAATTTCAATCCGGATTCTCGGGTCAGATTCACTGAGCATTTCGCGCAGAACCATAAAGACTCCGTCCACAATCTCGGCAGTGTCAACCAATTTGGTATCAAGCGCTTCAGCTGTGCGTCTGACGACATCTTTTTTGGTGTAAGTTTTTACTTTCATTTTCTAATCTCCTTTTGTTTATTTACGTTCTACTGAAATTATACCCTGCACATTTTGCAATTTCGCTAAAATTTTATTGAGATGACGCAGATTTTCGACCTGGATAACCAGATTCAAATGAATAATTGATTCATCAACGTCACCACTCACGCTAATAATATTCGTATCGGTACTTGCCATTATATCGGTAACATCCTTCAGAAATTTCTTGCGTTCCTGAGCCATTATTTTCAATCTGACTAAAAAGGCTTGCGTTCCCGCGATATCCCATTCCACGTCCAGCAGACGCTCATCCTCTTCTAATAGAGAAGGAATATTCGAACAGTCACTCCGATGGATTATCACCCCCCGCCCGCGACTGACAAAGCCGATGATCTGGTCACCTGGAATAGGGTTACAACATTTGGCAAACGAAACCATCAAGTTACTTATACCTTGCACCTTGATGCCTTTGACCGATTTGCGAGCCGTTTCGATAAAAAGTTCATCGAGGTCCTGACGAACCAGCTGCTCTTGCTTCTGAGGAAAGAGTTTAGCATAAATCTGGGGGATGGTTAGAACACCACTACCGACCGCCGCATATAGTTTATTAAGATCACTAAATCCGAGTTCTTCGAACGATTCCTGCACAGTTTTCAAAAATCGCAATTCTTTATTGCGCTGGTTTTCTTTTTCCAGAATTTCCTTCCCGAGATTGATACTTTCTTCGAATTGAGCTTTGCGTAAATAACGCTTGATTGCTCCAATTGCTTTGGCAGTCGTGACAAATTTCAACCAGGCATAACTGGGTCGGTGAGAATCGGAAGTAATGATTTCAATGGTTTGGCCACTGCGCAATTCGCTATTTAGCGGTACCATCTTGCCGTCAACTTTAGCCCCGATACAGCGTGTTCCAATTTCAGTATGGACTTCATAGGCAAAATCCACCGGAGTGGCCCCCTTGGGTAAGCGAATCAGATCGCCCATCGGCGTGAAGACGAAAATCTCATCTTTAAAAAGATCAATCTTAAGGGTATCCATAAAGTCTTTGGCGCCGGTAGATTCGGTCTGCAGGATCTCGATTAAATCGCGTAACCATTTGACATATTTATCAATGTCGTCCGGTTTGTCGCGACCTTCCTTATAACGCCAATGAGCGGCGATACCCTCTTCGGCGATCTCATCCATTTCGGTTGTCCGGATTTGAATTTCCACCATACGACCACTGGGACCGTAAACCGTAGTGTGAATGGATTGGTAGAAGTTGGCTTTGTGGTTGGCGATATAATCCTTGAACCGGTCCATAACCGGCGTAAAAAGATCGTGAACAATTCCCAGCACCGTATAGCAATTTTCTTTAGTATCAACTATTATCCGGACTGCAAGCAGGTCAAAGATTTCCTCAAAAGGTTTATTTTGAGTTTTCATCTTCTTATAAATCGAATAAAAATTCTTCGGGCGACCGACAATCTTGGCTTTAATGCCCTGTTCGTTCAAAGCCTTAATAATTGGCTGGGTGAAGACTTTAATATATTTTTCGCGTTCACTGCGTTTTTCGTTAACCTTTTTTTCGAGAAATCGGTAAGCATCCGGATCCAGGGCTTTCAGAACCAGGTCTTCCATTTCGGATTTTAACTTGAACATCCCCAGACGATGGGCAAGCGGAGCATATACATCGCGAGTTTCGATCGCAACCCGACGTTGTTTAATCGGTGGCAGAGAATCGAGCGTTTGCATATTATGCAGACGATCAGCCAATTTGATGATTAGCACCCGGATGTCTTCAGCAACGCTCAAAAGCATTTTGCGAAAATTATCAGCCTGTTCTTCTTGCCGATTGCGAAAGGTAATTCCGCTAATTTTGGTAACACCCTCGACCAATTTGGCGACATCATCCCCAAATTTCTCAGCAATATCTTTTACTGTAACCTCAGTATCTTCGATGACATCGTGTAATAATCCACCGGCAACCGTTATTGGATCCATATGCAGATCCGCCAAAATCAGAGCAGTGTGATAAGGATGTTCAAAAAAACTATCCCCGGATTGACGACGTTGACCGCGGTGTGAGTTGCGTGCAAAACTATATACTTCCCAAAGAAAATTCTCCTCATCTTTAGTTAAAGGCGCGCGCTGATTCAACTTACTGATCAGAGTAAGGAATTTCTGGGGACGCTGTTTCGCGCGCGGTAGGACTTTATTGAGTATTTCAGTTGCCATTAAAATGGAGTTGTTATGATTTCTTCTCTTTGGGCACCCTTATTTTCAAAGCGAGTATATTTATCAATAAAGATAACTTCGACGGTGTCAGTAGGGCCATTGCGTTGTTTAGCGACTATGATTTCGGCGAGACGTTCATCTTCGTCCGATGCGGCACTACCTTCACGCTTATCGTAAAACGATTTGCGATAAATGAAGATCACAACATCGGCATCCTGTTCCAGCGAACCGCTTTCCCGCAGATCGGATAGTTGCGGTCGGTGATCGGCGCGGCCTTCGACCGCTCGTGATAATTGCGAAAGAGCGATGACTGGTACACCGATTTCTTTAGATAAGGCTTTCAGTCCCCGTGAAATCTCGGTGATTTCCTGCTGGCGATTTTCGGCCCGATGGCCCTTAATGAGTTGCAAATAATCTATAATCACCAGCTGGATGTCGTGCTCGGCTTTGGCACGTCGGGCTTTGGCGCGGATATCCATCATTGTCAGCACCGGCGAATCATCAATATAGATTTTAGCGTTGGCTAAACGCCCAGTCTGCATACTTAGTCTTTGCCATTGCTCCTTCGGCAATTTACCTTTACGTACTAAATGGCTATCCAGTCTAGCTTCGGCACATAGGATTCGTAAAGCCAGCTGGTAATCAGCCATTTCAAGACTAAAGAAAGCGACCGGCATATTATATTCTACGGCGGCATTGCGTGCAATTGTCAAAGCCAAAGCGGTTTTGCCCATACCCGGTCGGCCAGCCAGAATTATCAATTCTCCCGGATGAAAGCCGGAGGTCAATTCATCTAAATCCAAGAGTCCAGTCGGCACGCCACTCGTATGCCCTTTCCGACTGTGAATCGAATCAATGTGTTCAAATGTGCGATTGAGAACGTCCACGAAATTTTTAAAGCCGCCTTTCATCCGGTTTTCGGAAATCGCAAATATCTTTTGTTCGGCGGTATCTAAAATATCCTGCACCGAATCGCGAGCTTCATAAGATTCGGTTTGGATTTCATTAGAAGCCACGATTAGGCGACGTAAAATTGCCATATCGAGGACGATATTGGCATAATATTCAACATTAGCGGCTGAAGGAGTAGCCTCAACCAGTCCGGTGACATAATAAGCGCCACCGACCTGCTCCAGCATTTTTTTGCGTTTGAGCTGGTCTATAACGCTAACCTGATCAACCGGCTGTCCTTCATTAAAGAGGTCAGTCATAGCTTGAAAAATATGCTGGTGAGCTTCTTTATAGAAAGCGGTATAATCGAGGTACTGGAGAGCTTTACTAACCGCCTCTTTATCGAGCATCATCGCCCCGAGCACGGAAACTTCGGCTTCGTCGGAATGCGGAGGGACTCTGATTATTTCACCGTCATTTAAAGCCATTTATTCTCCTGTTTTATCCAAGTATAAGTTCTTGATTTTCTTGAAATCTTCCCAGGCATATTTTTTCAAATTCTCATTGCGCAAAAGGGCTGCCGGATGGTAAGTCACGATTAAATCCACATTGTGATACTGAAAAATCTGACCGCGCATTTTCTCCAGAGTATATTCGACTCGTAATAAAGTTTTAGCTGAGGTTAAACCGAGACATATTATCAATTCAGGCTGAATTATTGCGATTTGTTTCAAAAGATAAGGCTCACACTTTTCAACCTCACCAACGTTAGGAGTACGATTTTCTGGTGGACGGCATTTCAAAACATTGGCAATATAAACCTGAGCGCGGGTCAAGCCAATCGCTTTTAACATTTTATCGAGCAAATTACCAGCTCTTCCCACAAACGGTAATCCTTGCAAATCTTCATTAACTCCCGGTGCTTCACCAATAAATAGCAGTTTAGCATGAGGATTACCGGTTCCAAAAACCACCTTAGTGCGAGTTTCGGATAGATGACATTGTCGGCAGTTTTGACAAATGCGCTCCAATTCCGCTAGCTGGGTGGCGGCGTCAGTTTTCGGTGTAGATTCCTCGCCATTTTCGGAAATTAAATAGATTTCGGGGGGAAATAATTCAGCCTGTTGTTTGAAAAATGTTTTGATATCGTCGTATAGTCTGGTCATTTAAGCTTTTTTATAATTTTTAATAACAGTCGAAATGATTGAATCGGCGATGTCACGTTTACTGGCTAAAGGAAAAACCCATTCTTGACCATCTTTTGATAATAAAGTAACACTATTGGTTTCATGCCCGAAAGCCGCACCGGTCACGTTGGGATCATTCCAGACGATAAAATCCATCTCTTTGTCGTTCAGTTTGGCTAATGAACGCGCCTTGGCACCAGGATGCTCGGCGGATTCAATCTCGACGCTGAATCCGACCACGCATGCCTGACGATTATGTTTGCGAAAATCCATGATAATATCAGGCGAATATTTAAGCTTTAGATTGCTAATGCCACTCTCTTTTTTAATCTTCTGAGTGGCAATTTGCACGGGTGATAAATCTTCGACAGCCGCCGCCATAAATAAATAATCAGCTTCAGCCGCTTCACTTAGGACGGCGGAACGCATTTCGTTCGCAGTCTCAACTCGAATTGTCTTTACGCCCACCGTATTTTTTAAATCAGAAGGTCCACTAATTAGAAGTACATCGGCACTTTCGCGGAATGCAATTTCCGCTAGGGCATAGCCCATTTTGCCACTCGACCGATTGGAGATAAACCGAATCGGATCAATATATTCGCGAGTAGGGGCAGCCGTTACGATAACTTTTTTATCTTTCAGCCATTTATTGCCATTAAGGTGGCGGTCAATATGCGCCAGAATTGTCGTCTCGTCAGCCAGGCGTCCGCGCCCGGTGCTACCACAGGCTAAGGCGCCTTCCTCCGGTTCGATGATGTCGTAACCGAGTCGCCGTAGACGGCTGATATTCTCCTGAGTAATCGGATTAGCATACATATTATCGTTCATTGCCAGGGCAAAAACCGTTTTGTTCCCGCCGACCAGAATAATTGTACTAAGCAAATCATCAGCGATACCATTGGCAGCTTTAGCGACAATATTGGCAGTAGCCGGAGACACCAGAATCAAATCGGCTTCAGTCGCCAGATCAATATGGCGGGTTTCAATTTTCTGACCGGTAAACATATCGGTTAAAACGGGTTTGTGGCTGAAGGTTTCAAAAATCAGCGGGCTCATAAACTTTTGGGCGGCGTCGGTCATAATCACGGTAACATCCGCCTTATAGTCATTGACCAGACGGCGCAAAAGCCCAGCCGATTTATAAATGGAAATGCCGCCGGTTAAACCGAGAACGATTTTTCTATTCGCTAAATTCACTATCGAATTCCTCAAGCGGTTTTTCTTCTTCGGGGGTCATATAGCGATAGTTGATTTTACCTTCTAAAATTTCGTTGATGGCTAATGTGGTCGGCTTTTCGAGATAGTCCCAAGCCGGTTCGTCGGTGATTTCCGGTGGAGTTTCTTCGAAAGTCTCCTCTTGGTCCTCAACCATCGTCGGCAAGGGATATTGAGCCATACGCAAGGCGTTAATCTGACGCGCGCGCTTGGCGGCAACAACCACCAGTTCGAAAATATCGTCTGATTTCCGAGTTAGTTTGCTAAAAGGAAGGGTTTCAGTCATTTTTTAAGATGCTCCTCTATGATATTAATAATTTTATTGACGGTGGCTTCCAGATTATCATTGACAATTTGAAAGTCGAACTGTTCACTTAGTTCCAATTCATCTGGGATTCGGGCTTTCCGTATAGCGATAGAACTCGAGTCATCCGTCCCACGTTTCTGGAGACGCCGGTCGAGTTCCGTATCGCTGGGTGGTAAAAGGAAGATGCTAATTAGCTGGTCGGGGTAATTTTTTTTCAAATTGAGTGTGCCTTTTACATCGAGATCTAAAAGTAAAATTTTGCCATCTCTCAAGGCTTGTTCGATTGAATCTTTTAAAGTTCCGTAGTAATTGCCGAAAATCTCCTGCCATTCAGCCATTTTACCTTTGTGAATATTTTTCAGAAATTGCTCACGACTAATGAAATGATAATCTACGCCGTCGCGTTCATTCGGACGGGGTGGACGAGTGGTACAGGAAACGGAAAAAACAAAACGGTCATCCCTTTTCATTAGTTCATGGCAAACTGTGGTCTTACCTGTTCCCGATGGAGCGGCAATAGCTACTAAAAGTCCTTTGGGTTTCATATTACGTTCTGGATTTGTTCGCGAATTTTTTCAAGCTCATTTTTGAGGTTGACGACCAGATGAGAAATTGCGGCACTTTCTGATTTTGACCCAATGGTAGTAATCTCTCGATTCATTTCCTGTGCTAAAAAATTCATCTGCTTGCCGACCGGTTCTTCGCTTTGTAATAGTAAGGTAAACTGCTGAATGTGACTACGCAGACGGGTGCATTCCTCAGTAATGTCCAATTTTTTGGCTAAAATTCCGGCTTCTTGAATCAAGCGATTTTCATCAAGTTGACAATTTTGGCACAGCTCCGCCAGACTCTGCTGGTATTTCGTGAAATATTCCTGGCGCGATTGCTGGGAGAGTTTTTCAATCTCCGAACATTTTTCCAAGATAAATTGCAAATGGCTCTGTAATTCTCGGGTAATAAATTCGCCTTCCCGGCGACGCATAGCTATTAGCTCAGCCACCGCCTGACGCAGAAGGTCTTTTACCTGAGTTAAAAGTTCAGCAACATCAGTATCCGCGGAATCGGTTATAAAAATTTCCGGATAGGTAAGCAAATTTTGAAGAGTAACCGGCTCTTCGATTTGCAATTCGCGTGCTAAATCACATAGCGCTCGGTAATATTTGGTCAAAAAAGCAGTATTTAATTGCACCTCGGGGGTTTTTTCTGAACCGGTAATTGCGATAGTGATGCGGACTCGACCGCGCCGCAGATCGCCAGCTACCAAGCGCTTCAACTCCTCAGTGTATGGTTCGAGCGGTTCGGGAAGATTGAAAGTCAGGTCTAGAAAGCGGTTATTTTCGGAGTAAATCTCAACGCTGATTAATTGACCGCCGCTACGGTACTCCGTTCTACTATAACCTGTCATACTTTCCAATTGCAAATCTCCTATCAAATCAATGGTAAAATTAGTTAATCCAGTCCAAACTGTCAAATTTAAAATCGCCATTTAATCTTTATTTTATATTAAATTGCAACCTATTTTTATTTATGAAGAAACCAAGTGGAATTTATCAGCGCCTCACGAACTATATAGCTGTAACCGGTTGCCAACCAAACAACATCCGCTTGGTGCTTTGATAAATGCTCTTTTAGTTCTACTTTTCAATATGTTTAACAGTTGGCTACATATTGAAAGATTGGCACGCGAATACCAACAATTGATCGGCGGTGCAATTTGCGGAATGCCCTTTACCTATCAAAAGGATCATTTGCATATTCCGTTGGAAATGGCGGGAGAATGGCACTGCCTGCATTTTAGCGTTCAAGCGCCCCTACCATTTTTTACTTTAGAAAGGACTTTGCCGCAACCAAAACACAAGGTCAATCTGCTTCGTGACGTAACCGCAAAAGCAATTACCGATTTGGTTTGCCGTGAAAACGACCGCCAGGTTTTAATTACTTTAAATAGTGGGATCGCCTACCTTCTATTCCATCTCTATGGAATCAATGGAAATGTATATCTTCTCGATTCATCCGGCGTGATTCGGGATTCATTTAAAAAAGCAAAAAAGCTGGTAAACTTTGAGTTGAGCAATTTCCGACCTGCCAATCGCCTTTTTCCCGATTATGCCGATTTTACCAGTTCATTGCGTCAGCATTCCGATCAGTCACTGATGACTTTTTTCACCAAATCATTTCAACCGATTTTACCGAAAATTCTCGTGACCGAAATTTGCTATCGAACTAATCTGGCGCCGCAGTATTCAATTATCAATTTAACGGACGAACAGGTTGAAAGACTCGCTAAAACTATAGCCGAATTATCAGACGAAATTGTAACTTCTTTGCCACGGATTTATAGCGGCGAGCCGCCAATTTTTAGTTTAATCGAACTGCAATCGCTTTCAAATCGCGAATTCGCCGAGTACGACTCAGTTATCGCCGCTCAAAACCAATTTATTCAGGATTACCTGAACCTCTATCGCTTGAAAGAAAAGAAAAAAACCTTGTTGAGACAAACCGAGTTTCTGCTGAGCACTACCCGGAGAAAATTGATCAAACAACAAAGCGAACTGGCGGCTCTACCGACGGCGGATAATTATCGGGAATGGGCTGATACCCTTATGGCGACGGCGTCCACCATACCGCATCATAGCAATTCGGTAACCTTGCCTCAATTAACCGATGAAGCCCGCCAGATTACCATTCCGCTTGAACCAAAACTCAATCCGATTCAAAATGCCGAACGGTATTACGCCAAATCACGTCAAATCGAAAAAGCAAGGGCTGAATTGATTCAAAAAATTGCCGAAGCGGAACAGTTAATTCAGCGGCTGGAAAATACCCAAAAACAAATCGCCGAGGCTGACGAATTCAAAACTCTCCGAACTTTGTCCACTCATTTGCCGGCTCAGCCGCAAAGCTCGATTGAAAATATCCATCAGCCCTTTATTAATATCAATTTGGACGGCTGGGAAATTTTAATCGGCAAGAGCGCCCGTGATAACGACGAACTTCTCCAGAAATTCGCTCGACCGAACGACTTCTGGCTTCATGCTCAGGGCACGAGTGGATCGCATATAATTGTTCGTAATCCCGGCAAGGTGGCGAGCTTGCCGCGTCCTATTCTGGAAAAAGCCGCCGGGCTGGCGGCTTTTCATAGCAAAGCCAAACATTCAGCGGTTGTGCCGGTAATCTATACGCAATGTAAGTACGTTACCAAACCACGGCACTCGGCACCCGGCGCGGTAACCGTCAAATTCGAGAAGACAATTATGGCGGAACCGCTCGATCCTAAGAAATTTCTCTAACCACGAAGGCACAAAGACACCAAGACATTTTAAAGTTTAGGGACATTGGATTTTACCGATAAAAATATTGATTCGCCGGTTAAAAGAAATGAGGTAAAAGTTAAGGTTGAAATGAAAGACAAAGTTGTAAATAAAGTAGCGATAAAACGCACATTAAGTTCGGAGGTTTGAACACTAATCTCCAATACCCAAAAAGTAAGACATCGAAATAAAATTAGTGAGCTACATCTATGGTAATTTGCTGACTCGGGTCTTCCTGCATATTAATTGACAAGTTCACTTCAACATTATCACTTGCACCAACCTTTTCTTTTCCAACCCCATTAATGGTCAATGTATGAGCCGTCTGGCTTGTTATACTATAGGTACCAGCATCATTGGTGTGTTTGTAAGCAATTTCACCGGAACCCTCCTGATCAAAACCTAAATATGAAAGAAGAATGGTTGATGGATTATCTCCTTCTACAAATCCCGGTGAACCATTTCCACCACCGCCCATACTTTCCGTCAATTTATAATAGGCAACGGCTTGAGCCGCAAAATTATTTAAGTCAGATATTACCGCCTGTCGGTTAGTATTTATTGCTTGATTATGAAACATTGTTATACCGATAATAACAGCGATACCAACAACAAATGAGCTCAAGACTATCAGCAGGATTTGTTGTGTTCCCATTACTAATTAATATTTTTGGTTAAAAACCATCCGTCAATCAATTTTAAAACTGAATATAATTTATTCAATTAATTCTAATTTCAAATACAATTTA
>Ga0208197_1000489_pt1 | contig 49899 bp, 41 predicted proteins | sample AD_JPNNA4_MetaG_FD_184444 | JGI IMG/M metagenome (GOLD analysis project Ga0208197, IMG submission 184444) | Active sludge microbial communities of municipal wastewater-treating anaerobic digesters from Japan - AD_JPNNA4_MetaG (SPAdes) (version 2) | ecosystem: Engineered > Bioreactor > Anaerobic...
CGCCGCCCAGAATATAAGACACGACCGGAATATACATCCGGCCCCGGGGATTTTTCCTCTGCCAGAAATCGGCGAGAAATCCCCCCAGCGGCGCGCCGAGAATCGCCATCAGTCCGATGCCGCCGGTGATGATGCCCGCCCTGGCCTCTGAAATATTCATCAGCCGCATCATCAGGCTGGGCAGCCAGACCAGAACCGACGAGGTCATGAACACGGCGATGCCCAGTCCCAGGTAGTACCAGCGCATGGTCGGCAGTTTCAGCACGTCGGCCAGCGCGACAAAAAAGCTTTTAAAGCCGCCCGCCGTATCGGGCTGTTCGGCGGTTTTATAGTCCTTCATGAAGAAGGCCAGAATGCCGAGGATTACGCCGGGAACGGCGAAGAAAAGGAAGGGCGTCCGCCAGCCGTATTTCACGGAAAGAAGGCCGCCCAGGATCACGCCCGCCGCCGCGCCCAGCGGAATGGCAATATGGAAAATGCCCATCGCCCAGCCGCGCTTTTCCTTGGGATAGGATGCGCTGATCATGGCGGTTCCTCCGGGAACAAATCCCGCCTCGCCCAGACCGACAAAGAAGCGCGGAATGAGGACGGCGATGAAATTTCTGGCCAGCCCCGTGGCGAAGGTAGCGATGCTCCAGAGAATGGCCATGAGAGCGATCGCCTTGCGCCGGCTCCAGCGGTCGATCAGGTAGGCGATGGGAAAGGAAAAAAACGCCATGCCGAAGATGAGCACGGTGGAGGCAAGCCCGCACTGGGCGTCTGTAAGCCCCAGGTCGATTTTCATCGGCTGGAGAATGACGGAGAAGACCTGCCGGTCCATGTAGTTGATGATATACAGCAGGGTGCAGATGATGAGAACGTAATGGGCGCGCCATCCCCCTGTCTTCAGTTCAGAGAGCTGTTTTGAATCCGTTTCCTGATTACGCATTTTGTCCTCCCGATTTGGTGGTTTGTTTTTCCCTGGCCAGGCAGGCCGCGCCGAAAGCGGCCGAAAGCCTGGGAAAATCCGGGACCAGAATCCCGGTCTTCAAGGCGTCTCCAATGGCCAGCGCCAGTCCCCGGTCCTCGCCTCCGCCGCCGGTCAGCACGACGTCCGGCGTCAGCTTCAGGCGTTTGACCAGCATGCTCACTTTTGCCGCCATGGCCCGGTGGACGCCGGCGAGAATGTCCGCGGGCTTTGCCCCTTCGGCGATGCGGGAGATGGTTTCCGATTCGGCAAAGACGGCGCAGTTGGTGGAAAACTCCACCGGTTTTTCCGCTTGCAGCGAAAGCGGGCCGATCTCGTCGAGCGGGACGCTGAGAATCCTCGCAATCACCTGCAGAAAGCGCCCGGAGCCGGTCGCGCATTTTTCGCTCATGAGAAAATCGGCGATCCGGCCTTCGGGGGTGATGCGGGCCGCTTTGGTGAACTGGCCGCCGATGTCGATGATCGTCCGCGCCGACGGGAAAAGAATGGAGCAGCCCCTGGCCTGGCAGGAGATGTCCGAAACCTGTCGGCCGGCATAGGGGGAGCTGGCCGCGCCGAGCCCCGTGACAACCATTCCGGACAGGCGGTCCAAGGACAGGCCTGTCTGCGCCAATGCTTTGTCCATGACTTTTTTGGCCGCGTCTTTGTAATTGCCGCCGGACGGAATCAGGCCCGAGGCGATCATCCCCTCGTCACCCACGATGGCCGCTTTGATCGAGACCGACCCGATGTCGAGGCCGGCGAAATATTTTTTTATGTTGGCCATCAATCACTTCACCAGCAATTTGTCATTACTTCCCCGCCCCTGGCGCGCGGGGATTGAGGGGAGAGGGCAGATAGGAGAGCTTTGAATAACGGCCATTTCTGTCATTTCGACCGAAGGGAGAAATCCATGTCCCGAATGCAATGAGGGATCTTTAGATTTCTCGTCGCTCACGCTCCTCGAAATGACATTTTTCAAAGCTCTCGATATTCAGACAAAACCAACCTTATCCAATTTACACCCTCACCCTCACCCATCAAGGGAGAGGGAATGAATCACGAAAGTGTTACAAAAAAAAGGTTACATCCTCTTTTTTTCGTTCTTTTGCCGGTCTTACGCCGCGTCCGTAAAAATCCCTGCCGACGAGCGCCGCACCGAGGGCGCCGGTGATGAAAGGCTCTGGCGGCGTGAGAACGTCAAAGCCGACCCTGCCTGCGATGGTCCGGACCAGCCCCTTGTTTTTCGCTCCGCCGCCTGTGACGACGACGTCTTTCTCGATGCCCAGGTGGCGCGTCATGTTGACGACGCGGGACGCGATGGCCTCGTGAAGCCCCGCGACGATTTCCGCCACACCCGCTCCTTCGGCCAGTCGCGAGGTCACTTCATGCTCGGCAAAAACCGTGCACATGTTGGAGATCTGGACGAAGCCGTCGGCCGAAAGCGCCAGGTCGCCCATGTCCGCAAGGTTGATGCCCAGCGTCTCCGAGATGACTTCCAGAAAGCGGCCGGTGCCGGCGGCGCACTTGTCATTCATGACGAAATTGGCGACTTTGCCGTCGGCGTCGAGCTTGATGCCTTTGGAATCCTGGCCGCCGATGTCGATGATGATCCGCGCCGACGGAAAAAGGGAGCGGATGCCGCGCGCATGGCAGGTGATCTCCGTGATCTGGCGGTCGGCAAACGGCACATTGATGCGGCCGTAGCCGGTGGCGACGACAAAATCGAGCGCGTCGAAGGAAAGCCCCGCCTTTTTGATGGTCTCGTCCATGACCTTAAGCGCCAGATGGCGGTGCTCCGCGCCCGTCGGCCCGATGTGCGAGGCCAGGATTTTTTCCTGTTCGTCCGTAATGACCACTTTCGTCATCGTGGACCCGATATCGATTCCGGCAAACGGCATAACTCCCCTTCGGTGTAGTGAAAAGCGATGAGTGGAAAGTGAAAAGTCCCATAGTTCGGCGAGCTCACCAGGTCACCTTTCACCTATGATCCCTTACCTGTCTTTCTACTCATCACTCATTGCTTATCACTTGTAACTATTCCCCTCTCCCCTGGAGGGCTTCGATAAACGCGCCGATCTGCGCCTTCCACTGCGCCTCCGAGTAATCCCGCAAATCCACCATGTCGGAGACGAGCTGCATCATCGGCAGATCGGAATACTTGCCCAGTTCGCTTTTGATGTGCGTCTGGCCGATGGTGGTGGCCCGGCAGGACCGGCAGGCGTGAAAGACCACGCCGTCGATTTTGTAGTCTTCGATCATGTCCAGCAGCTTTTCCACGATGGGATTGCCGCTGCGCGCGCGGGCCTTTTCGTGGTAGCGCGTGAAGCGCAGAAACGCCCGCCAGGCGAGGAAATCCACCGGATCCTTGACGAAAGAGGGCACTTCCACCGGATCGAAGCCGCGGTAAACGTTTTCGATCACGAACACCGCGCCGAAGCTTTCAAAGTAGTTGAAAATCCACAGCGTGTGCCAGGGCGGGAGCCCGCCGCCGTAAAGGATGCGGTGTTTTTCGTCCGGAATGACGCCGATTTTCCGATCCACCTTGTCTTTCACTTCGTCGTAGAGCTTCCGGTAGAAGTCCACGGCGATCTGCGTGCCCGTGTAGTAATGGCCGGCGACCATGATGCTGAAGTGATCCTGCGACGGCATCGGGCAGGGGATCGCCACGCGCAGCCGGTCAATGTCGTACCAGAGCTGCCAGGCGCGGTCCCCCAGGCGGATCGCCTCCCAGAGGCGATCGGGATCCATTTTTTTGCCGGTCTGCGCCTCCAGAAATCCGATCAGGCCTTTGAGCTGGTCGCGCTGATATTGAATGTAGTAATCGCGCACGGCGTTCAGGTCCGCCTGGGGCGGCGGGGCGACCACGTCGATGCCGAAGGTGGGAACCTCCAGATAGCGGCTTGTCGCCTGGTACCATTTGAAGCGGGGATCGCAAACGGCGGAGCTGCCCAGCATCATGTCGGGCACGGGCATGCCGCCGTCGGGGCTTCCTTCGGGGATGCGCCCCAGCTCCTTGCGCAGGCTGTCGAAGCCCAGGCCGATGCGGGCGTAGCTGCAGAGAACCTGCGAGTAGCCGTCGGCTTCGGCTTTCAGAAGAAAGCGGTCCATGTCGCGCTTGGCGGCGCACAGGCCCGCGTAATTTTCCGTGGGCAGCGGCACGATGTCCATGGCGCGCAGGATTTCATCGTACTGCGAGGCCACCATGATGTAGGCCACCTTTTTGCCCTGGTCTTTGGCCTCATGGGCGCTTTTGTAAATGTTTTTCACGAGCGCGCGCACTTCCCGCGCCGTGTCCGTCCCCTTCACCGCGGTCGTCTTGGCCTGTGCCTGCTCCATAAAAGTTACCCCTAGATTTGTCTGTAGGGAACGGTCGCGACCGTTCCCTACAAAAACAATTTGTTTCCGTTAATATCCGGATTGTTTTTGTCCAACTCCCACGCTTTTGGATTATTGACGATGTATTCTCTTGTTAAATGCAGCTCCCTTTCATTGCGGAGTACTCTGTCATAGTAAGACTTTTGCCATTTGAAATCCGTTTGGCCCGCCAGGTGGATCATTTTTGACGAGGTTGTTTTAAATGCCCCTATTAATTCAGAGATGGTTTTAATCTTCTGCGCTTGTAGGGAACGGTCGCGACCGTTCCCTACATCCAAGTTGCGTCCACCCGTGCGGGTGGCAAGACCGTTTTCTGCGATGTGAAGAATGCCGTGAACATGATTGGGCATGACAACAAACTCATCGCGATGAACATACGCATATTGTTCAAAAATCCAGTTCCACTGATGGTCCACGATTTTGCCCGTTTGATTTAAAGCCATGGTCTCATTCTCGACGTTGCCGAAACAGTACTGCATATTCTGCACGCAGACGGTGACAAAATATGCGCCGTCTGTTGAATAATTGAATCCCGGCAGACGTTGTTTCTTCCTGTCTTTCATAACGCCTCAAAGGCATGGAACGGTCGCGACCGCTCCCTGCATCCAAGTCGCGACATGCCCCTACATGATCATTTCCAGGAACGCCTGGATGCGGGTTCTCAACTGCCCGATGGTCGAGGTCGAGTAGTCATCCTCGATCATCAGCACCGGCAGCTTCAGGCCGGTCAGGTATTCCCGGAGATCCGGGCCTTCCAGCTCGCAGGTGTCGCAGTAGCGGACAATGTAAAAGATCGCCCCGTCGGCTTTCCACTTGCTGATGAATTCCCGGATGTAGCCAAAGCGGTTTTCCAGATCCTCACTGCGGTTGCCGGCCTGCGGCTTCAGGCTGCGGGGGCAGTGCGTCGAGAGGTAGCGCCGGGCGAGCGCATCCACCGGATCGTCCGTTTCCGGGACATCTTGCCAGAAAAACCGCGACCCGGTGCACAAATCGTCCATCACGACGTGCGCGCCGCATTCCTCAACCAGTCTGACAAAGGCAATGTCGTCGATTTCGTTGCCCCACAAAAAGATGCGCGGCAGGCCGTCCGGCGCGGGCGCCGGGCGCTTTTTCACCTCGTCGATGAATGCCGAAACCAGTTCGATGTGCTCCGCGGCGGGGATGCCCATGCCGGCCACCAGGACTTTGGTGATTTCCGTGCCGGAAACGCGCGGCGGGTTTTCACGTCGCAGATCATAGAGCTCCCGAAGCAGGGTGCGGCGCCGGTTGTAGAGCCGGATCGCACTCCTGAGTTTTTCCAAATCCAGTTTCCGGCCGGTGAATTCCTCCAGACGGGCAATAAAGTATTCCAGCTCTTTGCGGTAAAAGGCGTCGGAAGACGGGCCCATCATGTGCGGCACGTTGATCAGATGGTTGAAAGGGGAGGGTTTGTTGCTGTGCCAGATGTGGTACATGCGTTCGATGGTGTCGCAGCTGTGCGGGGCGACAAACCCATCAAGAAAATCATACCGGCCCTTGAGCGCCAGGTTGAAGCAGCTGCGGGCAAACGGGCAGGCCATCGGTTCGAGCAGCGCGTCCGCCTCGTCGATGGGTTCGCTTTGCGAGCCCTGGATGCGATAGGGCACCAGGTCGAAGGCCGTGAGAATTTCATCCGGCACAAAGCAGCAGAAGTAGCCGATGACTTTTTTCTCCGCGTCGTGCAGCGCGCGCGCGCGGGAGCCTCTTTGGTGATACAGCTCCTCGATGGGTTTGGTAACCGTCATAAACGCCCCCCTTTGTCCTCTCTGGATGGCCCAGATTATTCAGTGAATTGCGGATAAAAGCAAGTTGCTTTTTTGAAAATATCAGGGCGGGCGCACCCCCGTCTGTGATCTTGATCGAAGGCGGGGGTCGTGATAAGGCGTTGGCATGCAAAAAACGATCATTCAGATTTATGAAGTGCAAAAGCCCGGGGAAGCCGAAGCGTTGATCGAACTCGGCGTGGATCATATCGGCAGCGTGCTTGCCGATCCGGCAAAATGGAAAAGCGCATCCATCCGGAAAACCGTGCAGACGGTCAAGCGCCGCGGCGCGAAAAGCGTTTTGATTCCGCTCATGAAAGACCCGGCGGCTATCTTTGCGGCGCTGGACTATTATGAGCCGGATTGCGTTCACCTGTGCGATGTGCTTTCGCCTTATCCCGATGAACAGCGGACGGTGGTGCGCGACTTCGACGCGCTTTTGAGCCTGCACATCGACATCCGGGACCGGTTTCCGCGCCTCGACATCATGCGGTCTCTGTCCGTGCCCCGGGCCGGATTGCCCGACGCCTCCGTCATCGAAAAAAACATCCTGGATTTTGCCGCGCGTTTTGCGCCGGTGACGGATTTCTTTCTGATCGACACCCTGCTTTCGGACGCCGACCAGCCGGTGGCGGGCTTTGTCGGGATCACGGGGAAACCCTGCGACTGGACGATCGCCAAAGCCGTTATCGAACAAAGTCCCATTTCGGTGATTCTGGCGGGAGGGCTTGCCGCCGACAACGTCTATGACGCGGTGGTTGGCCTTCGGCCGGCGGGGGTGGACAGCTGCACAAGGACCAATGCGGCCGACCGGAGCGGACGGCCTGTGCGCTTCAAAAAAGATCTGAAAAAAGTCCGGGGGTTCATTGAAGAAGTGCGCCGCGCCGACCGTTTTCTTGAAGGAGAGTCCCGTGACGCGAAACTCATCCATCGCGAACGAATATAAAACGCTTTCGGCGATGATGGCCCTGTACTGCCGGGAGCGCCATGCGGCAGGCGGCAAGGAATTGTGCCCGTCCTGTGCAGAGCTTCTCGCCTACGCAAAATCGCGTCTGGACAAGTGTCCGTTCGCGGCGGACAAGCCGGCCTGTTCGGCCTGTCCGCGGCACTGCTACAGCCCATCCCGCCGGCGGCAGATTCAGGAAGTGATGCGCTGCGCCGGTCCGCGCATGCTGCGCTCCCATCCGCTGCTGGCGATTCGCCACCTTCTGAAAAAGTTTAAAAAGCCCGGAGGACGCAAGTCATGAAGATGGCGATCATCGGCGCCGGTCCCGGCGGTCTCTACGCTGCGTTGGCGGCGGTCCGCAAAAACATCAAAGTGGACCTGTTTGAAAAAAGAAAAGTCGGGGAGGGCATCGTCTGCGGCGAATGCATTTTTGATTCGCTGGGAATCATGGCCAGACCGGGGCGGGGATTGCTGCATCCCGTGGAAGGGCTTGTTTTGAAAGGCAGCGGCGAGTACCGCTTTCCCCTGGGCAGGCATAAGCCCCTGTGGATGCTCGATCGGCGGGTCTGGCAGCGGGACCTTTCCCGTCAGGCGCAGGAGCTCGGCGTGCGCCTGCATGAAAATGCGCGGGTAACCGTGTCGGATTTGGCGCGGATGAAGAAATCGTACCAATGGATTCTGGACGCCAGCGGCGCTCCGTCTGTGGCGTCCCGGCTTTACGGATTTACACGCGAGTATATCCAGGAGTGCCTGGCGGCGCATCAGGTGAGGCTGGCCGGCGATTTCAGTCCGCTTGTGCCCTGCATTCGGGTTGTGTTTTTTCCGGATCTTCCGGCCGAAAATCAGCCCGGCTACGCCTGGGTTTTCCCCAGGGATGCCGAAAGCGCCAACGTCGGCGTGGTCTGTACGGTGCGCAAAGAACCCGGACACGGACGACCGGATATGAAAAAAATGCTGACGGATTTTTTGCGCCGCGAAGGACTTGAAGGCAGCCCCGTTCTGGAAAGAGGCGGCGGCATTGCCCCTGTGCGGATGCTTTCCCGTCTGGTTTACGACAATATTCTTCTGGTGGGCGACGCGGCGGGGCTCACCTCCGCGCTGCACGGCGGCGGCATTGACATGGCCTGCTTAAGCGGGGTGCTGGCCGTGCAGGCCGTATGCGAAGGGCAGGCCGGCGCAGCCCGCTATGCGGATAAACTCAGGCGCTACAGTCGGGAGAAAAACGCCCTGGAGAAAGTCACCATCGGAAAAATGCGCGCGCTGAACTTTGATCGGTTCGATCGACTGCTCTTCGGCGTGACCTCCCCAAGCCTGCGCGTCCGCTTTTGGACCGCTTTGCGCAATCCGGTGATGTTCTGGACGACGATCCGCTGGTTTACAGCGAAAAAGAAAATCCCCGACTGGCCGGTTTGAACCTCCGTTCCCGGCGACTCGGGCGCTTATTTTTTAAGGTTCAGGTCCGGATACAATTTCTGCGCGCACTCCGGACAAATTCCGTGGCTGAACCGGACCGACGAGCGTTCTCCGATGTAACGCTCGATTTTTTCCCAGTATCCCTGGTCGTTTCGTATTTTTTTGCACGACGCGCAGATCGGAAGCATGCCCGTCAGGGTCTTGACCTCCTGCAGGGCATTTTGAAGTTCCCCGATGAGCTTTTCCCGCTCTCCGACGGCCAGCCGCCGTTCGTACGATTTTCCCAGCAGCCCGGCGATGCCGTCAAGGAACTTGCGCTCTTCTTTTAAAAAAGGGCCCTCGTCTTTTTCCGGCCGCAGCTCAAGGTAGCAGACGTCGATTTTCCCAACCTCTTTGCCGCGCACCCGGATGGCGCTCGTCTGCATCCAGGAGGTCGGGGCGAAGTTTTCCGTCTTGTATTCCCGATCTTCCCACGAAATCCGACAGCCGGTGATCTCCGGATAAAAATAGGACTGCGCGATAAGGGAGGCGGACGCTGAAAGAATGTCTTCCTGAGAGATTTCTTCCTTCCGGACCAGCTCCGACACGGAATAGAGACAATGAAGCTCCTTGTTTCTTTCTCTGAGCGCCTCCGAATACTGCAGGATTCTGGTTTCCGTTTCCTTGCGTTCGGTAACGTCCCTCGAGACACCGTAGAGACCGGTCAGTCTGCCCTGATCGTCAAAGAGGCCGCTGACAATCGTCTCCAGCCGGCGGGTGGATCCGTCCCGGTGGTAGAATTCCAGTGTCAACGTCGCTTTCCTTGTGCGAAAGCCTGGCTGTCCTTCAAAGACTCTTTCCCGGGCCAGCGTCTCCCGGGCGATCCTGAGCGATTCGGGCGTTAGTTGTTCCTCAACGCTCTGACGAAGGCGTTCCTCCTGAGTGAAGCCGAGAACGGCTTCGATGGAGGGGGTGACATAAACGGTCCGCAGATTCAGATCCATCATCCACAGGACGTCGTTCATGTTTTCGGTCAGAAACCGGTATTGGCTTTCGTTTTTTAGAAGTTCCTCCTCCGCCCGCTTGCGGGAGGTGATGTCCACCAGTCCGCCGTAGAGGCGGATCGTTTCCGGGTCTTGAGGCTCCCTCACACACTCGGCGTGAGAAACCACCCAGACCGTTTTGCCGTTCTTGTGGCGGAGGCGAAGATCGGCGGTCCGCGACTGGCCCGGGTCAAGCCCGGTCACATTTTCCTCGAAAAGCGAAAGATCTTCCTCCGTCACCAGGAAGCGCCAGCAGGACTGCGCCTTGATTTCCTCGATGGAATAGCCCGTGACGGCCGCGGTGTTGCCGGATATCCAGTCGATTGCGAAGTTTCCGTCCTGGTCGGTTGTACAGGAGTAGAGGATGTCCGAGGTCAGGTGGGAAATCTGGCGGAACCGCAGTTCGCTTTGCCGCAGAGCATTCTCTGCCCGCTTGATGGAGGTGACGTCGCGCAGACTGATCAAATGGCCGGCCAGATTTTTTTGCTGGTCGGTGAGAGAGGCTCTGAACGCGTCGAAGATCCGTCCGTCCTGTTCAATTTGCACGTGGCCATGAGGTTCCGAATGAATCAGCCGGATCAGCGACGGGTGACGGACAAACGCCCTGTTCCCGAATTGACCCAGCGCCTCCGGCGAAAGGTTCAGCAGGCGCAGAGCAGGGGGATTGGCGTCCACAATTTTAAGTTCCTTGTTCAGCACAACAAATCCGTCGGTCATGTTTTCGAAGATCGTTCCGTGTGCGACGGGCCGCAGACCGAAAAGCTTTTGACCCAGGATGATCCACGCGGCCGTCAGACTGGAAAGAATGTAGGCAAAGGGGAGGATGTTCAATCCTCCCAGAGGTTTCACGCCGGCGATATAAAGCAGTGCGGCCGCCAGCGGAACACCCGTCCCGATCATCAGCGCGGCCGTCTGCCGCCGAAAAAAGGAGGGGGTGAGTAAATAGTTTGATCCCAGGATGGCCAGCGCCAGCAGCACATAACCAAACGAGGTGATGACGTAAAACCCGTACAGGGGTCCGTACGTTTTGACGATCATGGGAAAGGGGCCATTCGTATCCAGTCCGACCCAGGTATAGTGCAGGTGATGGAGGGAATTGGTAAAGAGCCCGATCACGGAGAAGACCGGCAGGACCAGCAACAGGGCGACGCGGCCGGCTGCAAGCCATTTCTGCTTGTTGGTGTGCCACAGCACAAACAGCAGATACATCGGATAAATCAGGGCGGTTCCCGTGTAGCGGATTCTCACCCAGATCATTTTGTCGGCAAGGGTGGTGGAGAGAAGTTCCATTCCGTAGGCGAATACCGCGATCGTTGTGCCCAGCATTAAAAAAAAGACAATGCCGGTTCCCGGTGTGCCGCGGCGACGCCAGGCATAGGCCGCAAGGCCGCCGGAGAAAAGGGCGGAAACAAATAGGATCAATGCAATTCCAAAGGGATCCATGAAAGCGAATTTCCTTACTTCACTCCCGGTCGCCGGTTTTTGCGACCGGCCGGCGCGTTGGTAAACCGTATGACTATTAAAACCGTTTGGGCAAATGCAATCGCGATTTGATAGTATTCATTGCATATTTTATCTGTTTTTTCAATGATTTCCTGGTTGTTATCCCGAAGCGCTTGCTACTTGGGGTGTGTTTATGCTATGGGGGCACATCTAGTCGGAAAAGCTTCAAAAAACCATCCGGGAGGTGTTTCGATGATTACCGTTATTGCCAAGTTGCCGGTGAAAGAGGGGAAGATGGATGAAGCCATGGCCGCCTTCTCGGTGTTGATCTCCAAAGTCGCTTCGGAAGAGGGGACGCTTCTGTATTCGCTCAACCGGGATAAAGCCAATCCCGACGTGCTGGTCGTGGTCGAACAGTACAGGGACAAAGCCGCCCTGGAGTTTCATTCCTCCACGCCGCACTTCAAGGAATTTTTCTCGGCCAGCGCCGCTTTTATCGGCGGCCGGCCGGAAATGACGGTGATGAAGGAAGTCCAGCGGGCGAAGCCGTAGGAAACGGCCTGTCACCCGCAGGCCGGTCGCGACCGTTTCCTTTTCGATCTTTCACGCGATGCGGTCGCCGGCGCGCGCCGCCAGAAGTTTTGACTGGAAAACTGCCGTGTCCGGAGAGCCTTCTTCGGGCGCCCAGGGCGCGAAGACCATCGAGGTTGCCGGATCATAAGGGCCCTTCTTGACTTCGAAGAAGACGGAGACTTCCGCCAGCGGAATCCAGGTGTGGAAGGTGTCGGCCGGGATTTCCAGCGCGAACGTTTCTTCGGCCGGGCCGATGCAGACCCGCCCGGCAACCAGACCATGAGCGTCAAACGTAAAGACGTCGAAACAACCGCGGAGCACCATAGCGAACTCGCTTTTTCCCAAGTGCAGATGCGGGCGGAAATAGGATCCGCGCCCCGCGGCGACAAACAGCCGCTGGATCGGATCGGACAGGGATTCGTGGATGTTGTAGTTGGTCCGAAGCCGCGGGCTGCGGACCGCCGCCGCGATCCATTCCTCCGCCATTTGGTGGGTGATTTGTTTCATGCTTCCTCCCCGATGCCCCTACAAGGGGTTTATTCCTGCGCGTCGCCGCCGGTTTGTGTCTCTCTGATTTTTCGTTCGAAAAGCGTTCGGGCCTGATCGGCCGCCGCACTGATGGAAGAATTTTTCAGGTCATTCTCCGTCAGCGATCCGATCCATTCCATCGAAACCGTAAATTCCCCCCTTGTATCAAACGAGAATGAGCCGGGGCGAAACAGCCGGTCGGTGTTGCGGATCAACACCAATTTTAAACCCGTATTGCAGTACCTGGCGATGCTGAACACGCCGCGGTTGAAGGGCGCAAGCCTGCCTTCGCGGCCGCGTGTGCCTTCCGGAAAGACAAACAGATTGCCTCCCGCCGCCAGTTGGCGCTTGATGCTCTCCAGGTGGTTGATCATCGCCGGTCCGTACATTTCGGTGGGGGAGGAGGGCACATAACCCGCCTTGCGCAAAAACCAGCCGAAGATGGGGACGCTGAAAAAAGTATTTTTGACAATGGTGGTTTGCCGCGGGAAGAGGGACACCAGCAGGATGGGGTCCAGATAGGAAAGGTGGTTGCAGACGATGATGGAGGAGCGGAGCCTCCGGACGTCTTCGGAAACGGCGAACCGGACGCCGGGGGACATGAAGCCCACCAGGACGAAAAAAATCTTCAGATGGACGTGGAATAATTTCTGCAAAACAGCGTCGCCGGCTTTCAGCCTCAGATAGCAGGGGATGAACAAAACGAACATCAACAGGAGATAACCCAGTGTAAAATAGGCCCAGAGCCCCAATGTGATGCAGAAATTGACGGCGAGCCGGGAAAATCGGGTGAAGGACATCTTTCGTCAGGTCAACTTTCGGATCAGCAGGCTGGTGTTGACGCCGCCGAAGGCAAAATTCTGAATGGCCGCAGTCTTGACCGGAGTTTCCTCCGGCTTTTGAACATGGCGGATCATCGCGCAGCGGTCGTCGATTTCTTCCAGATGGAGCGTCGGGGCGATGAAGCCCTCCTGCATCATATACAGCGTTACAACCGTTTCGATCGCGCCGCAGGCCGCCATGGTGTGCCCCATATAGCTTTTGAGGGCCACTACGGCCGGAGTCTTGCCGAAGACCGCGCCCGTGGCCTGCGCCTCGATGATGTCGCCCATTTTGGTGGCCGTGGCGTGCGCGCTGATCAGATCGACGTCGGACGGATGAATCCGGGCATTTTCGAGACCCAGTTTCAGGGTTTTGGTGATGCCGTCCAGATTGGGAAGGATCAGGTCGCCGCCGTTGGAGTTGCAGGCAAAACCGATGACCTCCGCCAGAATCTCCGCGCCCCGCTTTCGGGCAAATTCATACTCCTCCAGCATCACGGCGCCGGCGCCCTCGGCGACCACCAGACCGTCGCGCGCGCGGTCAAAGGGGCGGGGCGTCTGTTCGGGCCGGTCGTTGAAGGCGGTCGAGCAGGCGAGCAGGTTGTCGAAAACCGCGACAGTGGTGGTGTCGTATTCGTCCGCGCCGCCGCAGAGCATCGCGTCCTGCAGGCCGTATTTGACGGCTTCGTATCCGTAGCCGATGGACTGGCTGGACGTAGTGCAGGCCGTTCCGGAGGAAATGATCCGGCCGGTGATGCCGAACATCTTGGAAATGTTGACGGCGGTTGTGTGCACCATGGATTTGAGATAGTCCACCGCGCCGATTCCCTGATAGCTTTCGCGGTCGCCGGCGTTGAAGAAAATCCTGTAAATTTCCCGCTGCACGGTGGGCGATCCGTGAATCGATCCGAAGGCAATGCCCAGCCGGCCGCCCGTTACAAAATTTCGCGGCAGGCCGGCCTGCTCCAGAATTTCTTTGGCGACCTGACACGCATAGTAGGACACGGGCCCCATGGTTTTGCGGTGCTGCCGGCTGAAATCGTATTCGATCGGATAGCCGACGGTTCCGTAAACGCGGGAATGAATAAAACGGCTGACGAAATGGTCATCGCGCAGGGTTGCCACTCCGGATTTCCCGTTTACAAGGCTTTCGACGATGGGCTTTTGGCCATGCCCGATGGGGGTGATGGCCGACGCCGCCGTGATGACCACTCGACGCTCGGTCATTTAGTTTTTCTCCGATTCGGTTTGCCGGCAATCGGCCAGTATTTGTACATAGTCAATAATCTGGTTCAGCGTCCGGATGTCCATGGCTTTCTTTTTTTCCGCCTGCGTCAGCTCCGTCCCCAGGACCTTTTCAATTTCCATGAGCAGCTCGATGGCGTCGATGCTGTCAAAACCGTAGGCATCCCGCAGATTCACGTCCGGTTCGGGGTTTTCCACCTCGAATTCCCTCAAGAAGATGGCGCGGATTTCCTTTTCAATTTCCTGGCGTGTCATGATCTGCAGATGTCTCCTTTAGCGGCAAAAGTGCCCGGAAAGCTAACATAATTCAGCGAAGTCGTCCAGCATTAGAGTAACCGCTCGAGTTCCTTGCCGAAATGCTCATGCCCCGCCATCTTCCGCGCCACGGCGAAGGACCCCAGGAGGCACCCCATCAGCCCCGGGGCCAGAGCGTTTTGTCCGGCCAGATAAAGCCCGCCGACGGGAAGTTTGCCAAGCGATGCGATTTTGAGCAACTGCCGGGAAGAGCGCAGGACGCCGTAGCAGGAACCTTCCGGGCAGTTCACGAAGTCGCGCAGCGAAAGCGGCGTGAAGACATCCAGAAGACGGAGGTTTTTCAGGGGGCCGAAGACGGCGGACGATTCGGCAACGAGTTTGTCCGCCAGCGCCTTTTTTTCCCGTTCGTAGGTCTCGCCGCGCCGCCCCGTCGCGGTGTTTTCCCACCGGCGCCAGTCGCGATAATGCGAGCGGGTGATGATGGACAGCAGATTTGTTTCCCGTCCGTCGCCCCGGAGCACCTGATAAAAAAAGCCGTTTTCAATTTCTCCGCGGTCGTTGACCCGGAGCCGGTAAAGATTGTAATCGACGGCAGGATGGGCCTGCGCATCCACGCCGGCCTGTACGGCCAGGACGCCGTTGGTTTCCTCCAGACCGGAAATTCTCTCCCGCAGGGAGGCCTTCAGAGCGTCCTGGTCCAGCAGTCCGAGCAGGACCTTGGGATGAATGGCCGCCACCACCGCGTCCGCGGGCAGGAAATCGCCCTCTTCCAGATCGACCCCGGTTACGCGTCCCTGCCGGGTGCGGACATGCCGGACGGTAAAGCCCGGCAGCAACCGTCCGCCCAGCTCCTCAAACCGCGCCGCGAAGGCGTCCGCCAGACGCCGCCCGCTTTTCGGACGCCAGGATGAAAACAAATATCCGGCCGTGACCATCTGATGAAAAATGACCGGACAATCCTCGAGCGCGACGCCGATCAGCTGGCAGGGCGCCGCCAGAACCGCCCTCAGTTTTGGGGACGCTCCCAGGCAGTCGAGCAGTTCTCCCATCGGACGGAAGGAATCCATGTTGGAAAAGGGGCTGCCGCCGTCAAAGAAGAAAGGCGATGCCGCCATGACGCCTGCGGTTGCGCGCAGCCCGTTTATCAGCGCGTCCAGCGCGGCGCGGTCCGCGGGACAGGCTTCCCGGAGATTTTTTTCGTAAGCGTCCAGGCCCTCGGGCAGATCAAAGACAAAATCATCAAAAATATAGCGGTCGGTGACGGCCCTGTTTTCCATGCGGGAAAACAGGCTTTCCGGGTCAATGCCCAGCACGCGGAACATTTTGCCCAGGGGTTCGGAAGCCCCCAGCGCGCCGACATAGTGCACACCCACCGGACAGTCGATTCCCCCGCGTGAATACGAGCGCATCAGGCCGCCCGGTTCTTCGTTTTTTTCCACAATCGTCACGCGAAAGCCCAGAAGCGCCAGCAGAATGCCCGCGGAAAGGCCGCCGGCGCCCGAGCCGATGACAACGGTATTTTTCCCTTCCGCCGGTTTTTGCATATAGGTTTTCCTGAAAATTATTTTCCCGAACGAATTTCGTCCGGAACGGTTTCCGCTTCGATGAGCGTCATGGACAGCGAGTATCCGGTCCATTCCGACGCCTGAAGCTCAATGGCGGCGTAGGGATTGACGCCTGCCGCGAGCGCCACGCTGCGCCGGAGCCTGCCGCCTTCCGAGTAGCGTTGAATCCGGATTCGTCCGTCGCGGTCCTTTCCGACATCCAGCCACCCTCCATCCCGCAGGCGGCGCCGGCAGACGGTCCGGCCCGAATCCCCAACGCCCGCCCGGTTGATCTCTTCCGTCGGCTTCAAAAAAATCAGTTCGATGTCGTCCAGCATGCCGCGGGCCACCTCCGCCGCGTCAAACGGCGGGAGCGCCCGGCTGATGTTTGTGCCGGAGGGGGTTCGCGAAGCTTCAAAAAAAACCATGCCCTCCGGGCTCATCAAAGCGCAGGAAAGCGTCCTCGATGCCGGGTCCGCCACCGTCACGCCGATCATCACGGACCGCGTTTCGCCGGCCGCGGCCGCTTCAATCGTATGGATGAAGCGGGTTTTTTGGACGACGAAAGGGGAAGGGCAGGCGCTCCCGGCATCGGCGGACGGCCGGATTTCCGGCAGAGACGAACAGGATGCCAGCAGCAGGGAGAGAATCAGAAAAAAGCGGACGTTCATGGAATGTCCTGAAAAGTGCCGGGAGGCAGGGCCGGATTGACGGCCGTGTGCAGAAAGTCAATCCTGGTTTCGGCCGCGGCGCCCTCCACGATCCGCACGGTTTTTACGACGGCGTCTTTCCGGGAAACGGTGATTTCTATTTTTTCAATCATGCCGGCCGTGTTTTTTCCCGTCGGTGTGAGGACAATCACCGTTTCCGGCCCTTCCCGCACGGAGGCGGCAAAGGACGGGTTGGCGGAAAATTTTCCTTTCATCCACCCCGCCACTTCGTCGAGCACGATTTTCATCGCCTGGACGCCGCCGGTCTTGTCCTCGATCATTTTGCCGCCGGAGGCGATGTAGCGCTTCGAGGTTCCTTTTTCCGAGATCACGATGCTCCGGATCGGCTTGACGTATTCCCAGCGGATCGAATCCGGGGCGGCATAAAAGAATTTCCCCGTCGAGACCAGAGGTTTGGACAGGATCTTCATGGATTTCTTCTGCACGAAATCGGCGGAAAGAGACGAAATGCGCGATGCGTCTCTGCGCAGCCGGTCGAAGTCATCGGCCCCGGCGGCGGGAAGCGCCATCAGAAGCACAAGGAGCAAAACGGATAGGGGGCCGGCGGCTTTCGCGCGCATGATCAGAACATTCCTCCGTTGACGGATATGACCTGCCCGGTGATGTAGGAAGCGTCCTCGGAGCACAAAAAGCGGATCACGCGGGCGACTTCTTCCGGTTTTCCCACCCGGGCCATCGGAATGACGCTTTTGATGATATTTTCGTCCATCGGCATGCTGCTGAGCATGTCGGTGGCGATGGGGCCGGGCGCGACCGCGTTCACGCGGATGCCGAAGCGCGCGACTTCCTTGGCGAGCGAACGGGTTGCGGCGTTGAGGCCGGCTTTCGCCGCGGCGTAGTTGGCCTGCCCGCGGTTGGGGAGCATGGAGGAAATGGAAGAAACGGACACGATGCAGCCTCGTTTTTTCCGGACCATTTCACGCAGGACGGGTTTTGTGACGAAGTAAAATCCGTTGAGCGTCGTATTGATCACGCGAAGCCACTCCTCTTCTCCCATCATCATGAAAAGGCCGTCCGCGGTGACGCCGGCATTGTTGACGAGCACGTCAATCCTTTTGTGCTCCTGCGCAATCGCGGCCAGGACTTCTTTGACCCCGGCGGCGTCGGCCACGTCGAATTTTCTTGTTTCGCCGGAGCCGCCCGCGGCCTGCACCTGCGCCAGCGTTTCGGCCGCCGCGGCTTCGCTGGCGTTGTAGTTGATGATCACAAAATAACCGGTTCGGGCCAGTTCCACGGCCGTGGCGCGTCCAATGCCCCGGCTGGCGCCCGTCACCAGCGCGATTTTTCTTTCTTCCATGATGGTATTTTTCTCCTTTGGCGAATGTTATCCCTCATCCTTGTTGAGGCGGATGGCCTGAAGAACGGCCGTGAGCAGCGTTTCGTTTCCCGAGGTTACCGTGCCGTTGATGACGGCGTAATCGTCAAAGGAACACTGCCTCCTGATCGAAACCGTGATGCAGGTTTGCAGGTCAAGAACGTCCCGGTGAAATTCCGCGGACTTGATGCCCACCATCCAGCCTTTGATGGCGTCCTGGCCTTTCTTCTTCCGTTTGTAGCCTTCCACCAGCGCGGCGGTCTGGGCGACGGCTTCGATCAGGGCGATGGAATGGACGGTCCGTCCGTCGAAAAGGGGCCAGCGCTCGTTGACCACGGCGGCCGCAATGCCGGAATCATCCTGCAATTCTACGGCTTGTGTGATGATTTTGATCGGTTCACGATGCGGAATCACGGATTCGATGTCGATCATCGCCGCTCCTCCCCTTTTTAGTTTAAATTAAAGAGAAAACCATCCGAAAGTCAATCAAAAACATTGCGTGCCGCCGCCCTGTTTCGCGCAAAACGCTCGTTGCTTTTCAGCCTTTTTTCTTATAGAAACTTCAAAAATGATTTGTGCAGGTTCCCATGTCCGCAGAACAGAAAGATCCTTTTGTCGTTGCCTACCGGAAGCTCCTCTCTCCGTCAAAGTCGCTGTGCCGGAAGGAATTCACCTGTTTAGGCGACACCTACGGCGAAGTTTTTTCCATGGCGGCCGGTTTAAAGAAAACGCTTTCCGGACGCGGCGTGGAGACGTCCGTCTGTCTGTGCACGGAAAACAAAGCCGTGGTCGCCGCCTCGATCCTGGCCGCTCTGGCCGGGGTCTGCAATTTGATCCTGCCCCACTCCTTTTCGACGCACGCGCTCCTGGAAACATACGAGGCGACAGGCTTTGACGCAGCCGTCGCGGATCGCCCGGAAGAAATGCCGGGCGTGGAAATGATTTCCCCGACGGCGGGCGACATGGCCGATCTCAATCCCGGGGATCTGCGCGATCCCGACCGGTCTTTTCTGAAGCTTTTTACAGGCGGCTCCACCGGCAAACCCAGGGTCTGGTCCAAAACCCCGCGCAATCTGCTGGCCGAAGCTTTTTATCTGCGCGACCGGTTCGGTCTGACCGGCGACGACGTGTTCCTGTCCACCGTTCCCCCCTACCATATTTACGGTCTTTTGTTTTCCATCCTGCTGCCGTTTGTTTCGCGCGCCCGCGTGCTGCCGGAAATCTACACCTTCCCGCAGGAAATCCTCTCGACGATCAACCGTCACAGGGCCACCGTTCTGGTCAGCGTCCCGATTTCCTACCGGTCGTTAAAGGTGGACAACCTGTCGGTTCCCTCACTGAGACTCGCTTTCTCGTCCTCCGGCCCTCTGGACCGGTCCGACGCGCGCTATTTCCTGAAAAAAACAGGCCTGGGCATTCACGAGATCTACGGTTCCACTGAGACGGGCGGCGTCGCGTCGCGCAGCGTGAGCGAAAACACGGAAAGCTGGCAGCCCGCCGGTCCGGTTTCCTGGCGGATGTTCGGCCGGCGGCTGGCCGTGCGCTCCGATTTCGTGTCGAGCGAGATGGAAAGGGATGCCGAGGGGTTTTGCGTGACGGGCGATGAAGTCCAGCCGGACCGGGACGGCCGGTTCCTGCTGTTGGGGCGGGCCGACGGCATCGTCAAGGTCGCCGGAAAGCGCGTGGACCTGAAGGAGGTCCAGAACAAAATCCAGACGCTGCCGACGGTGCGGGATGCGGTGGTCATCGCGCTCCCGGCCGAAAAGGGCCGCGAAAGCGAAATTGCCGCGCTGGTCGCCTGTGATCTGACGGAAATCCAGGTCAAAAAGATGATTCTGGAAAAGCTGGAGCCGTACGCCATGCCCAGGCGCGTTCACATTGTTCCTTTTATTCGGCGGACCGCCACCGGCAAGATCGATTATCGCCGCGTCGAGCAGATCTTTCTCCGGGCAAAAGAAAAAAGCTCACAGCAGAAGTAGTGGATGGTGAATAGTGAATGGTGAATTGTAAAAAGCGACGAGTGTAAATTGCAAAGAGGAAAAACTCCTCGCTTTCGACTGGCCCAAGGTCTCTTGCTTGTCGCCCATAACTCACATTGCCCATTACCCCGGATCCCGTAGGGAACGGCCTTGTGACTTCGCGCCACCTCGCGCCACCTTTAGGTGGTTAGGTTATCGTGACCGTTCCCTACCATCTACCATTCACTATCCACTATCCACCATCGTCACCCCCTGCGGAAAAGCCTTGACTTCACCGGCGAACGGTCATTATACTTCCCGACAATTCAGGATTGGGGCATTTACGGCGGCGTCAGGTCATCACTTCAACCACACGAACAACCTTTTGTTTTTTTCTGATCAGTGAAGAGGGAGGAAAAAAATGACGCGTTTCCGTGAGTACGACAAATACGATGGCCTGGGGCTGGCCGAACTGGTCGGAAAAAAAGAAGTGACTCCGCTGGAGCTGTGCGAAGAAGCCATCGGGCGCATCGACGAACTCAACCCGAAGCTCAACGCGGTCATTTGCCGGATGGATGACGCGGCGCGCGCCGCGGCCAAAGGCGCGATTCCGCAAGGCCCTTTTTCCGGCGTGCCGTTTTTGTGCAAAGATCTGGTTTCCGCCATCGCGGGCGTACCCATGACCAAGGGCAGCAAATCCTGCCGCAATTACGTGCCTTCGTTCGACAGCGAAATGGCCCGGCGCTTCAGGGCGGCGGGGCTGATCGTTCTGGGAAAAACCAACACGCCGGAATTCGGCCTGATGGGAATCACCGAACCCGAGCTGCACGGTCCGACGCGCAACCCCTGGAACCCGGATCACACGCCCGGCGGCTCCAGCGGCGGTTCGGCGGCGTCGGTGGCCGCGGGCTTCACCCCGCTGGCTTCAGGCGGCGACGGAGGCGGATCGATCCGCATCCCCTCCTCGTGTTGCGGCCTCTTCGGCCTCAAGCCCACCCGCGGCCGCAATCCGCTGGGGCCCGAATCAGGCGAAGTCTGGCAGGGCGCGGAGGTGGAGGGCGTGCTGACCCGCTCCGTGCGCGATGCGGCCGCTGTTCTGGACGCCACAAACGGCGCGGATCCCGGCGCCCCCTATATCCTGCCCCGGCCGGAAAGGCCGTATCTGGAAGACGCCGGGCAGGATCCGCCCCGGTTGAAAGTCGGGTTCACGGTGGAATCGCCGCTGAAAGCCGACGTTCATCCCGAATGTGTTGAGGCCGTGAAAAACGCAGCCAAACTTCTGGAGAGTCTCGGCCATGCGGTGGAAGAAGCCGGACCGGATATTGACGGAGAGGCGGTGGGCAAAAGTTACATCATGCTGTATTTCGGCGAGGTCGCGGCGGACATCCGGGAGCTCACAAGCGTCGTCGGCCGGCCGCTCACCCATGCCGACACGGAGGAAGCCACCTGGGCTCTGAACCTGCTGGGGAATACTTTTTCCGCGGGCGACTTCGTTCTGGCCAAAAGACAGTGGAATACTTTTGCCCGGCGGATGGCCAAATTTCATGAAACCTACGATCTGTATCTGACCCCGACGATTGCCTCGCTGCCCCCGCGCATCGGCGAGCTGCAGCAGAAGCCGGCCGAACGGGCCTTTCTGAAAATCATCAACAGCTTAAACCTGGGAGGCCTGCTCAAAGCGACGGGCATCGCCGATATGATGGCGACCAAAGGCCTGTCCAAAATGCCCTTCACGCAACTGGCCAACCTCACCGGACAGCCGGCCATGTCGGTGCCCCTCCACTGGAGCCGGGAGGGACTGCCCTGCGGTGTGCAGTTCATCGGCCGTTTCGGTGAAGAGTCGCTTTTGTTTCAACTGGCGGGCGAGCTCGAGCGGGCGCAGCCCTGGTTTGACCGCCGGCCGTCCCTGTAACCGCAGCGCTCTTTACCCGGATTGCCTCTCCGGGGGATGCGCGGGAAAGACGCCTGTTTGAAAGGGAAGGGAAGCCGGCCCGGGTCCGTTGATGCGGCGATATCGACGTTTTTGGGATCCGCCGCATCGTTTTGTGTCATGATTGACGGACTCGTAAAAGGTCGAAAAAGCGGCAAATCCGGACGGCTTCGTAAAAACTCCGCGGGCAAGGCGCGCAAATCTTGAGGAATGAGGCGCGCTTCAGCGCACGCCGCAATGACGAAGGATGCGGCGCAGTTCAGCATCCGGGCTTTTTACGAGGCCGTCGTGATTCGCTCATTATTCTGAGAGCTTTGAAAAATGTCATTTCGAGGAGCGTGAGCGACGAGAAATCTTAAGGATGGCCGTTTGTTCAAGATTTCTCCCTTCGGTCGAAATGACAAAAATGGCCGTCATTCAAAGCTCTCATTCTTTTCCGCGTTGTCCACCCGTATTTCACCATCCGGTTGTTTTTTCCGCGAAGCCCCTGAATGTTTCACCGGCTAAAGGATGCGCGGGGACGCGAGTGCCGGAATCGAATATTATCAAATACTTGCTCCGTGTCCCCGCACCCGGTCCGGCCTGAAAAAAGAATAGCGCCAATATTCAATGATTTTATTGACATTTTCTATAAATCACGTATATTCACCCCAGTTTACGTTAAGTGATCCAACAAAGGACGCCTGCGCAGCAGTGACGCTAAGCGGGAGCCCGGCGTGGTTCCGCGAGACGCTGAAAAATATTACAGGATGAGGTGGGTTATGTCAGGTTTTGTGAACAAAACGATGGGGGATGTGATTGCAGAAACGGCCGGCCGGTTTCCCGATCATCCGGCTTTGATTGCTCCGCAGTTTCAGGTCCGGCTCAACTACCGCGAACTTTATGAACAATGCCGCAAAACCGCCCGGGGTCTGATGGCGATGGGCGTCCGGCGCGGCGATCACGTTTCCGTCTGGACGACCAACGTGCCGGAATGGGTGTATCTGCAATTCGCCCTGGGGATGGTGGGCGGCATTCTGGTGACCATCAATACCAATTACCAGTCTCACGAGCTGGATTACATCCTCAGACAATCGGATTCAACCACGCTGTTTCTGATCGACCGGTACCGGGACACCAGTTTTTACGAAACGGTCCGGCAGATCATTCCCGAACTGGATTCCTGCAAACCCGGCAAGACGGCTTCTTCCAAACTACCGGTGCTGAAAAACATTGTCTATATCGGGAACCGGGAAAGCACGCCGGGCATGTTCAAATTTTCCGATCTGATCGCCATGGGCGAGAGCGTTTCGGAGCAGGATCTGGACGACCGGATGAAAACGCTCACCGATGACGATGTCATCAATATGCAGTACACGTCGGGAACGACGGGGTTTCCGAAAGGCGTGATGCTGACCCATCACAATATCATCAACAACGCCCGCATGGTCGGCGATGTCATGGGGATGACGGACAAGGACACGCTGCTCATCCAAGTGCCCGTCTTTCATTGCTTCGGGTGCGTCATGAGCACGCTCAACAGCGTTTACCACGCCTCCACCATGGTGCTTTTGGAGTCTTTCGACCCGCTTCTGTCTCTGGAGTTGATTCACAAAGAGAAATGCACGGCCGTCAACGGCGTGCCGACCATGTTCATCGCCATGCTCCATCATCCCGATTTCGAACGCTACGACATGACGTCCCTGCGGACCGGCATTATGGCCGGAGCGCCCTGCCCGGTAGAGGCCATGAATCAGGTGCGCACGAAAATGCACTGTTCCGAAGTCGTCATCGCGTTCGGCCAGACGGAATCCTCGCCGGTCATGACCATGACCCGCCGCGATGATCCGGTGGACCTGCGCGTGGCCACGGTCGGCCGTCTGCTGCCGGACATCGAAGGAAAAATCGTCGATCCAGAAAGCGGCGAAGATTTGCCCGCGGATACCCAGGGCGAAATCGTCACGCGCAGCGCCTGCGTGATGAAAGGCTACTACAAGATGCCGGAAGCCACGACCGCCGCCATTGATTCCGACGGTTGGCTGCACACGGGGGACCTGGGCGAGATCGACCCAAACGGCTATTTTAAAGTTACCGGCCGGATCAAGGATATGATTATCCGGGGCGGCGAAAATATTTATCCCCGGGAGCTGGAAGAATTTATCTTCACGCATCCCAAGGTGCAAAATGTTCAGGTCGTCGGCATTCCGGATCCCAAATACGGCGAGCAGGTCCTCGCGGCCATCCATCTGAAAAACGGGAATCAAGCCACGGCGGAGGAATTCATCGAATTCTGCAAGGGGAAAATCGCGCGTCACAAGATCCCGAAATACTGGGAGTTCGTGGACGAATATCCGATGACGGCCAGCGGCAAGATTCAGAAGTTCAAGATTAAGGAAATGTTTGAGAAGAAGTATAAAGAAGGCTGAAGGCAAAAGATAAAGGCTGAAGACTGAAGGCCGAAGGCTGAAGGTAAAAGACAAAAGCATAAAGATAAAGGCTGAAGACTGAAGGCCGAAGGCTGAAGGTAAAAGACAAAGGTAAAAGACAAAGGCAAAAGACTGAAGGCGGGATCTTCAGATAAAAAAGAATCGACGGCTTCCACATGACCTTCAGCCTTCAGCCTTCAGCCTAAAAACCTATCTTCCCCAGGTGTAGGGAACGGTTTATAACCGTTCCTGCAAGCAATAGGGAAAGCCCAAGAACAAAAGCGAAAGGATATAAACATGAGCAACATTTGCTATCGGGATACGATCGGGGACATGGCCCGCAGGGCGGCCACCAAATACGGCGACAAGATCGCCATCATTTTTCGCGACATGAAAATTTCGTTTTATGATCTTGAGCGGCAGGCCCGGCGCTTTGCCAATCTCATGACCAGCTACGGCGTCAGGAAGGGCGACCGGGTGGCGATCTATGCGTACAATTCCCATTACTACCCCATCAGCATGATGGGTCTGGCCAAGATCGGCGCCATCCAGGTTCCCATCAATTACATGCTCAACGCCGAAGAGATCGCTTACGTCGTCAATCACTCCGGATCCAGGATCTTCATTGTGGAAGACATTCTGTATCCGATCATCGCCAAGGACCAGGCGAAATTCACGACGGTCGAAAAATGGGGCTTTCTCCCGCTGGGGGATTCGCTGGTGCCGGAAGGCTTCTTCAACCTGGTGACGGAAATGGAGGCCATGACCTACGACGAACCCCAGGTGGAGGTCAGCGCCGAAGACATTGTGCAGATTCCCTACACCAGCGGCACGGAATCCAAACCCAAGGGCGCGATGCTGTCGCACCGGGCGCTGATGTCCCAGTACCACAGTTGCATTTTCGACGGCCAGTACGAAACCGACGACGTGAGCCTTCACGCGCTGCCCCTGTTTCACTGCGCCCAGCTGCACTGCTTTCTCATGCCGTACCTGTATGTCGGCGCCACCAACGTGATCATGCACAAGGCCGACCCCCTGGAGATGATCCGGCTCATTGAAAAATACCAGGTCACGCATATGTTCGCGCCGCCCACGGTGTGGATCGGAATCCTCAACCATCCGGAGTTCAAAAACTATTACCACAGCAGTCTGAAAAAGGCGGCCTACGGCGCCAGCATCATGCCGGTGGAAATCATCAAACAACTGGCGGTGACCTTCCGTGGCCTCAAACTGTGGAACTATTACGGCCAGACGGAGATGGGGCCGGTGGCCACGATCCTGAAGCCGGAAGATCAGCTCCTGAAGCCGGGATCGGCGGGCAAGCCGGTGCTGAACGTGGAAACGCGGCTGATGGACGACGACGGAAAATTCGTTCCCCTGGGAGAAGTCGGGGAAATCGTCCATCGCTCGGGCCACGTCATGACGGGCTACCTCAACGATCCGGAAAAGACCGCCGAGGCCTTCGAGTTCGGCTGGTTCCACTCGGGCGATCTGGGCCGTTTTGACACCGACGGCTATCTCTATGTGGTGGACCGCAAGAAGGACATGATCAAAACCGGCGGGGAAAACGTGGCGTCCCGCGAGGTCGAGGAAGTGCTCTATCAGGTTCCGGGCGTTGAGGAAGTGGCCGTCATCGGGCTGGCCGATCCCAAATGGATAGAAATTGTGGCGGCGGTGGTCGTGCCGAAAAAGGGCGCGGCGCTCGGCGAAAAGGAAATCATCGCCCACTGCCGGGAGAGGCTGGCCGGATTCAAATGTCCCAAAAAGGTGATCCTTGTTGACAGACTGCCCAAGAATCCATCGGGAAAAATTTTAAAGCGCGAGCTGAAGGAAAAGTTTGTCGCAGCGTAAATCCGGGGAAGCGAGAACGTACGGCGGACGTTTCCGCCCGTGACCTTGAAGACCATCGGGAGACGATCATGAGCGAAGACTTTTTGTCCATCGGGGAACTCTCCAGGCAACTGGAGATGAGTCAGCGGACCATCCGCTATTACGAGGAAATCGGTCTGCTCAATTCCATCAAGCGCGTGGAAGGCGGACGCCGGATTTACACCGAAAAAGATCTCCGGCGCCTGAAGCTGATCAAGCGGCTGAAGATCATGGGCATGACGCTTTCCGAAATGCAGGAACTCGAATCCATGTGGAGTTATGAAAAATCCAACGAGAAGCTGCTGAAGCGCCTTCTGGAGTTGCTGGGCAATCACCTGAAAAGGCTGGACGACCGGATCGCCGACCTGGACATCCTGCGGCACGAAATTCTGGAATACCGGGAGCGGATCAGCGCGAAAATTCGGGGGACATAACACTTAATTGACGTTATTGTAAAACCTTTGCGAATTAAGCGATGTGTCCCCCGAAGGTCAAGTGATATGTCCCCCTCCTCTTAAGCGCCGTGTTGGGCCAAACCCGACACCCATGGTCTGATTTTTGTAAGCTCCGGACCAAGCTTGCACTCCGCGACTTCAGTATCATGTGCGGCCTGAGCGCGCAGCCAATAGCCGTTAGAAAGACCGAAGAATTTGCACAATCGAAGATCGGTGTCTGCTGTAATGCCGCGTTTACCGGCAACAATATCACCGATGCGCTGGGCGGGAACACCAATCTCCTTGGCCAGGCGATACTGGCTTAATCCCATAGGCTTAAGAAAATCTTCCAACAGTATTTCGCCGGGTGTAATGGGTTTTAGTCTTTTCATGTTTAATTCTCCTCAATGGTAATCCACTACTGGGGGCATAGGGACGGTCTTCAAAACAACAATTAACGTGTTTTTTGGACTGGCTCGATACTGCATATTGAGCTATGCGGCCGGTGATTCCTTCAGGTGACGGCTGTCATTGAGCGCTTCAATGTGCACCTCTCCCTTTTCAATGAGGATGTGCGTCCGGGAGGCGTTGTCCACGCAGGTGCTGCGAAATTCGGACAGGCGGATGTTTCTCAGACGGCACAGGATGGTTGCAATCGTGAAGTTGTGCGAGACGACCAGCGCGTTTTGCCCGGCGGCCATAAGCTTTTCGATGGGCGGCCAGGCGCGCTTCTGCAGTTCGGCCAGTGATTCTCCCCGGGGCATGCGCACCGATTCCGGATCGGCGATCCACCGCCCGAGGAATTCTTTTTCACAGGCCAGCAGCTCTTTAAACGTCAGGCCTTCAAAATCCCCCTGATCCATTTCCATCAGGCCGGGATGAATCTCGATCTTTTTTCCGTGAAAGCGGTTGATGATTTCGGCGGTCTGCAAAGCCCTTTTCAGCGGGCTGGAATGGATGCTGTCCAGCGGGCAGTCTTTGAGCGACAAGGCCAGCTTCCGGGCCTGGTCGATGCCGGTTTCGCTCAGTTCGATATCCGTGATGCCCTGAACGCGCCTCTCTTTGTTCCAGAAGGTTTCGCCGTGGCGAATCAGTGTCAGTTGCATATCCCTCGTAGCCAAAATGTTCGTGAATGTCGTTGTCGCGGCCGGGTTGACGCTCCTTAACCTTTACTTCCGGCAAGCGTTCAGTTTTGCCAGCGCCTCTTCGGCTTCCCGGATGACGCGGTCGATCAGTTCTTTGGTGGTCGGGTTGTCTGTGATGCCGCCGCAGCACTGGCCCGCAAACAGAATGCCGCCTTCCACGTCGCCGTCGTTGAGGGCTTTGAGATGCTTCATGTTGCCCACCGCCTGCCGCGCCAGCACCATCAGGGGGTGGCCTTCCTCGGCGCGCAGCATCTCGATGCTCACCGCCGCGAATTTGGCAAAGGAAAGATTCATGAGCTTCTTGATCAGCAACGCGCCTTTAAAGGCTTCAACGACCGGGAAGCCGCGCTTCATCATCGCTTGGGCTTCTTTGGTTTTCAGCACGCGGCCGTCCATGCCGTCAAACACGTTGTCATAGAGCGTGTCCTGTTCGGTCGCTTCCATGCACAATTTTTTGAAATTGTCATGCACCAGGCTTTCCTTGACGACCATGAACCGGCTGCCCATGGAAATGCCGTCCGCGCCCAGCGCGAGCGCCGCCGCGAGGCCCCGTCCGTCATAAAATCCGCCCGCGGCAATCAAGGGCACCTTCACCATCGAAGCGACGATGGGGATCAGCACCATCGACGTGGCCGCCGCGCCGTGCGCCGCCGCTTCGTGGCCGGTGATCACCAGCGCGTCGCAGCCGAGCTGTACGGCCTTGGCCGCGTGTTTGGCGATGGCGATCGTCCCCACCACCTTGCCGCCGTAGGCGTGCACGTCGTTCACAAACCAGGGTTTGCCCAGCGAATAGTTGATCACGGGAACTTTTTCTTCAATGGCGACGGCGATATTTTCCTTTGCCCCCGGCCCCACGAGAATCTGGTTGATGCCGAAGGGCTTGTCCGTAAGATCCCGGATCTGTTTGATGTTTTCACGCGTCTCCTTCGGATTGCAGCGCGCGACGGCCAGAATCCCCAGCCCTCCGGCATTGCAGACGGCCGAAACCAGTTTGGGTTCCGTAATCCAGTTCATCCCGGCCAGCATGATGGGATGGTCAATGCCGAACATCTCCGTCATTCTTGTTTTGAACATAAACGTTTCCTCCGGCGTCGGGTTTTCAATTTTTGTTTCTTTGCGCGGCGAATCATAAGGGAAGCAGGCGTGGATGTCAAAATAAATTTCAGGATCAAAGAGATATGCCGACTTGACACACCGGAACAAGTTATGACAAACAATTCCAAATCGCGTCGCTTCGTTCCGACTATGGAAGCGGCGGCAGGATACGGAGCGGAATGGCGGCATCCGGCGAAATCGCATGGCGGTTTTCTTCGGAGTCAGGGGCGAAATCGTGTAAAAGGCGCGCTCTGGACAACCGCTCTTTTCTCATGTACAATTCAATTGAACGAACGACAACGCCGGAGATCCGCCAGTGGAGGAAGGACACAAAACCAGGCTTCAGCTTATCGAAGAACTGGAGATTGCCCGCAAGGAAATCAGACAGCTTCGGTCGCGGGCCCGTAAATACGAAAGAATCGAAGAGGCGCTGACCACGTCGGAACATTTTTACCGGACGCTTTTTGAGAATTCCGGCACGGCGACCATTGTCATCGAGGAAGACACAACCATTTCCATGATGAACAACGATTTCGCGAATTTCACCGGCTATCCCCGCGAGGAAATCATCGGCCATACCTGGACAAGATATGTGGCCAAAGACGATGTCGACCGTCTTCTTTGCTATCATCAGGAAAGGCGCAAAGATCCTTTATCCGCGCCGAGAAACTACGAATTCAAAATCGTCAGCAAGAACGGCAATGTCCTTCATGTTTTTATGACCATCGCCATGATTCCGGGAACCGCGCAAAGCATCGCGTCCATGATGGATATATCGGAAAGGGTCGGGATGGAAAAGGATTTGCGCGACAGCGAGGAAAAGTTCCGCCAGCTTGTGGAAACCATGAACGAGGGGCTGGGTATTCAGGACCGGAGCGGCGTCATCACTTACGTCAATGATAAAATATGCAAGATTCTCCATCTTCCCCGCGATCAGATTGTCGGCCGGCTCAGCCGTGATTTCATCAGCAAACGCGACCTGGAAACGTGGACCGGCAATATCGGCGCCAAGGACGCGCCGGAATCCTATGAAGTGACGTGGATGGATGGAGAAGGCAATCCCATTTATACGCTTGTTTCCCCTCGCGCCGTTTATGATTCCCAGGGGCATTTCATGGGGGGGTTCGGCGTGATCACGGATATTACGGCCATTAAGAAACTGGAAAAACAGGTTCTCGAGACATCGGAACGTGAACGCCAGAAAATCGGCTATGAGCTTCATGACGATCTCGGCCAGCATCTGATCGGCATCGACGTCATGACCAAAGTCTTGCATGATAAACTGCTCGTCGTTTCCAAGGAAAATGCGCGCTATGCCGGAGAAATCAACAGGCTGGTCAAAAACGCCATCGAGAAAACCCGGCGCCTCGCCCGCGGACTTTGTCCCGTCCATCTGATATCGCTCGGCCTCGAAGCATCCCTGGAAGAGCTTGCCGATTCCACGGCGAGCATCTTCAACATGATTTGCAATTTTCGCTGTCCGCGGCATATTCCCATCGACGATATTGCGTTGTCCACGCATCTTTATTATATTGCCAAGGAATCCATTCACAATTCCATTGAACACGGTAAATCTTCAAAGATCGTTTTGGAGCTTCTGAACAACAAGGGCATCGTTTCATTGTCGATTCTTGACGATGGCGTCGGGATCAAGGATACGACGAAGGTCGGCGGCATCGGTCTGAAAATTATGCAATACCGCGCCCGAATGATCGGAGCTTCCCTGCGAATCGAATCGGAACCGAACGGCGGCACACTGGTAACCTGCACATTCAATTTAAACAAGGGATGACTTGATGGCGACTGCAAAAACACCCCCAAAGGGCAAACACAGAATTTTCATCGTCGACGACCACCCCATCTTCCGGCAGGGGCTTGCTCAGCTCATCAACCAGGAAAGCGACCTTTGCGTCTGCGGAGAGGCCGATGATTACCAAGGCGCTTTGAGGGCCGTCGCCGAATTGAATCCGGACATGGTCATCGTGGATATCACGCTCAAGGATATGAGCGGCATCGACCTCATCAAAGAGGTCCGGAAATTGAACAGGGGAATCATCATGCTGGTCATTTCCATGCACGACGAGTCGCTCTATGCCGAGCGGGCCCTGCGCGCCGGCGCCAGGGGGTATGTCATGAAGCAGGAAGCTTCCGAATCCATCGTTCAGGCCATCCGACAAGTGCGCATCGGCGGCATTTATGTCAGCCCCAGGATGACCGAACAAATGCTGTCGCGTTTTGTTGAAGGTCCTTTGGATGCCGTGGAATCGCCGCTCAAGGCGTTGACCGATCGGGAGATGGAGGTGTTCCATCTGATCGGCGAAGGACTCGGCATCAGTGAAATCGGTTTGCGGCTGCACCTCAGCGTCAAAACCATCGGCACTTACCGCGAACGCATCAAGGAAAAACTGAATCTCAGGAACAGCACCGAACTCCTGCGCCACGCCTTCAACTGGGTGGAGAATGAGCGTGAGGCAAAGCAATAATCGTCTGCGGTCTCCGGAGATCTTTTTGTAGGTCATCAACGCACCGTTTTTTAATCTCTCACCGTACGCGCAAAACAGCCTCCGGCTGATGGTTTTTTCTCATGCCCGGCTTCATTATACAGGCAAGAGAAAACTAAACATTTCAGGAGGCCTGTGATGAAGAAAGATTCGTTAAACGGAAACCGTTATGGATTTCAGCTGACCATTAAGGAATTGCTCGCCAATTCAAAACTCACCGCGGGCAATCAGGAAATCGTTTACCGGGACAAGATGCGCTATACCTACAGCGATCTGTTTGAAAGGATCAACAGACTGGGAAGCGCGCTTGCCGGACTCGGCGTCAAAAGGGGAGATACGGTGGCCGTATTCGATTACGACTCCAACCGATACCTGGAGAGCTTTTTTGCCATTCCCATGATGGGGGCGGTGCTTTTCACCGTGAACTGGCGGCTGTCTCCCGATCAGATCGAATACACCATGAACCATGCCGAAGCCGACGTGATTCTCATCAACACCGATTTCCTTCCCCTTCTTTCGTCTATCAGAGGCAAGCTGAAATTCGTCAAAAAAGTCGTTATTTTTTCAGACAGCGATCAGGCGCCGAAAACCGATGCCGCGTATGACGCGGAATACGAGGAGCTTTTGGCCGCTGCTTCTCCTGATTTCGAATTTCCCGATCTTGACGAAAACACAAAGGCCACCACGTTCTACACAACGGGGACAACCGGCCTTCCCAAAGGGGTTTATTTCTCCCATCGCCAGATCGTTCTTCACACCATGAGTGTCTGCATCGGCGTGAGCGGCCACGACACTCCGCTGCGTTTCTCCACGTCGGATGTCTACATGCCGATCACGCCCATGTTCCATGTTCATGCCTGGGGCTTCCCCTTTATCGCGACGATGATGGGCGTCAAGCAAGTTTATCCAGGCAAATACGAGCCGGAAATGCTGGTGAAACTGATCGCTCGGGAAAAGGTCACTTTTTCCCATTGCGTGCCCACAATCCTTCAAATGATCGTCGTCAGCCCCATCGCGAAACAGCTTGATCTTTCCGCCTGGAAGGTGATCATCGGCGGCGCCCGTCTGGCCAAGGGAATTGCCGTCGCGGCCATCAATCTGGGGATTTCCGTCATGACCGGCTATGGAATGTCCGAAACCTGCCCGGTCATCAGCGTGTCCAATCTGAAGCCGTACATGAAAAATTTCGACAACGAACAGAAAAGCGACATCGCCATCAAGACGGGAATGCCCATCGCGCTTGTCGATGTCCGGATTGCCGACGGGGACGGAAATTTTCAGCCGAATGACGGCAAAACCACCGGCGAAATCGTTGTCCGCGCGCCTTGGTTTACCAAAGGGTACCACAAGGATCCGGAGAAGACGGAAGACCTCTGGCGCGGCGGGTGGCTGCATACGGGAGACGTCGGTTACATGGATCAGGACGGATACATCCAGATTACGGACCGGCTCAAGGATGTCATTAAAACCGGCGGCGAATGGGTGTCTTCGCTTGATTTGGAAAACGCCGTCAGCATGCACAATGCCATACAGGAAGCGGCGGCCATTGGCGTTCCCGATTCCAAGTGGGGTGAGAGACCCATGCTGCTTGTTGTGTTGAAACCGGAGTTCCGTAACGACGGCATTACCTCGGAAGTGTTGAAGAGTCACATGAAGAGTTGCGCCGAACAGGGCGCGATTCCGCGCTATGCCATTCCCGACCAGTATATCATTGCGGACGACATTCCTAAAACCAGCGTCGGCAAGGTGGACAAGAAACGGCTGCGCGCTCTCTACACCGGCGCAATATAATTACAGCCTTCCGCGCATCTTCCGGCTTTCTCAACCTCCGGGGGGTCGACCATCGGCCGGCCCCCGCATGACGACATTCCGACTCTGTTTGCTGAAGTCCGCGCCGGCATATCGACCGGCGCGGACGGACCATGGGAGATTATTCAAAAGGCCCTTCGTCTTCCGAATTGCGGAAAGTGATCTTTCAATGGAGCGAAAATGAGACGGAGATCGATGAGAACATAAGAATTCTTCATTCAAGCGCCCCGAAGTTTCCAAAAAGGCATTATTGGCGCCCACGTAAAAAGTAATTCAAACCGTCACTCCGGCGAATACCCTAACCACCTGAAGGTGGCGCGAGGGCACAAGCGCCGGAGCCCAGAACTTATTGTAATGACTGGATACCGGCCTTCGTCGGTATGACGAAAAAGGTCCGAAAATGACTTTTTACGAGTTCATCATCATTGAATTTGAAGATGCGACGCTATTGTGCCTATTCGCGTCAAGGCCTTGATGCCTGCCCATGTCTTCACGGCAGGCGGCGGGCGCGGCAGCCCTCTGAAAAATAGTCTTGGCTTTTCTCAATGAACCGAATAATAATTTTACCGGGAAACGAACGCCTTCTCAAGAGGGGTTGGAGGATTTGGGTGAACGAAAAAAAGCGCATTGTGATCACAGGCATGGGGACGAAAAACGCCATTGGCGGCAGCATCCCCGAGTTTGCCCGGTCGCTTGAGGAAGGCGTCTGCGGCATTGCGGAGATCGATCTGTTCGATACCGGGGAATTCCGCACACATAAAGGGGGGCAGGTGAAAGATTTTGATCCCCGGCGGTCGATTCCCGAGGAGTTTTCCCTCAAAAGAATGTCCCGCGCCGATGCTCTGTCCATGGCGGCGGCGATAGAGGCCCTGACGGATGCCGGGCTTTACCCTTTTCCTGAAAACCTCAAGGAAAATACAGGAGTGGCCATTGGCGGCGGGGCCGGCGGTCTTCTGGAAGCAGAAAGCTTTTACGCGGAGATGCTGATAAAAGGGAAAGAGCGTTCAAAGTATTCCCGGCTGTCTTCGTTGTTTTGCGCCTCGTCCGCGGACCGCATCGCTTCCAGTTTCTGCCTTCTGGGCCCGAAAGCCACGTTCATGACGGCCTGTTCGGCGGGCGCCACCGCGCTGGGCTACGCCAGAGACCTGATCGTGGGCGGTCATGCCGATCTCATGATTGCCGGCGGCGTAGAGCCAATGTGCCGGCTCACCTACGCCGCTTTCAACGCCCTCAAGTCCGTTGATGAGGATGTCTGCCGTCCTTTCGACAGGAACCGGTCGGGGCTTTCCCTGGGCGAGGCGTCGGCCATTCTGGTTCTGGAATCTCTCGAGACGGCGCGAAACCGCGGAGCGAAAATTTACGGAGAGCTGATGGGATATGGCGTCACCTGTGATTCTTTTCATATGACGGCGCCCGATGAAAAAGCGTCGGGCGCCGCGCGCTCCATGCGCGCCGCTCTGGCGGACAGCGGCCTGACGGTGGAGGATATCGATTACATCAACGCCCACGGCACGGCCACGCCGGTCAATGACTCGACGGAAACCAAAGCCATCAAGGAGGTGTTCGGTTCCCGCGCCTATTCCATCCCGGTGAGTTCGACGAAATCCATGCATGCCCACACCTTGGGCGCGTCCGGCGCTCTGGAAGGGATTGTCAGCCTGCTGGCCCTGGCCAAAAAGTTTGTTCCGCCGACGATCCACTGGCGCGAGCGCGACCCGGAATGCGATCTGGACTACGTGACCCAAGGCGCGCGCAGCACGGATCTTCGCGCCGTTCTTTCCAATTCCTTCGCTTTCGGCGGAAACAATACGACGGTCATTTTCGGCCGGTATGAAGGGCAGGGCGCCGTTCATGAATAAACATCATGCTCTTCCGGACAATCAGCGGGTGGTGGTCACCGGCGTGGGGATGGCAACGCCGCTGGGTACGGGCCGGAAGGAATTTTCCCGGAGGCTTTTTGGGGGCGAGGGCGCCATCGATGTCGTGCAGGCGTTCGACACCGGCAGGGCGGCATCGCGCCTTGGCGCGGAAGTGCGCGGCTTTGAGCCCCGGGGATTGATCTCGGTAAAAAATCTGCGGCGGATGGACCGGCTGTCGATGCTAACAACCGCATCGGCCCGCCTCGCGCTTTCCGATGCAGGCGTCTCCGTCACGGCTGAAAACCGCGATCGCGTGGGCATCCTCTTTGGGAGCGCGTTCGGCGCGACCGACGTCACGGCGCAGTTCGAAGACACGCTGTTTGCCCAGGGACCGGGGGCCGTCAATCCGATTCTGGTGCCCAACACGGTGATGAACGCGCCGGCCGGACACGCGTCCATCGAGCTGGGATTTCGCGGCGTCAATGTCACGGTCACGCATTTCGCGGTGTCCGCGGAGACGGCCGTGGCGTATGCCGTCTCCGAAATCCGGCGCGGGACGGCGGATGTTCTGCTCGCGGGCGGCGCGGATATTCTGTCGAAATTTTACTATGAAGCTCTGTCGAAATTTCACGGGCTTTCACCGGACGACGGGGGAGCGGAGGGCGCCCGTCCCTTTGACAGGCGGCGAAACGGGTACGTGGCCGGAGAAGGATGCGGCCTCCTCTGTCTGGAGTCTCTGTCTGGCGCCCGAAAACGGGGGGCGAACATCTACTGTGAAATTTCCGGCGCCGGTCTGGGGTCTTCGCCCGCGCCGCCCACGGCCTGGCCGAAGGACCCCGAAGGATTCCGTCGGACGTTTCTGCGGGCGCTTGGGCAGGCGCGGATTGACCTTTCCGATGTCTCGGCCGTGATGGCGGCGGCCAACGGGAGCCGGGTCCTTGATGCCATGGAAGCGGACGCTTACGAAGAATTATTTGCATCCTGCGCCGACCGGCCTTGGGTGACATCCATCAAAGGCGCGGTGGGAGAGAGTTTTTCCGGAGGCGGGATTCGGGCTTGCGCTCTGGCGCTATCTGTGGAAAAAGGGTGGCTGCCTCCGACGGTCGGTCTGGAACAGCCGGCCGCGCCGTTGAATTTTGTGACGGGCAAAAAAGTGGAAACGCACCTGCGGCATACGGTTTTATCCGGCATATCCTTTGGCGGAACGTATGCCTGCCTGGTGTTCAGCCGCTGTGAAAAATAAAGGGGACTGCATGAGATTTCTGCTGATTTATCCGAAATGGGAAAAGCTGGACCGTCAGACGTCGTTCATCCTCCCGCCGCACGGGCCGGTGGTGATGGCCGCGGCTCTGCCTCCCGATGTCGATGTGGCGTTTATCGATGAAAATGTCGAGCCGGTGGACCTGGGCGCCGGGGCCGATTTTGTGGGCGTCTCCATGATGCTCACCGCCCAGGTGAAGCGCGGCTGGGAAATCGCGGATGCGTTCCGCGCCCGGGGGATTCCCGTCATCTGCGGCGGCATCGCCGTGATGCTGCACGCCGAAGAATGCCAAAAGCATGCCGACGCGGTTTTTTTAGGCGAAGCCGAAGGACGCATGGAGGAGGTTTTCGCCGATTTCAAAGCGGGCAGGCTGCGGAAAGTTTACAACTACATGCAGAACTTTCCGCCGATCGAAAGCGTGGGAACGGCCCGGCGCGGCATTCTGAATCGCGGCATGTACAACTACCGGGGCGTCCAGATGGTCGATCTGGTGCACGCCTCCCGCGGCTGCCGCTTCAACTGCTATCCCTGCGCCGTTCGATTTCTGGGCGGCCGGAGCTTCCGTCCCCGTCCCTTCGAGCGGGTGGTCGAGGAAATGGCGTCGATCGACAACAACCGCCTGTTCATCGTGGACAATTCGCTGGCGCAGGACCGCGACTGGGAAATCGGTCTGTTTCGGGAAATGATTCCGCTCAAAAAGAAGTGGTGCTGCCATCCGATTGAAGAAGACGACGAGGTTCTGGATCTGGCGGCGCAGGCCGGCGCGTGGTTTGTCTATCAGACGATTTTCGACTCGTCCGACTACATCCGCAACCGGATCAGGCGCTACCACGACTTCGGCATCGCCGTGGAGGGCAGCATTCTGCTGGGACTGGACTATCACACGGAAGACTATATCAAACGGTGGATGGACTTCCTTTTGGAAATCGAGCTGGACATGGCGGAGTTCACGATTCTCACGCCTTTTGTCCACACGCGCACGTTCGACGACCTGCACAAAGAGGGGCGGATTTTCTCCTATGACTGGAACGATTACACCTGCGGCAAGGTCGTTTTTCAGCCCAAAATGATGACGCCGGAAAAGCTCCAGGAAATGTACCATTACTGCTGGGACCGCTTCTATGAGGAAGAGCCCGCCAATTATAAAATGTTCAAGATGCTCAAACAGGTCATGGAAAAAGAAAAAGCGGACGGCACGTACAAGCCACGGGTAAGGACTTGAAGGGCAGGGCTCATGAAGGAGATCAAACGACCATGAAGAAAATCGGCAAAAAGGCCGCCCTCGTCATTGACGGCGGCCCGGTCCGTTTTGAGGAAATTCTCGCCGTCGCCATCGACGGCCTGCCCGTCAGGATCGGCCGTTCGCGCGCGTTTCTGAAGCGGATGGAAGCGACCGAGAAGGCGTTGATGACGTCTCTGCGCAAAGGCGTCGCGGTTTACGGCGTGAACACGGGCTACGGAAAATCCTGCGGAAACCGGATCGACCTTGCGGCGGCGATGAAAAACGACCCCAACATTTTGAAATTTCACGGCTGCGGCACGGGCGAGTCCATCGGCATTGAAGAGACGCGCGCCGCGATGCTGGCGCGCATTCTGTGCCTGGCGCGCGGCTATTCCGGCGTATCGGTCGCCCTGCTGGAGCAGATGGCCGCCTTCTTGAACGAAGGCATCACGCCCGTCGTGCCGTGCGAGGGGTCGGTCGGCGCCTCCGGCGATTTGACGCCGATGTCCTATATCGGGGCGGCGCTCGCCGGTGAGCGGGAAGTGTTTTACGAAGGCTTCGTGATGCCGGCAGCGAAGGCGCTGAAGAAGGCCGGGTTAAAGCCCTATGTTTACCGGCCCAAGGAGCCGTTGTCGATGGTCAACGGCACGACGACCATGACGGGGATCGCCGCGGTCTGCATCGAGAGGGCCTATCGGATTCTGGGCGCCGCGGTTTACGCCACCGCGCTGTCGGTGCACGCGATGAAAGGCAACGCCCATCATTATCATCCGGTGATTTCGGAGGCCAAACCTTATCCCGGCCAGGCCGGCGTCGCCCGGAAAATCGCCCGCCTGCTCGATTCGAAAGTGTCCGCGCGCCGGCTCGAAGACGACGCGCTGGAAACCCTGCAGGACCCGTATTCGCTGCGCTGTGCCCCGCAGATCCTGGGGGTGCTGGCCGACGCGCTTTCCTGGATTGTCCCGTGGGTGGAAATCGAGGCCAATTCGTCCAACGACAACCCCATCTTCGATCCGGCAACCGGCGAAGTGCTGATGGGCGGAAATTTCTACGGCGGACACATCGCTTTTGCCATGGACGGCCTCAAGGCGGCGCTCGCCTCCGCCGCGGACACGTGCGACCGGCAAATTGCGCTGCTGGTCAATCCCAACACCAACCGCGGTCTGCCGGGCGACCTGGTGCGGAAAAACGGCGCTTCTCAGGGCCTGCGCCACGGCTTCAAAGCCATGTCGATCGCGTCGTCGGCGCTGGCCGCCGAGGCCCTCAAGGCCACGATGCCCGCCGCGTCTTTCTCGCGTTCGACGGAGTCGCACAACCAGGACAAGGTCAGCATGGGAACGATTGCGGCGCGGGACGCGGAGCGCGTCTGCACGCTGGCGGAGCGGGTGGCGGCCATTCATCTGCTGGCCGCGGCGCAGGCCTGCGACATCCGGCAAAATATCCGTGTGCGTCCGCTTTTGGAAAAGGCCCTGCGCAATATCCGGCTGGTCAGCGATCCGGTGATCGAAGACCGGCCCCTGGATGAGGACATTGAACGGATGTGCGCGGCCATCCGCTATACGGATTTCTTTCGGGGGAAAATATGAGCGCGGGCAGGAAAAGCTTTGAGGTCGGAATCCGCGTGCCGTTTTTTGACCTGGACCCCATGCAGATCGTGTGGCACGGCAATTACCTCAACTACTTTGAGATCGCCCGCGCGGGGCTCTTCGAACATTACGGCGTCGATCTCTATCGGTATTACGAACGGGAAAAAATCATTTTTCCGATCATCCGGACGGCGACGAAGCACATTTTTCCGCTCAAACACCGCGATGAGATTATTGTGAAGGCGACGCTGGCGGACGCCAACATCAAGCTGGCGGTGGATTTTGAAATCCGCAGGGCCTCCGACGGAATCGTCTGCGCGCGCGGGCGCACGGAACAGGTGGCGGTGAAAGTGCCGGAGATGGAAACGCTGTTCAGCATCCCGCGGGACATCCGGAATTTATTGGGGTTTTAAATGGAGAATCTGTTCAAGCAATCTTTTGTGGCGGGTGTGGAGCGGGTGGCGGCCTGGGCGGACCTTCTCGATGACATCAACGTATATCCCGTGGCGGACGGCGATACCGGGCGGAATCTTTCCGTCAGTCTTTCACCGCTTCGCCGGACCGACGGCGAAAAAGATAAAATCGTCCGTCAGCTTCTGCTGGCGGCGCGCGGCAATTCCGGCAACATCGCTTCGCAGTTTTTCTCGGTCTTTTACGCCGCCGATTCCCCGGGGAGCCTGAAGGAGACGGTCCGGACGGCGAACGAAAAAGCCTGGAAGGCGGTCAGCGACCCGCGGCCGGGAACCATGCTGTCCGTTTTTGATGCGCTCCAGGAGACTCTTTCCGGGCAGGAGTCCTTTCCGGACAAGGAAAGCGTAAATCGGATTTTGTCGCGCCTGGAAAAAGCCGTTCGCGAAACGAGGGATACCCTGCCCAAATTGAGAAAGGCCGGCGTCGTGGACGCGGGCGCCCTGGGAATGTATATTTTTTTTGAAGGCTTCTTCCGGACGCTGGCCGGATTGGACAACTCGTATCGTCCGGTAACGGAAATCTTTCCGGGCTTGCTCACCATTTCGCCCGCGTTTCACGAAACCCTCGAATCGGGGTATTGTGTGGACTTTGTCTTGAAGGCCGATGCGCCTGCGGAAAACCTGGCGCAAATTGCCGCCGGACAGGAAAGCGCCGTTATTTTGCGCGACGGCGACCTGTATAAAATTCACCTGCACACGGACGACCGGGAAAAGATCCGATCGCGGATGGGCGCGTTGGGCTCGGTGATGGCCTGGGAGGACGACAATCTCGCCCTGCAGATCCGCGACTTCATGAACGCCCCGGCGGATGCCGCCCTGCACATCATGACGGACGCAGCGGGATCGCTCACCCGCGACGATGCAAAGAAGCGCGGCTTCACCCTTTTAAACAGTTATCTCAATGTGGGCGACCAATCGATGCCCGAGACCTATTTTCACCCCGCTGACCTATACAGAGCCATGAGTGCGGGCGTGAAGGTTTCCACGTCGCAGGCCTCCGTGTTCGAAAGGCATCAGTGCTACGCGAGCGCGCTCGCCCGGTTCGAAAAAGTGCTCTATCTGTGTGTCGGTTCCGTTTTTACCGGCAATTACAGCGTGGCGCTGGAGTGGAAAAAGGAGCACGACCCGGAAAATCGCATGATGGTGATCGACACGGGCGCGGCCTCCGGCAGGCTGGGCGTGATGGTGCTCGCAACGCAAAGCTTCCTTGTGCGGACGAAAGACATGAACAGAACCATTGTCTTTGCCCGGGACGCGGTCGCGCGCTGCGAAGAGTATGTGTTCCTCGACAAGCTCCAGTACCTGGCCGCGGGCGGCCGGCTTTCCAAGACCAGCGCCTTTTTCGGCGATATGCTGAAAATGAAACCGGTGGTTTCCCCCCAGCCGGATGGCGCCAAAAAGATGGGCGTTGTCCGCAGCCGCGCCGATCAGATCAAAATGGCGCTGGATAAACTGGCGGCGGTTCTTGCTCCGGATGATTCCGCGCTCATCATGCTGGAGTATTCGGACAACATCGAACAGGTTTCCGAATTCCGAAAACAGGCGCAGAAGCTGTATCCGCGCGCGGAGATCATTCTCCAGCCCCTGTCGCTCACGTCCGGCGCGCACATGGGGCCCGGGACGTGGGGGGTCGCGTTTTTGAGAATAGAAGAGAAATCAGTGGATGGTGGATAGGGGATAGTGGATAGTGGATGGTGGATGGGAAAAACAGGCGATAGGCAATGGGCGATAGGGAAAAGCGCAGGAAGAGAACAGTGAAAAGTAATGAGTCATAAAAAACGGACAGCGAACGAACAGAAGGATCCGAAAAGCAGGCGGCGGGCGGGAAGGAATCTCGGCCGGTTCGCTTTTGTGATTCCCGCTTACAATCATGCCGCGACGGTTGCACAGGTGGCCGGAAGGGCCCGGGATATGGGATTTCCCGTTTTTGTCGTGGACGACGGATCAACCGATGATACGTCCCGGCGGCTGGCGGAAGTTCAGGGCATAGAAGTGCTTCGCCATGAAAAAAACGAAGGAAAGGGGGCGGCGATCCTGACCGGTTTCATGGCTGCTTCGCACAAGGCCGATTACGCCATCACGATCGACGCGGACGGACAGCACGATCCCGAAGACGCCATCCACCTGATGGACGCCATTCCTCTCAAAAAAAGACCCATCGTGGTGGGGGCGCGTCGGGGAATGGATGCGGTGCAAGGGGGCCACATTCCCTGGACCAGCCGCTTCGGCAGAAAGTTTTCCAATTTCTGGGTCCGGATGTCCGGAGGGCCGGAAATTTCGGACACCCAGAGCGGCATGCGGATTTATCCGCTTCCGGAATCCCTGAGCCTTCCCGTGCGGGCGAGGCGGTTCCAGTTTGAAGTGGAAATTCTGGTGCAGGCCAAAAGAATCGGCATTCCGATCATCGAAGCGCCGATCCGGGTCGTTTACCAGCCGGACGGGTTGCGCATTTCTCATTTTCGCCCCTTTGTTGATTTTTTGCGCAATGCCAAAACCTTTACCCGCCTGATGTTTACGCGTGTTTTCGGACATCATTGACCGCGGCGTTCGGCCCCTTGCCCCGCGCCCGGTTTTCCCTTGCCAGCCTTCGGGAAATGTGGTTTAAAAACCGCCAGGAGAGCAGAAAATAATCCCGACAATCTGAAGGTTTTCATGGAGCCTCGCCGATACCCCATAAGATGGTCGATTGTGCTGGTCACCGCTCTGATCGTGGGGATTTTGTTTTACTGGGAAACCAGCCATTTAAAAATTGAAACCGATATTCTCGAATCCATGCCGCGCCATGACCCGGTGCTGGCTTCCGCCCGGCGGGTCATCAGCCGGCTGCCGATCCAGGACAGGATTTTTATCAATCTGGAGCAGATGTCCGGCGACAAGGATGCCCTGGTCGAGGCGGCAAGGCTCGTTGAGGACCGGTTAAGCAAAAGCGGTTTGTTTGAACGAGTCGGGATCGCCGATGAGGCGGGCGCCTTTGCGGAGCTGATGGCGCATGTCCGGGAGCATTTGCCGTCGCTGCTCTCCGCGCAGGATCTCGAACGGAAAATCGCGCCGCTCCTCACGCCGGAAAAAATCCGGGAGGCGATGGCGGAAAACCGGCGCAGTCTCGGGGAACTTCAGGGGATCGGCCGGGCGGAAATGATCGCCCGGGACCCGCTGGGTTTTTCCTCGGTGATCCTGGAGAGAATGTCCGCGCTGCTCCCGGCCGGCTCCGCCCAATTTTACTCCGGCCGGTTTCTGTCTTCCGACGGACGCCACGCGCTTATTATCGCGCGCCTGGCCGGCTCCGGGACGGACACGGCCCGCGCCGCGCAAATCGCAGCGCTGGTGGAAGACTGCACCCGGATGCTGATGGCGCGCGGGGATTCGAACGACCGGTATACACTGACGCCCGTGGGCGCCTACCGCGCGGCGCTGGACAACGAAACCGTCGCCAAACGCGACACACGGCTGGCGATTCTCCTGACCATGCTGGGGATATCGCTGCTTCTGATTGCGGCTTTTCCCCGACCCCTCATCGGTTTGCTGGCGCTCTTGCCCTCAGCCGTCGGGGCCATTGCCGCTCTGTTTGTCTGCTCCCTGCTGTTTTCATCCATTTCGGTGCTGGCGGTGGGATTCGGCGGCGCGATTCTGGCCTTTACAGTCGATTTGGGGCTGACCTACCTTTTGTTTCTGGACCAGCCCATGGCCACCTCCGGGCGAGAGGCGGCACGGGAAGTATGGTCGGCTGAATTCACAGCGGCCCTGACCACGATCTGCGCATTTCTGCTGCTGCTGATCAGTGATTTTAAAATCCTGGCCCAAATCGGAGTGTTTGCCGCGCTGGGCATCGCCTTTGCTTTTCTGTTTGTTCACTTCGTCTTTCCCGTTATTTTTCCGGCGATGCCGCCGGCCCGTCGCGAGGCCAACCGTTGGCTGGCGCGGGCTGTCCAAAAAATGGCCGCGCCGGCTTCATGGAAACTGATTGCCGCGCTGGTCTTCGGCCTGACGATGCTGTTTTTTGCCAAACCCGTTTTCAACGTGGATTTGCAGGCCATGAATTCCGTCAGCCCCGCAACGCTTGCCGCCGAAAAGAAATTGCAGGACATCTGGGGAAATCTCAGCGGCAGGCTGTATGTGCTTTTGGAGGCGCCGGATCTCGAGCGGCTGCAGAAGAAAAACGATCAGATGGAAGCGCTGCTTGCGGATGAGGTGCAAAACGGCAGGTTGGCCCCGGCGTTTCTTCCGACGGTTCTTTTTCCCACCCCGGAGTCGGCCGCCCGTCATTTTGCCGCGTGGCGGGCATTCTGGACGCCCGAGCGCGTCGGGGCGCTGCGGACGAACCTGGGCGCGGCGGCTGTGGAAAACGGCTTCGCGCCGGACGCGTTTGATTCATTCTGGTCGATTTTTCAGACGGATCGACCGGGTGTCTTTTCGATTCCGCCGCGGCATTTTGAGATGTTGGGCATCGCCCGGACATCCGAAGGTTACGCGCAGCTCACGCCGATGGCAGCCGGAAAACATTACAAGGCATCGGAATTCTTTGCGCGGCTGGCCGGCGCCGGGCAGGCCAGCCTGTTCGACGCGGATTGGTTCAACCGCCGCCTGGGAGAATTTCTCAAAGATATTTTCGTCGAAATCGCCATGATCGTCAGTCTTGGCCTGATCGCGGTGGTATTTCTGTTTTTTCTGGACTGGCGTCTTTCGCTGGCCGTTCTGGCCCCCGTGGCTTTTGCGCTCGTCTCCACGCTGGGGACGCTCAAGCTCATCGGCCGTCCGCTGGACATTCCCGGCATTATGCTGTGGGTCGTGATTCTGGGCATGGGGGTGGATTACGCCGTTTACTATACCTGCACGGTTCAGCGTCATCCGGATGAGGCCTCTCCCGCGATGAACACCGTCAAACTCTCCATCTTTCTTTCCGCCGCGACGACATTCATCGGCTTCGGCGTTCTGACGCTGGCGAATCACTCGCTCCTGCGCAGCATCGGTCTGGTTTCGCTTCTGGGCATCGGGTATTCCCTGCTGGGCGCGTATTTCATTTTGCCGACCCTGATGCGGAAAATTTTTTCGCCGTTTGACTTTCCCGCGGGCGCGGTCCAGCCGGCATCGCGGGAGCATGTTCGCCGCGTCCTTTTGCGCTACCGGCTGCTTCCCGGTTATCCGAGGGTTTTTGCCCGGTTCAAGATGAAGTTGGATCCGATGTTTTCCGAACTGCATCGATATGTGCAAAATCCCCGCCGGATGCTCGATATCGGCTGCGGCTACGGCGTTCCCGCGGCCTGGCTGCTGGAGCTGCATCCGGAAGCGAAGGTTTACGGCCTGGAGCCCGATGAAGAGAGGGCGCTCATTGCCCGCCGCGTGATCGGCGCGCGGGGCGACGTGCAGGTCGGGCGGGCGCCGGATCTGCCGGACGTCGAAGGTTCGGTGGACCACGTTCTGATGCTGGATATGCTGCATCTGATCGACGATAGGGAATTGCAGCTTGTTTTTCAGCGCATTCACGACAAGCTCGGACACGACGGGATGCTGGTGATCCGGGCGACGGTTCCCTCCGATCGAAAAGTCCCCTGGAAGCGATGGATCGAGACGGCCCGCTTGAAGTGGACGGGCATCCCGGAGCGCTTCCGCGGAGAAAGAGAAATCGCCGGATTTATGGAGGCGGCGGGACTTACCGTCAGGGTGCATGCCTCGCCGGTTCCCGGCGTGGAAGAAAAGTGGTTTGTAGGGGGAAAAGGCTATTAGACTGTGTTGAACAGGAGGGGAAAGAGTCCTGTCAGGTCGCCTTTGACCATCCAAGATTCATCCGTCACCATCAACTATTTCGGGAGGTGCAACACAATGTACGAGCAAAAACCATGGTTGAAGTTTTACGGCAACGTTCCGCATTCCATCGATTATCCCCGCGTCACCATGTATGAAGCGCTTTTGCAAACCGCGCGGGAGAAAGCCGACGCAGTCGCCTACGATTTCATGGGGCACGCGTCCACTTACAGGGGGTTCATTTCCGAAATCGACCGGTGCGCCGACGCGCTGGCCGCGCTGGGCCTGAAGCAGGGCGACCGCATCACCATCTCCATGCCCACCTCTCCTCAGGGCATCATCGCTTTTTACGCGGCCAACAAGCTGGGGGCGGTGGCCAGCATGATTCATCCTCTTTCCACGGCCAAGGAAATTGAATTCTACCTCAACGTCGCCAAAAGCCGCTTCGCGCTCACGCTGGACGCCTTTTACGCCAAGTTCAAGGAGGTGAAGGCCGCGACGCCGCTTCAGACGCTGATTCTGGCGCGCATTCCGGATTATCTGAGCTTTTTCAAACGCGTCGGCTTCAACCTGACCAAAGGACGGCAGATTCCAAAAGTCCCGGCGGACCCCATGGTGAAATGGTGGGCGGATCTGATGAAAGGCGGTTATCCCAGCGCCCCGCCGGCCAGAATGGATACGGACGATATGGCCGTGATCCTCTACAGCGGCGGAACCACGGGCGTTCCCAAGGGCATCATGCTGTCCAACATGAATTTCATTTCCGAGGGGAAAATGGTGTCGGAATGGGGGAAGCTCGACGACAACGCGTCCGTGCTGGCCATTTTGCCGATCTTTCACGGCTTCGGCCTGGGGGTCTGCATCAACGCCTGCTTCATGGGCGGCGGCAAAAGCATTCTGGTGCCGGTCTTTACCCCCGAGACGGTCGCCGATCTGATCCGTTCGCGAAAGCCGTCGTTTGTCATTGGTGTGCCGACGCTCTTTGATGCGCTTTCGCGCAATCCCAAAATGCACAAGGCGGATTTGAGCTGCCTTCGGGCGACATTTTCCGGCGCGGACACGCTGCCCCGTCCGGTCAAGGAGCGCTTTGAAGAAATGGTCAGGAAGCAGGGCGGCAACGTTCAGCTTCTGGAAGGCTACGGACTTACCGAGGCCGTCACCGCCATCATGGCCACGCCCATCGGCTGCTACCGCGAAGGCAGCATCGGTGTGCCTTTTCCGGACATGCTGGCCAAAATCGTGAAGCTCGACACGATCGAGGAGGCGCCGCTGGGCGAAGAAGGCGAAATCTGCGTAGCCGGCCCCGCCGTGATGATGGGCTATCTCGATCAGCCCGAAGAAACCGCCGCCACGCTCCGGAAGCACGCGGACGGCCGCATCTGGCTGCACACCGGCGACATCGGCACGATGGACGCCGACGGGTTCTTCTATTTCAAGCTTCGCCAGAAACGGATGATCAAGTCCTCCGGTATGAATGTCTATCCCGCTCAGGTGGAAGAGCTGCTCTACAAGCATGACAAGGTGCGCGACGCCTGCGTCATCGGCGTGCCGGACGAAGCCCAGGTGCAGGCGGTGAAGGCGTTCGTCGTTCTGAAAAATCCTGCCGAGGCGGGCCCGGAAGCGGAAAAGGAGCTCATCAACTATTGCCGCGAGCACCTGATCAAATGGAGCTGCCCGCGCTCCATCGAATTCCGCAACGATCTGCCCAAAACGCTGGTCGGCAAAATCGCCTTCAACACGCTGGAGAAGGAGGAAATCGAGAAGCTGAAAAAGGAAGGAAAATTCGCGGGGTAGGGCGATAAACGTTCAATGGCCTATTGTTTATCGCAGGGGCGAAAGATGTTTCGCCCCAACGCCGAAAGATTTTTCGCCTTTGGGGAAACGATGAGAGAGCTTTGAAAAATGTCATTTCGAGGAGTGTGAGCGACGCCTAATGTCATTTCGAAGGAGCGTGAGCGACGAGAAATCTAAAGATCCCTCATTGCATTCGGGACATGGATTTCTCCCTTCGGTCGAAATGACAAAGAAGAAGTCGAAATGACAAAGAAGAAGTCGAAATGACAAAAATGGCCGTTATTCAAAGCTCTCGATGATGGAACCGGTATCAGGATGAATTCCACGGCGGCAAGAGGCAATCATGATAAAAAGGCATTTTGAGGAAATGGAGATATGATAAACTACCGCGATCGTCATCACCGGCGCTCTCTTCGTCTGTCCGGCTATGATTATTCGCAAAACGGGGCCTATTTCGTTACTGTTTGCACACAGAATAGGGAATGTTTATTTGGCAAAATTGAAAACGGTGAGATGCGGTTGAATGATGCAGGGCGAATCGTTCTTGAGGAATGGGTAAAGACCGCTGAAATCCGGTCAAACATAGAATTGGATGAATGTGTGGTGATGCCAAACCATTTTCACGGAATTTTGGTTGTTTCCGATCGTAGGGGCACGGCGCGCCGTGCCCCAACAACGCGCCGTGCCCCAACAACGCGCCGTGCCCCAACAGCGCGCCGTGCCCCTACGATGGAACGATTTGGACAACCGGTATCCGGGTCGATTCCAACGGTCATCCGGTCATTCAAATCAGCCGTTGCCAAACGCATCAACGAAATGCGTCAAACGCCGGCATTACAATTATGGCAGCGCAATTATTACGAACATGTGATTCGAAACGAATCCGAATGGAACCGCATCCGCCAATACATTATCGACAACCCGATGCGGTGGAATATGGACAGAGAGAACCCGCGTGCAGGGAACGCAACGGAGACGATTTAGGGATCGTAGGGGCACGGCGCGCCGTGCCCCAACAACGCGCCGTGCCCCAACAACGCGCCGTGCCCCAACAACGCGCCGTGCCCCAACAGCGCGCCGTGCCCCAACAGCGCGCCGTGCCCCAACAGCGCGCCGTGCCCCAACAAAATTTGTTTTTGAATCGGGAATCTGGTGAAAAATTTTTTTTATAAAATCGCGATTTTTCTGTCGCACCGGCTGGGCCTGTGGTTTTTCCGGGTGTTTTCCTGGTGTATTGCGACGGGGTATTTCTTTTTTTTTCCGGCCCGTGTTCGGGACAGCCTCCGGTTTTACCGGGCGCTTTTCCCGGGCCGAAGCTTCGGGTATCACCTGTATTGCGTCTGGAAGCAGTTTCACAACTTCACGGGCGTCTATGTCCACCGCTTCATTCCCTGGGCGGTCGAACAGGCCGTCTTCACCCGTGAGGGCTGGCAGCATTTGGATGAGGCCGTGGCTTCCAAAACCGGCGCGATTGTGGTGATGTCGCACATCGGCAACTGGGAGCTTGCGGCCCGGCGGCTCAATCAAAAGGGGCTGCCGGTCATGCTGTATCTGGGCGCCAGGTTCAAGGAGCAGGTGGAAAAATATCAGAAGGAAAAACTGGCCGAAACCGGCATCCGGATCGTGACGACCGACGAAAAGGAAAAGTCCCCCTTCGCTTTGCTGGAAGGCATCGGCTTTCTGCGGCAGGGCGGCATCGTTTCCATGGCGGGCGACCGCATCTGGGGAGAACAAACCTGGGTGGAAGTCGATTTTCTGGGGCACAGAGTCCGCCTGCCGGATACGCCTCATCTGTTCGCGCTGATGAGCGGCGCGCCGCTGATGACGTTTTTTGTCCATGAAAAATCGCCGGGCCATTACCATGTGACGGTTTCTCCGGGCCGCATCGTGAAGGCGGCCACCCGCGCCGACAGGAAGAAAGCGGTGCTGGAATCCGCGCAGGCCTACGCGGACGATCTGGCGCGCTTTGCGGCGGCGCATCCTTTCGAATGGCATCATTTCGAGCCGTTTCTCGGAGAAAAATCCGTCCGGTAAAAATGGACGCGGCCCGGTAGAGCTTGATGGGCGTTTGGATAAAAATATTGTAAAATCATGGTATTACGTCAACAAAAAAAACGCATTGCCCTGGTTCATCCCCGCGGGTCCAACTGGTTTCCGGGCAGACGCGACATCACCGACATCGCAAACCGGATGGTGCCGCAGGGAATGCTCTCCATCGCGGCCTGGCTGATGCGCGAAGGGCATGACGTTTTTGTTTATGACTGCCTCGGTCCCGGCGCTCCGGTGGATATCGACCGGCAGGCCCGGGATATTCTTGCGTTCGACCCTAAAGTCGTAGGCTTTTCCGCCACCACGTCATCCTTTCCCGACGCGGCTGACCTCGCGAAAAAGATCAAGGACAGCCGGCCCGATATTGTTACCGTCTGCGGTGGCGTGCATGTCTCAGCCTTAAGGGAAAAGCTTCTGGCGGACTATCCCGCCTTCGATTACCTTGCGGCGGGTGAGGGCGAACTGACCTTGGGTGAACTGGCTGCGGGCGTTGATCCCTCAGAAATCACGGGATTGATCCGCAGAGAAAACGGCGTGGCCGTTGCCAACCCTCCAAGAAAACATATTCCCGACCTCGACAGCCTGTCTTTTCCGGCTTACGAAAAGCTGTGCGGATTTCCCCGCGACTACCACCTGCCGCTTTTCAGCTACATCCGGATTCCCGGCGCGACGATGATCACCTCCCGCGGCTGCATGTATCAATGCTCCTACTGCGATCGCTCCGTTTTTCAGAAGGGCTTCCGCTACAACTCGGCGGCCTACATCTATGAACACATGAAATATCTGCGCGACCGGTTCGGCGTGCGCCACGTCAACATCTACGATGACCTGT
>Ga0208197_1000490_pt1 | contig 49844 bp, 36 predicted proteins | sample AD_JPNNA4_MetaG_FD_184444 | JGI IMG/M metagenome (GOLD analysis project Ga0208197, IMG submission 184444) | Active sludge microbial communities of municipal wastewater-treating anaerobic digesters from Japan - AD_JPNNA4_MetaG (SPAdes) (version 2) | ecosystem: Engineered > Bioreactor > Anaerobic...
CAATTGGGTTGTTTACCCGAATTATCGGGAAAATTAGTGCATTTACAATCCTACAATATATCAACTACAAAAATAACAAACCTATTGGGCGGGTTAAATATGCACTAATTTAATTCCGCCAACGGGTGTACTATATCAACTGCTACACATTTCTTGAAGAACCAGAAAAAGATTGGAATTTAATCCTTGAAGAAGCTAAGGAACGACCTCCTTTACCCTCTTTGTTTGATTAGAGGGGCTTGGTTTTTTTTAATCCAACCTGCAGTGCCTGGTTTCAGGCTTTGCAGACTGTTTTTTTATGCTTTTTCATTTTTAGCGGACAGCAATAATTCAGAAAAGCAAAAATCAGGAACCTGCAATTCCCCAAACTTCAAAGTCTTGATTTTCATCAATAAAAGAATATTAGGCAAATCATAAGATTTTAGCAAACGCCCTACTAGAAACCGATTTCCCATTAAACAATCATTTTTATTTCAGAAATATTAGAAAAAGATATTGCGATTTAATTTTTTTTTACATAAATTTGATTTTGTGCTGATGGAATGAGTTAGGTTTACGAATTGTCTGACTCATAAAAAAAAGACAACATTTTGTGGATTATGTTGCATTCGGGTATGATTAACGAACTTAAAAAATGTAGTTGGAAAGAGGTTAAATAACCTCCACGATCATCGAAAACGAAAAACACATTTTTTCATCTTTAAGTCTGAGCGACTTCAATTTGGCAAGCGTATTTATATGTTTGTTCAGATTCCGTCTCTCATATCAAGTCAATAAAAACATCTATTGTAATCTTTCTATTCACTAAAACGAGAAATTGGTTCATACTTCCAGTTTTCTTCTAAAAAACGTACGGTTATGAGAAAAATTTTAACATCGCTCATAGCATTGATACTCTGCGGAACAGCACAAATCAACGCAAACATCATAGTCAACGAAATGATGCCATGTAATGTATCAACGCTACTCGACAACAAGTACAACTTTTCTGGTTGGGTTGAGATTTACAACTCAGGAACCTCTGCTGTAAATTTGAAAGGCTATACTTTCAAAAACTCATATGTTACAGTATCTTCAGGCAAAAGCAAATCGAATTCTTGGACAATAACATCTGACATCACCGTTGATGAAGGGGCTTACAAGATATTCTATTTTGACGAACTAGCCGAAGATCTCCATGCCAGCTTCAAGTTGAAGACTACTGAGAACGATATGAAACTTCAATTATTTGATGCATCCAACCAATTGGCCAGCGAGCTTCCCTACTCCTATATGTATCCACACGTATCATGGGGTGTGACAAGCGATGGTGAAGGTTATCTTCAAAATCCCACTCCAGGAAAAGCCAATTCAAAAGGGGTCAGTTCAAACGTACGTCTTTCCGCACCTACTTTTTCTGCTAAACCTGGAATCTATTCGTCAAATGTATCTCTCAAATTGTCATCCACAGACAATGCGAAGATCTATTATACAAAAGATGGTTCGGATCCTGTAGAAAGTTCCACACTCTACAACGGCTCCATTTCCATCAATTCAAGTACAGTGATCAGAGCAAGAGCCTACAGCGACGGCAGAATCTGCAGTGAGATCACAACGGGATCTTATATCTTCCTAGATTCTTACCACTCTGAGTGCGGAGGCGGTTTTACTGTACCAATTATCTCTATATCAACAAACAACGATAATTTCTTCTCTGACCAAACGGGTATTTACGTTAAAGGAACAAATGGAGTTACAGGAGAATCATTCTGCGATTCGCAAAACGAGCCTGCCAACTACTTCCAAGATTGGAAGAGACCTGTAAACGTTGAATATATCGTAGACGGCAAACAGGTTGTGAGCCAAGAGATGGAAGCTGGCATAATGGGCGGCTGTTCAAGAGGCTACGCACTCAAATCATTGAAGGTATCCGCTTCCAACAAAACTGGTTATTCTTCCATTTATACAGTAGGCAGCAATGATTTCTACAACTTCTTCCCTAATAAGAAGGGCACAGAATACAAAAGCATCCAAATCAGAAACGGAGGTAATGATTATGATTATAGCCGCATCAGGGATGGATTTATGCAGAGCTTAACAGAAGGCAAGATGGACATAGACCATCAAGCTTATCAGCCAGTAGCTTACTTCATCAACGGTAAATACTACGGTCAGATGGACTTGAGAGAAAGAACGAACAAAGACTACATCTACACTAACTACGGATTGGAGGATGACGAGATTGACCTTCTTGAAATATCAAAAGGAAAAGTAGAAGCAACAGAAGTTAGTTCCAATGCATTCGATACATTGATGGCAAAATCAGATAACTACGATGCGGAAAATTATTACGAAGAGATGAACAGATTAATGGACATGAACGAATACATGGACTATCAGATCTTCGAACAATATATCGTCAACACAGACTGGCCATCTAACAACACAAAGGTATGGCGATCTATCTACAATGGTCGTTTCCGTTGGATTGTTTACGATACCGATTTCGGTTTCGGACTTTACGGTGATGGCGGAAACAACCACACTTCAGTAAACACAAACATGTTGCTTTTCGCAATGGGCGAAGGTGACCGTTTTAATTGGGGTAACGGAACCGAAACAAGTTCCGGATTCACGGCTCCAGTAGACGGAGACATTTGGAAGGTAAAACTTTTCCGCAACTTAATGAAAAACAAAGAGTTCAAGGAGAAGTTCCTTAATAAATTTTTGATTCACTTGGGTACTACATTTAATTCAGATAGAGTCAACTCCATTATGGACAGCATTTACAGCAACGCCGAGGCCGAAATCTGTGCTCATTGGAAGAAAAACAACCAATACAATAACTCTTACAGCGACCAAAAAGATGGAATGGCATCTTTCGCAACAAATAGGACAGACGTCGTTTACGCCAACTTGAAAGAGTATTACGGTTTAGGAAAGACGGTCAACCTATCCATCTCTTCCAACATCAACAATGCTGATTTCATCCTAAACGGAATAAGAGTAAATGATGCAAGCTTCGAAGGCAAATATTTTGCAGGTATGAACTTGAACATTGTTCCGGTTGCTCCTACTGGATATGTATTCAAATCATGGAACATCACCTCAGAGACCACCTCTAGTCTATTGGACGGAAACTCCCAATGGAAATACTATTACAAAGGAGATATGCCTTCTAACAGTTGGTTCGAAACATCTTACGATGACGCTGCTTGGGAAAAAGGACAAGGCAGAATGGGTTACGGAAAGGACAACTCTTTGTACAACACTATTCTCGACTACGGAGATGACAGCAGCAACAAATACATAACCGGCTACTTCCGTACTACATTTGAGATAGACGACCCTAGCAACTGGGACAACATCAAAGCCAACATGGTTTACGATGACGGTGTGATCATCTACATCAACGGCAAAGAGGCTTGCAGATATAACATGCCAGATAATGAAGTAGACTACGAAACAGTCGCTTCTGACTACAAAAACGACGAAGAGGTTTCATTTACGCTCGACAAATCGCTTTTTGTAAAAGGAACAAACGTGATTGCCATCGAGCTTCACCAAAACGTTGCAACAAGCTCTGATTTTACGCTTGAATTCAATCTTAGTGGCGTAAACAAAAACAGCTCCGACGCAATTCAAGCATACGACAAAGAGGTCACCGACGATGTTGCGCTTGTTGCTACCTTTGTACAAGCAAGCTATATTAAACCAACAATCGTCATCAACGAGATTTGTGCTAGCAGCAATATGAACTCTAAAAATGCTGACGAATTCGGCAACTATCCAGACTGGATTGAGCTATACAACTACGGAACAAAGGATGTCGACTTAGCAGGACTTTACATTTCTGACAATGCAGAAGAATTGGACAAGTACCAATTCCCTACTACAGACGAAGCCTCAACCATCATCAAAGCAGGTGAGCACAAAATCATTTGGGCTGATGATTACTTTTTGCAAGGCGTGCTTCATACTAACTTTAAACTCTCAGCAACAGAGGCATCTAAAATCTCTCTTTCTGTGAAATTGGAGCAAGGCTTATCTATCATAGACTCTATAACTTATCAGCTTCATGCAGTTAACGAATCTTATGGTAGAGAGAAAGATGCGGATGATACTTGGACCACCTTCGGAATCATATCAGCATGCAACTTGATTTCAGCAACACCAGGCAGCCAAAACGGAACAAAGAACTGCAACGGTTCTGGCGGTTATACTGACAACACTGAGTTGGCAAAGAATGAGACAAATGAGGAATACGCTCTCTATCCGAACCCAGCAAAGAACAATGTCAACATCTCTGTTCCTAATTCAGGCAAGTATGAAATAGCCATATATGACGTTCAAGGTGATTTGAAACAGGCATTGGATTACCAAAGTTCAGGCACCATCTCATTAGATGTAAGCAAGTACGAGTCGGGCTTCTATTTGCTCAACATAACGTCAGAATTTGGCATAGCCAACTTGAATTTTATAATCGTAAAATAACAAGAAGCTGATTCAATATTATCGTCAAATGAGATGAGTCTTTGAGACATTTTTCTGGAATTTCAAGAGAAAGAGAGCGGCTATCTGACGAATGGAATCATTTAAAAATGACAAAAAAGCACTCAAAGAATCAACGAAAACTACAATTTGGGTTATAAAAATTGAAACAGCTTCTAACAAAAAAACGGATAAGAAAAACGAAATTAATCACATAAAACGAATGTTTTTTCATATATCAAACTATTCACATAAAACGACGACTTCCTAAGACCAAAATGAGAAAAAAAGGAGACACTTTCGAGTACCTCCCATCTGTTTTTATAGAAAAACTATCCATTTCATCGATACATAGGATCAAGAAAAAAGTTCATGGACAGTTTTTTACCACGAATTAATACGAATTATTTTAGGTCAACTAAAACGAGGAAACGACACAATCGGATAATCCTAAGAAATAATCAGGTCCACCTGTTTTGAAGATGGATTCTGAATTTAACCTACCACTTGATCCGGTTTCAACAGAAAACATAAAATGATTTTTTCAGAAATGCCAAGCTATCAATCGGCTTGTTTTAACGCCTTGCGACATTTCTATGACCTTATACTCTGCCACCTCATCCTGTTTCATACGATCAATCAGCAAAGGAAGTTCTTCTTTTTTCGAAACCAAAGAGGTAAACCAACCCACATTCTTCGCAAAAAGTTTACTTTCGTCTATCATTTCCTGAAGAAAAAGAAGTTCGCCGCCATCACACCACAACTCGTTGGAGACTCCGCCGAAATTGAACTCCACTTTGGCCACCTTACCCTTTTTCAAATGAGTAAGTTTCATCTTTGCGTCATGTTCTGCCTGTTCTGCAGAGTCATGAAACGGTGGATTGCAGATAGTCAGATCGAAATACTCATCCGGACGGATAATATCCGTAAACTTATGGTGCGGATCGGGTTGCTTACGCAAATCAATACGATGCGACAATGATGGATTGCAAGTCACAATCTTATGCGCATTCTTCAACGAATCTTCATTGATATCAGCGCCAACAAAAAACCAGTCATACTCTGCGCAACCGATAATCGGATAGATACAGTTAGACCCTACACCCACATCCAAACAACGACACTTTTTGTCACGACAGAAGCCACCCTCTTTCGTTGGCAAATCAGAAATATAATGGATATAATCGGCCCTTCCCGGAATAGGTGGGCACAACGCCTTATGAGGAATGTTCCAATATGTGATGCCATAATAGGTCATCAGCAAAGCTTTATTAAGTGCCCTTACTCCAAGCGGATTGAAGAAATCGATTGTCTGCGTTCCGTATTCATTGGTGAAGATGAACTTTTTCAACGCAGGACAAGCCTCTATCAGTTTATCAAAATCATATTCTCCGTCGTGTTTGTTACGCGGATGCATTTTCTTTCTTTCTAACATGACAGCAAAGGTATTGCTTTTTTACTTTTAACTTCAGAATTGTTTGTCTTAAAATGTCAGTGTCTCAACGCCTCCAAGAGGCAATGATTTCGAAAAAAGCTGATCGAACGTTATATTCCCAGACAATATTCTAGCAGCCTCCACAACGCCTCCATGAGTAAAGACAAGGACATTCTCATAACCACGCGACTTCATCTCTTCAATGAAACTTTTCACACGCTCATATTGGTCCATGAACGACTCTCCCTCCGTTGCTCGGACATGAATATAATCTTCAAACCACGCAGTAAGATTCGGATCGTCAATCTCTGTCCAAGGAGTCATTTCCCATTCGCCGAAATCAAGTTCTTTCAGACGGGCATCACGACAAGCCTCTTTCCAACCTGCACGCTCGGCCAAACGTGCGCAACGCGTCAGCGGACTGGTAAAGACAGCGTCCCATTTCAACTGAGGAATGTTCAGAATGGTTGTCTGAACTTCCATTTCAAAAGTCAAAGAATTAAGTGGCACATCACTCTGTCCATAACAGACACTCGAAGGTAAAGCCACCGTGGTATGTCTAACTAAGCACAAATTCATTGATTGAGCAATTGAGATTCATAAAACAGGAGCAAAGATAAAAAGAAGTTTCACTATATGGCAGACAAAATTCACAACGATTTAGAAGATATTTCAATTTTCCACAAACTATTTTTATGTTAAAATGGATCAAGAAAAAAAGCCCGTGGGCCGTTTTTAACCACGAATTATTATAGGTCAACTAAAATCAGGAAACGACACTGATTCAGCTTCAAAAAAAGAGGGAAGGAAAAACAGTCGGCAATCGACGATTCTCCATTCCCCCTACGTAATATCATGATTATCTATCACTCACCATAAACAAGTACCATCTTTGTTTTGTAAGAACGGATGGCCTCCATCAATTCCTGATTCATGGCATAACTTGCATCATCTACACTGTTATTAAAAGTCCACTTGAAATCGCCGCCTGCCATACGTCCGGCCTTTTCTTTAACCACTGAGGCCACAGATGATGGTTCATCAGGCGTATAAGCATACATAAGCGAAGCGTCGGTATCAAAATTATCATACGAAGTTCCACCCTGAACCGTTTTATATGTTGTTGGCACCTTTTCACTTCGTGAAGAAGCCTCATAAGCATCAAAACTAGTCGCATTATCATTCTGTGAAATAAAACTGAATGTCGAAGGTTTTTCCACATAATAGTTATTATACGATTTTATCATTCCCCCATCTTCACCAGAAAAAGTTCCTTCGCCCAAAGCATCGGTTCCCTGCATGGAAGACATCATCGGTTTGCTGATATTTCTGTAATAGTTGGCCTCAACAAATGCGTTTGCGCCACTAGTAACACCTACACCATATTTTGAAACACCGTCAAAATAGTTATTATATACATGTACAGACATAGTACGGATACGAGGATGACGGGAATCTGAATGGTCGAACCAATTATGATGGTAACTGATGTAATTAGGACCAGTCTCAGAGGTCATTCCGCAAAGAGACATTTTACCAGAATCCCAAAAGTGATTATAAGACAAGGTCATATATTTCGAATCATTCTTCAAATCCAAGGAGCCATCGCCCTTGACCTGATCGGCATCAGAACCCGCTGAGCCGTAAAAAATGTCGTTATTATGAACCCACACATATTTGTTATTGGTTTCGAAAGCGATGCCATCGTCACCAAACAACATGATACCTACATTCCTCAACTCAAAACTTTGGGCACGAATAGCACGGATGCCAAAGCCATAGCAAGTAGCATCATCGCCCACACCCTCTATTGTGACATTCTTCACCGGACGAGAATCATTGGATGCCTTCAGCAACATATTGTTAGCATCACCAGAGCCGGTCACGCCCGATGCCGTGATTGTTCCTACCAGACGAATACAGAACGGACGCGTCTCGTATCCTTTCTGCAAAGCAGACAAGACCGCCGATAATCCGGTGCATGAGGTACTTGAAGTGGCAGATGTCTGTACATCCTGAACCAACGTAGATTTATTTTTCTCCGTCAAATAGATAACCACAGCATCGCTCTTCAATGTTCCATCGTCATTATAAGCACCCACACCCGCATTATTGAAATGAGCAAATCCTGCCCTATCATAAGCCTGAGCTATGAAAGAGACAACCGTTGGATCGCCCGCCTCTTTGCCTAATACTACGGGCACAATCTTCATATCATACGTTCCTGCTTTCAACCCCAACACATCAACCCTTGCATACGAACCATAACTACGAACCAACATCTCATCTGCCTGTGTGTACGAAGAAGAGGTTGCCGATTTATAGTAAACGTTGTAGCTATCTGCCCCATCGAGCAGAGTCCATTCGGCATAACCAGACTCAAACCAACCTCCATATTCGGTTACCTTCACAGAACCAGACACTATCGGATTCGGATCAACAGGAGGATCTGTCACCGTTTTTTTCACGAACACCACACTATCAACCTCTGCCACCGAATAATCGACAACAGAACCGTTTTTCATATAAACATGAAATGTATTTTGCGCACAAACGATCAACGAGAATGCGCTCAGTAAAAGCAATATAAATTTTTTATTCATGATTTTCTTGTTTTGTGTATTATGTTTAGAAGCTGTTTTTCTATAAACTAGTTTGTGTAGTTTCAATCAGTTTTTGTAGACTCACTGCTTTATAAATTTCAAAGTTCGTTCTCCCAATTTCAGGAAATAGTTCCCCGTTGGCAAAGATGCCACATCTATCTCCATCAAATCGCCAACCCCAACGCCTTGCTTAGCCAATTTACCATCGGAACCAAACAATAAAAACTCCGTATTTGGAGGAACTCCCTTCAAATACAACCGCTCCGAGACGGGATTAGGGTATAAATACAGATTCAAATCTGACACTACCGTGAACAACTCCGTGCCCTGACTGTCAGAGAAATAGATACGCTGCAACGACGAAAAATCATACTCAATGACATCTCCCGTCAACAGATATGCCGTTACCCGTTCATCTTCAAATGCGATCTTCTGCAGTTCAGAGGTGTCATAACTGACCCCATGGGCAGCTATGAATGTTCCAGCATCAGCAGAAGAAGACAGCAGAAGCAAAACGGAAGCGACACTCCAAATTCTTCTTTTCTTCATGATAAAAATTTTTAAAGTTTCTTCGAAAAAGACCTTTTTCTTTATTTAGCTAAGGTCTGCTTTTTTATTCGTTCAAGACTAAACTTATGTACCAATGAGAAGACGAAAACAGAAGAAACAGATAGACGTTCGTAACATTTTAGAGTGCCATTTTTCCCAAACCAGATAGCAACTCTTTAAAAATCAGAGAACAGAAACGAATTTAGAACAAATACAACGACAAATATATTCCGATATAAAACGACAATTCGCACAACAAGAAGGTAGCACCGCAACAATCGCCCGTATAACCTTGAATCTTTTTATTCATCAAAGATGTCAAGCCCCAAAATACAACGAAAGGAAAAATCAAAGCGACAAAATATCGCCAGTCAAAAAAAAGAGAAATCGGACATAGCGCAAAAAGAAGCCCCATTCCAAAAACCTTCAAAGACATGCCTTCATAAACTACCTTTGCCTTGCTCTCCTCCTCCTTACGGGCATAAGGCAACAGATTAACAATATGAGAGGCGACAAACTTAGACCAAACATCTCCAACCAACAACAAAGAAGCCGTCTCGCTCACCGAGAAATGCAGATTCACAATCATCGTATAAAACAGGAACAAGGAAAAGGAGAGACCTATCACGCCATACGTACCGATATGCGAATCTTTCATGATGGATAGGATTCTGGTTTTATCGGTACCGCCACCAAAACCATCGAAGAAATCGGCTAAGCCATCTTCGTGCAAAGCTCCCGTCAAAACAATTCGAGCTGCAATAGCGAAAAGGACAGCGACAGACAATGGAAAAACGTAAGACAACAGCCAGCAAGTCAAAGCCATCACACCACCCGTGAGCCAACCAATCAAAGGCCAGTAGTAAACAACATGTTTAAACGATGCTGACGGCACATCAACCTTCAACTTCCAGAATGGAAGACGAGTGAAAAACATGAAAGCGGCAAGGATATCGTACTTCATAACCAAAGTCAAAAATATTTTGTAACAGAAGCTTTTGTAAACGTATTCATCTCATTAATCATACGCACAGCCGAATCAACAATTGGATAGGCACAGATGGCTCCTGTACCCTCGCCCAACCTTAAACCAAGGTTCAAGATGGGTTTCGCGCCCAACGCATCCAACGTCATTTTGTGACCCGACTCATCGCCCTGATGTCCGAAAATGGCGTAGCACAACACATCCGGACAAATCTTTGAGGCAGCCAACATGCAATTGGTCATGATAAAACCATCCACCAAAACAATCATATTCAGTTCAGCCGCCTGCAACATCGCACCGACCGCCATATCCATCTCTAATCCGCCAAAATAGGTCAACATGCTCATAACAGAGCCATCACCGTTATAATTGGCCTTTGCCCTCGACAATACATCTATTTTATGACGAATACCCTCATTGTCCAAACCACTACCGGCTCCGATACATTGATTCAAAGGAATACCCGTTAGGAAATGCATCCACAAAGAGGAGGTAGAGGTGTTCGCAATGCCCATTTCTCCGAAACTAATCACATTGCAGCCTTCTTCACGGCAAGCTCGAACAATCTCGGCTCCCCGCTCCATGCAAAGTTCCACCTCCGCATCCGTCAAAGCCGCTTCATGCAAATAGTTTCGGGTACCTTTCCTTACCTTCCTATCTATCAAGCCATCCAACTTTGGAAAATCAAAATCGACACCCGCATCTACCACTTTAAGGCGAAAGCCGTGCTGACGGGCCAAAAAATTAACGCCCGCGCCTCCAGACAAAAAATTACCGATCATTTGCCGCGTAACCTCTTTCGGAGAGAAGCTGACACCCTCATCGGCAATGCCATGGTCGGCAGCAAAAACCACATTCGTGGGACAATTCAGCGTTGGCGTCAACGTCTGCTGAATCCAACCAATCTGCAGAGCCAACGACTCCAACATGCCCAACGATCCTTTCGGTTTCGTCAAGTCATTTATCTTATCTATCAAAGTTTGTCTGATTGCATCATCAGGCCTCTTCACATTAAAATGTATCATCAAAAAATCTTTTAGAACGACATGCGACAACAAAATTACCTAGAATGTCAGATTCAACAATATATTTGGCTCCTTTATCTGATAACCTGTTCTTATTTTTCACTTTTTGCTCGTTTACTGAAGCTTGGTTTTTGCACTTTGTTTTGTTGAAAAGAGGCCTGCTAGAAGCAAGGCCCTCCAAGAAGTGAAATGCTCAACGGCGACTCTCTTCTTGGACGGCTTCGCTTCCAGCAAGCCGATTTCGAATTCTCTTACGGAGAGGAAAAATTCAACAGGGGGGTATCTTTCTCCTTCACTAAACATAGTCCATACTGTCAAAATTGCGTTCCTCTTCTTTTTCCTTGATCGTTACCGGAATGCCAGAAACCATTAGGACAACGCACTCGGCTTTCTCGGCAATATACTGGTTCATCCAGCCCTGCAAATCGGTAAACTTACGTTGAAGCAGATTCTCAGAAACTCCACAAAAACCGATTTCATTGGTCACGAAAATAAAGGTTGCATTTTGGCTTGTCAACGCATCAAACTCCTTCTTCAACGCATCCAAGGCGGCGTGCGTATCTGAATTCAAATCGAAAAAAAAGTTGGTGCACCAAAGCGTTACACAATCGACCAAAACCACCTTGCCCGTGAAATCATGACGGCTCAAAGCCTTATCTTCCTCGATGTTAATCCATCGAGAACCCCGCGAAGCCTGATGATGTTCGATCCGTTTCTTAAACTCATCATCCCAAACCCGAGCGGTTGCCAAATAGACAGGATGCTCCGCCAACTGCAAAGCCATTCGCTCCGCATAGCCACTTTTTCCAGACCTCTGACCTCCCGTAATTAATGTAATGGACATTTGACTCACTTTTGTTTCATACAAAAATACAAAAAAGGAGTAGACTGATGAATGATTTAGACAATGAAATCCAGGAATCGTAACGACATCATTTCCAACGACAAAACATAACATTCATTTAACCAATTGTTTTTTCAAAAAAAAGCAGTACCTTCGCAGCGTTTTGTTCCGATTTGCCTTGTCAGGCAATAGGATTAAAAGGGAATCGGGTGTAAGTCCCGAACAGTCCCGCTGCTGTAATCTCCAGCAAAAAGTTACTTCCACAATGCCACTGTCTGCGACATCAGACGGGAAGGCTAGGTAACCGGAGAGAGTCAGAAGACCTGCAAAACAGATTACGCCGGTAACTTTCGAGGAAAAAGCAAATGGAGCAAAAATTTCAACTTCTCTCTTATCATTTTTTCAAAAGGAGAAAGACTCGGTGTTATCTTGACGTTATCTTGCGCATTCAGGGAATGTCTCAGATAAGGCTTGGATTGTCATGATGTTACACTCTACAATCCGGTTTTATCCACATACCTTCTTTGAGGTAAATTTATCAATAATCTGTGTTTATGAGTTTCAGGTCATTTTTCTCCTTTGTCTGTATTTTTTCCTCTCTGCTTTCAGCGAAAGCACAAGAGCAGGCAGATAGTACCCTCACCGGAGAAGAGATTGACGAGGTTGTCGTAACGGGCAACAATACCGTTACACGCACATCTGCTCCCGTAAGGATCATCACGACACATCAGAAAGAGAGACTCGGAATAACAGACATCTCAGATGCCTTGAAACGTACCGCTGGCGTTGACGTGAAAGATTACGGCGGTGTTGGAGGATTGAAAACCGTATCCGTACGTGGACTAGGATCTCAGCATACCGCCGTTTCGTACGATGGCATCATCCTCTCCGACTGCCAAAACGGACAGATAGACCTTAGCCGATACTCGATGGACAACATTGACAAGATGACGCTGACCATCGGCGAAGGAAATGAGATTTTCCGCCCTGCGCGCCATTTTGCAGCAGCAACAAGGCTTGACCTTTACACCGCTACGCCTAACTACAACAAAGAGAAACAGCATTTAAGAATGCAGGTAAAGACGGGTTCGTTTGGCTTGGTCAATCCTTATTTCTGGGTAGATAAAAAAATCGGCAAAAAAAATTGGGCATCATTCTCTTCTGATTTTCTTCGTTCAGATGGCCGTTATCCGTTCACTCTTACCAACGGAAAAATGGAGACACGAGAAAAGAGGGAAAACAGTGAAGTTGAGAGCGGTCATTGCGAAGCCAACTTCAACAGCCAGTTGACCACCAAAAGCCAGTTAAACGTCAAAGTCTATTTTTACAATTCGGACAGAGAAATTCCAGGCAGCATCATTTTATACAACACAAACAACAAAGAGGAACTAGAAGATCAGAACTTCTTCACTCAGGTGAGATTCAGGACATTCATGAATTCGAAGTTGTCTCTTATGATAAACGGCAAATTCAACTGGGCAGCCACTCGCTACCACGACGAAAAGCCCATATATGCAAGCGGAGAAATCAACGACAGCTATTTCCAACGAGAGTATTATGCATCGGCAGCGGTATTTTACCAACCCGCCAGAGTTATGACATTCTCTTTTGCATCAGACTATGCTCATAACGGGCTCAACGCCAACACATACAATTTTGCCTATCCCAAAAGGCATTCCATTCTGAATGTGTTGAACGCGCAATTTTCAAACTATCACTTCACGGCTACAGCAACGGGGCTTTACTCCATCTATATCAACGAAGTAGAAGAGGGAACAACCCCTGACAACTATAAAAGGCTCTCTCCTAGCCTCTCGCTCTCCTATCGTCCTTTCAAGCCCGACTTTAGAATCAGAGCCTCTTACAAGGATAACTTCAGAATGCCGACATTCAACGAACTCTATTTTGACAGAACGGGAGCCAAAAATCTTAGTACTGAACGCGCAAGACAATTCAACGTAGGCTTTACTTATAGCTGTTCGCCTTCTAAAATCCTGAAAGAGTTACAATTCACGGCAGATGGTTACCATAACAAGGTGAAGGACAAAATTGTAGCCCTCCCGCGCATGTTCTCTTGGAGCATGTTAAACATGGGAGAGGTTGAGATGAACGGTGCCGACTTTCATGCCTCAGCCACCATCTCTCCTCGCGACAAATATAACTTCTTCGTTTACGGTAATTGTTCGCTATTAAAGGCAGTGGATTATACGAGCAAAGAGACACGTTACTATGGCGACCAGATACCATATACTCCTAGGCGATCGGGAGGAGGAAGCATAGCTTTCGAAAATCCATTCTTAAACATCTCATACCAGATTACCGCTATCAGCGTAAGATATTGTTTTCCTGAAGCATCAACGGAAAACAGAATTGATCCCTATACAGAACATGGACTCTCGTTTTACCACGATTTTCCTTTGAAGAAAGTAATACTCTCTATGCGCGGAGATATAGTAAACTTTACCGACTGCCAATACGAGGTGATCAAATACTATCCAATGCCAGGTAGGTCATATAGATTGACGCTTTCTCTGAAAACAAAAGACTAAAACAATCAAAAAAAATAAATAATTTAAAGCAAAATGAATTTAAGAAATCTTTTAAAGTTATTAGCACTCCTTTTCATGGCAACCGTTTCTTTAACGGCTTGTGATGATGAAGAAGATGATTCTAATGACCCAACCGATGAAACAACAGGAGACTTCAAGAAAAAGTCGGGTATCTACATTCTCAATCAGGGTGTTTATGGAAGCAACAACGCCAGCATATCCTTCTTGGATTACAGCTCCAACACCATGTACAACAATGTTTTCGAGGCTGCCAACGAGCGTAAGCTTGGAGATACGGGTCAAGACGGAATTGTCTACGGAAGCAAAATGTACATTGTAGTCAACGGTTCAAATACGATCGAGATTGTTGATTCAAAAACTTGCAAGAGCATCAAATCTCTTCAATCAACCATCGCAACTTCACCAAGAGACGTCATAGCATACAATGGAAAAATCTATATTTCCATGTACGACGGACAGGTAGCCAGATTGGATACGACAACGCTCGAATATGATAAATTCGTGAAAGTGGGTCCTAACCCAGAAGAGATGGCTGTTGCCAATGATTTTCTATATGTAGTGAACTCAGACGGTTTGAACTACAACAACGGATATACTGACGGAAAATCGGTTTCTAAAATCAACCTTGCTACATTCACTGAGGTCAAGAAAATCAGCGTTGCAGTAAACCCAACAAAGATAAGTGCCGATAGCAAAGGCAATGTAATCGTTCTCTCTATGGGCAATTACGCAGATGTTCCTGCTACACTACAGAAAATCACAAGCGACGACAATGTTGTAAAATACAATATAGCTGCTACTCTTATGACCGTCAATGATACGGTTCTCTATACCATCAATGCACCTTGGGGCGTAACAAAATTGGATTGCATTGCCATCAGTACGATTTCAGGACAGGTTATCAATCCTGATTTCTTAAAAGGGGACGACATTCCTGCAAACCCAATCAAGATTGAAATAGACCCAACAAACGGCGACATTTTGATTGGAGCATACTACAGTGCATCAGATTTTACTAGCAACGGATACTTCTATGTATTCGACAAAACCGGTAATTTCAAGAAGAAATACAATGTAGGTGTGGGAGCTTCTGGTTTCGCATACCTCAATTAAAAGTTGAATAGCATTCCAAGTTGATGCTATTTTGATTCTAAGAGACATTTCCTCCACAAAGAGGGAATGTCTCTCTTCCTTTTTCACAGACAAACAAATACCTTTGGATAAAATTACAAAACATGGATTTTCAGAAAAAACATACGATCAGGAAGAGCTCCTTTATTCTACTTTACATCTTAGTTTTTCTCTTCGTTGGATGTACAAAACAGTCAAAGGAGAAAAGGACAGACGGTACTGAAATCGTTTTCAGCTATGCAAAGCAGATAAAAGCGTACAGATATCCTGACCACATAAAACTGGACGTTCTGAATCCATGGGACGACAGCAAAATTCTACAAACCTACTTCTTAGTGCCCAAAGGAAAAGAATTCAAAACGGACCAACAAGGCATTTTAATACACACACCACTTGACAAATCTGTGATATATGCATCTGTACACTGCGCATTATTGGACGAGATCAACGCCTATTCTGCCATTGCAGGTGTATGCGATTTGAAATACATCAACATGAAGAAGATCCATGAAGATTGCCAAGCAGGCAAAATAATAGACATGGGCGAAGCTATGAATCCGGACATCGAAAAGATTATGGACCTCCGACCCGATGCGCTCTTCATCTCCCCTTTCGAAAACAGTGGCGGCCATGGCCGTGTGGAGAAACTGGGAATTCCTATCTTCGAATGTGCCGACTATATGGAGAACACCTCTCTTGGACGTGCCGAATGGATAAAGGTCTACGGAATGATGTTCGGAAAAGAAAATGAGGCTGACTCTATCTTCACGGAAGTAGAAAACACCTATCTCTCTCTCTGCGAAAAAGCAAAGAAAGCAGAAAAAAGACCTAGCGTCCTATACGGATTAAAAAACGGTTCGGCTTGGTATGTTCCAGGCGGTGCCTGCTTCATTGCTCAGCTGATAAAGGATGCTGGAGCCAACTACATCTTTAAAGAGGACAACCACAGCGGCTCTGTACCTCTCTCTTTCGAGACCGTATTCAACAAAGGTTGTGATGCCGAATTCTGGCTTTTTACCTACAACTTGAATAAAGACAAGACATACCAAGAATTAAAGACAGATTGTAAGCCTTACTCCTATTTCAAGGCTTTCAAAGACCGCAACATTTATGCAGTCAACACAGGAGCTGTACCCTATTACGAAGAGACCCCTTATCATCCTGAGAAAATATTGAAGGATATGATCTTTATTTTCCATCCCGAAACAATGGAGAAGGATGACCAACTACATTATTTTAGTAAATTAGCAGAATAATTGAATCGCAATAAAAAAGTTTTGATGGAGAGTAGAAAAGGTTTGAAATTTGGAATCCTCATGGCAATTGCCGTGTGCATTCTATTTGTCTGCTGCTTGCTGTTCGGTTCGGTAGATATACCAATCGGCACAACGATAGACATTCTGACGGGAGGCACTACCGAGAAAGAGAGCTGGCGATTCATCATCCTTGATTCCCGTTTACCTCAAAGCGTGACAGCTCTATTCTGCGGAGCCGCTTTGGCCACCTCGGGACTCATGCTTCAAACGGCATTCTGCAACCCATTGGCAGGCCCTTCCATCTTAGGCATCAATACAGGTGCCGGACTCGGCGTGGCGTTGGTCATGCTATTGTTGGGCGGTTCGCTCACGGCAGGAGAATACTCCATTTCGGGATTTTTCTCCGTCATCGTCGGCGCCTTCATCGGTGCTATGGTAGTGATGGGTCTCATCCTATTTTTCTCCACATTCGTACAAAGCAACGTCATGATGCTCATTATCGGTGTCATGATCGGATATGTAGCCTCATCAGCCATTTCACTGCTCAACTTTTTTGCAACAGCAGAGGGTGTTCACTCTTATATGATTTGGGGAATGGGAAGTTTTAGTGCCGTCTCGTCCGACCAGCTACCGCTCTTTTCTATCACCATCTTGGCCGGACTGCTACTTTCCATATTGCTCATCAAACCCCTCAACGCCTTGCTGTTGGGCAACCGATATGCCGAGAATTTAGGCATCAACATCAAACTCACACGTAACTTATTACTCATAGCCGTTGGAATTTTGACGGCCATCACAACAGCATTCTGCGGCCCCATCTCTTTCATCGGACTGGCGGTACCGCATATTGCCCGACTGATGCTCGGCACCTCCAACCACAACTCGCTAATGCCCCTCACCATGCTAACAGGAAGCGCCATCGCTTTGCTTTGCAACTTGATCTGCATCATTCCTGGCGAGATGGGAATTATTCCGCTTAACGCCGTCACTCCTATTTTAGGCGCGCCCGTCATCATATACATCATCATAAATCAACGTAAAATCCAATATTTCAACTGACATGAAAGGTGAATGTATTTTATCGGCTAAAGATCTGAGCATAGGCTACCGTACGGGCAAGAAGAGCCACATAGTAGAAGAGCGCCTCAACTTTCAGTTAAATAAAGGAGAGCTAGTCTCGCTACTTGGACCCAACGGTGCTGGAAAATCAACATTACTACGAACCCTTTCGGCCTCTCAACCGGCTATAAATGGCAGCATAGAGTTGGAAGGCAAAGAGCTGTGCAAATACAGCGAGCACGAACGTTCACTGAAGATTGGAATTGTTTTGACAGACAAGACGCAAGTTGGCGGACTAACCGTTTATGAGTTGGTGGCTCTTGGTCGTCAACCGCACACGGGTTTTTTCGGGCAGCTACATAAACAAGACAAAGAGATTATAAAGAAGGCCATCGAAGATGTGGGCATGACCCACAAGATGAACAATTACATGGCCGAAATTTCTGATGGCGAACGGCAGAAAACAATGATAGCCAAAGCTTTGGTTCAGGAGTGTCCGCTTATTCTGTTGGATGAACCAACTGCTTTCTTGGATGTGGTGAGCCGCATTGAGATCATCAACCTACTACACCGCATTGCGGAGGAGCAGCAAAAAAGCATTCTGCTCTCCACGCACGACATAGAACAAGCATTGATTCTCTCAGACCGTCTGTGGTTACTCGCTCCTGAGTTGGGTCTTCAATGCGGCGTGACAGAAGACATCATCCTTAGTAACAAGATGGACAAGCTCTTCAACCGCGAGGCCATCTCGTTCGACAGTGACCATGGTGTCTACTACCCTACTATCCGTTGGGAAAAAGAGATTGAGTTATCTGCAACCGATGAAACACTGACACATTGGGGCATCAATGCCTTAAACAGAAACGGATTCAAATGTATTTTGTCAGGTTATGAAAACAAAGCTGCTACACAGAAGGTGAACATTTTGGCAGCGAATGAAATTATTTACCAAAGAGAAAACGAAAGCAAAAAGCTAAGTTCTTTTGAGGAATTGATTAAAGAGATTGTAAAGCAATCATGCTAATTATAATCAAAGGGGTCAATTAGGCCTAAAGGTTCATTCCCTTGCTGCCATCTCTTTTTCACCCTCTTCTACTATACTACGAATTTGATTGATTCTTGTTTCGCAGATGGAACGATCCAAGAAATCCATAGACTCCATCTTTTCCAAAGAAGAAAGCCATTCTATCAAAGAGTCGTCGCCCAACATTTTGAAGATGGCCAACATCTTATGCGACAACTTATTTATACCCGTGATATCACTCCTTTTCAAAAGACGGTTCAACTCTTCTATATTTTTCTTTGTCTCTTTAACGAAAGAGGAAAGAATTTCATATTCAGAATTCTTGTCACCACCAGCAAATGACAATACCTTTTGAAACCTGCCATCAACAACCTCAGATGATTTATTTTTTTTAGACTTCTTAGGAACGCAATTTTCAGTATTCACATAACGAGAAATCAGATCAAACAATTGATCATTAGAAAACGGTTTGTTCAAGAAAGAGGTAAATCCATGCTTTTTGAACTGAGTAATGGAAATATCAGCACGAGCAGACAAGGCAATGACAGGGATTGTCTTTGCATTGGAAAAGTGAGCATTTCTTATTCGTTTCACAATCTCAAAACCATTAAATCCAGGCATTTGAATATCAGAGAAAATGATATCAAAAGAATTTTTCTCTATGATTTCCAAAGCAGAATAGGGATTGTCGCACGTTGTACAAAGCAAACCGCGGCTCTTCATCTGTTCTGAGATCATGGTAAGCTGAGAAGGATCATCGTCTATAACAAGTACCTTCGGCACATTTCCATTCAAAGGATTTAAAACAGGCTGCGGATTGTTCTCTTCAGAAAGCACAACATTCAAAGGAAGAGAAACCGTAAAGATAGAACCCTCGCCCGGCTGACTTTCCAAATTCAAATCACCATGATACATTTTTATCAACTTGTTAACGATGGAGAGGCCAAGTCCAAAACCTTCTGTCTGTCCGCCGCTCTTCTTTCCCACCCTCGTATATTCTTGGAAAATAACATTCTGATCTTCCTGCGAGATTCCAGATCCCGTATCAACCACTTTGAATTTCAAATGACATTTACCCTCATTTGCCTCATCAGGAGAAACAAAGACATACAAACCGACAGAACCTTTCACTGTAAACTTCAAGGCATTTGACATCAAATTATTAACAATCTGACGAATACGCAAAGGGTCTCCCACTAACATATCCGTATTAAGCTTATTATCATAAGAGAAATCGAGTGTCAACTTACGTTTTTCAGCTTGCGGACGGAAACTATCAACTACCTCGTTGAAGAGATTCTTACAATTGAACGGCAATGGATTCAACTCCACCATACCTGCATCCAAACGGTTGAAGTCCAAGATATCGGTCACCAAATGGAGAATATGTTCCGAAGAGGTCTTCATATTGTCCAAATAGTAATTCTGTTTGGTACTTAGCTTATTGTCGTTAAGCAATTCTATATAACCAATAATAGAGCCCAACGGAGCCTTGATATCATGCGTGATTCCCAACATCAACTTTTCTCGGTTCTCCATCATCTTTGTTGTAGTTCGGTTTGCCTCTTCCAAATCACGTCTATACTTTCTGCTTCGACTGATGTCGCGGAAAAGCATAAAAATAAAGATGAAAATCAAGGCTACTGCGACAACTGCAATATACCTTAAATACGAAGAGATTCGGGCCATAGAATCACTTCGGATCTGAATCGAATCCATCAGAATCTGCATATCTTCATCCTGCAAACTTTGAAGTATAGAGTTCATCTGCACGTTGATAGCACGATTATTCATCTGCAGTTCGGAGAGTTTCTTGGAAAGATTCTTATCTATATGAGCCTTCTCTTTATAAACACGAGCTTTCAGGTTCTCAAAAATATGATTGATTGTATCTGCCGGATTATAAAAAGAGACTACCGTATCTTTCATCTTCGACTCCGATTTACGCACCTCAATAGTAGTATCGATTATCTCCTTTGAAGAGAAGATGCCGAAGAAACGTTTAAAGAATGTATTTTTCTTTGTACTGGGTCTTTTATATGTAACGGTATCATTCTTTACCGTCGTGACCTCCTCTACAACTCTATTATTATAAAGAGAATCATTTTCGGCAATAGCCTTGTACAGGTTATTCCTGTAGATTTTATCAATAGAGGTATTGGTAGCCAACAGAGCCAAACTGCGCACATTGGCCTCCTTGATATCCAAGAGCATCTCCAAACTATCTAGCAACAAGACTTGAGAATCATCATAGAATAGTTTTTTGAGCGTATCTATCTTTGTCTTTATTTGTTCTGTTTTCGATGAATACTCCTCCATCATCACCGGATTGACCAACGTCTCACCAATCAGGCCCTCAGCTTCGTAGAGATGGAAAAAAGTTGCGTTCAGATAATTCAGTTTCTCTTTGGTCTCGCTATCCTTCACTCCAAGAGAACTATAATCACCCAAGTTGTTCAACACAAAAAACATAGTGATGACCGCCAGCAACAAAATAATTAAATATCCGCAGGCTATCTTGAGCTTTGTAAACTTCGCAACATCTTCTTTTTTCCTTTCAGAGCCAATCATAAGTATTCTTCATCGTCGGCATCTTACTCAAAAATGCCGTATTGTTTCATTTTGTTATACAATGTTTTACGGTCTATTTGAAGTTTCAATGCCGCCTGTGACTTGTTGTGGTTACACTCTTTCAAGACTTTTATGATTTTCTTCTTTTCATAATCATGGTCACGAAGGGCTGAACTCTCCAAAGCATCAGAAAACTCATTTTCAACCTTGAGTTCAGCAGGAAGCAAATCAGCTGTAATGAAATCTTCTTTCGCCAACAAAGTAGCACGTTTCACTACATTCTTCAACTCCCTCAAATTACCTGGCCAAGCGTATTTACGGAACATATCCATACACTCCTTATCAAACCCAATCACCTCCTTGCCCAACTCCTCATTGGCATCGTTCAAGAAATGGTCAGCAAAAAGCATGATGTCTTCCTTTCTTTCACGTAGATTCGGAACTCGAATAGAGAACTCATTGATTCGATGATACAAATCCTCACGGAAATGATGAGTATCCAAGAGATGAGGAATGTTTTCATTGGAAGCTGCTATAATACGGACATCCACAGAAAATTCATCATTACTACCTACCGGCTTGATCTTCTTATCCTGTAAAACACGAAGTAACTGAACCTGTATTTCATAAGGCAAATTAGCAATCTCGTCCAAAAATAGAGTTCCTCCATTAGCCTCCATAAAATGACCCTGTTTATCTGTAACCGCATTGGCAACAGAACCCTTTTTGCATCCGAAGAATTCGCTGGCAGCAAGTTCTGTAGGAATGGCACCACAATCTACAGCCACAAAAGGAGCATTACCCCGGTCACTTTTTTGATGAATCAAACGAGCAATGTACTCTTTACCCGTACCACTCTCACCTACAATAAGGATAGACATTGCTGTAGGAGCAACCAACCGCACATATTCCTGCAATTTCTGAGCTGCCTCACACGTACCTTCTATATAATCAAGTTTTACATTCTTATTATTAGAACTTGTCCCATTTGGTTTGGCTTCTTGATTTAAAGCCTCATTTATTTTTTTTAAAAGTTCTTCTGGATTAATAGGTTTTGCGATAAAATCAAATGCGCCCAATTTCATGCTTTGTACAGCGATCTGCACCTCAGCATAACTTGTCATCATAATGAAAGGAGCCTCAAAGTCTCTCGACTTCATCCATTTCAGCAAGGCAATACCATCCTCGTCAGGAAGTCTCAAATCTGACAAAATAATGTCGTAAGGACCTCCTTCCATGCGTTTTTTTGCATCACTGATCGTACTCACATGGTCTATTGCAAAATTCCTCTTACTCAACCATGTTTTCAGTATGATACTAAACGTGATATCATCTTCAACCAACAAAATTTGTTTCATATAATTGTCTTAAGACTCAAATTGTAATAAAAACACACCCAATGAAACATTTAAAGTTTCCAATACACTAATATATCCTTCAAACTGGAAATAGCCAAAACTTACCCACATTTCTTTTTCAGATGCACCAAAATAGTTGTCGGTGCAAAGATACTTTTAATTAGTTTAATTTGAAAATTTTCCATCAAATTTGCGAAATTAAAAAAAATGGGTCAATTAGTCCTATTGATCTAATTGACCCACCAAGAGAAAAACCTCTCGTTTTTTTTAATCATTCATGTGCTTGATAAAATAGTTCTGAGCCTTCATCAGGTTTCTTGATTGAAGAACCATGGTCTTTGTCTCTGTAAGAATATTAAAGAACAAAGCACTAGCCTGAGTGGAGGTTGATTTGTCTTTTATTCTGACCAACTGATTATTCATCACCTCTACGATACGGTTAAATAACCTATCCCTTAGATCCAACACTTGAGGCAAATCAGACATATCACGTGCACGTACCATCACGTTCATTTTCGCAAAGATTTGTTCCACTTCATCATTAATAAGCATCAAATCCTTCACTTGCTCGCGTGTCATACCCTCATGAATATTATTCACATGCTCGTATGCCGGGCGCGTTATATGGTCCAAAGCCTTTGTCACCTCAGAGAGGTAATCGACCACCTGAACATAAAACTGACATGCATTTACATCAAAATTCTGTAACATACGTAAGGTTCGCAAAATGCTGCATTTGCGCACGTGTGCCTCTTCGTAGAGCTTGTTAGACTCATCCACCATCTGTTTCAAAACCTTGCGGTTCTCCATAGAGACAGCCACCATGGTACGGTTGTAGATGCGTGTCACATTCTCCATGGTCAAACAAACCTCTTCAATGCTATGGAAGAGAAGATCATCGGAAGTCTCTCCCTGTATCATGTTTTTCTGAAGATTATCTTCATTTTTCTTCTTATCACTCTCCTTTCCAAAATTGCTCTTTATAATTAAGAAGAAACAGATTGCCACAATTGGGATTATAGCAAACAAGCCAAAAACCACAAAAAGGATGGTAACTAAAAACGTCAGCAAAAAGCTCGCAAATCCTGTGAGGAACCAACCTGAAATGACCGTCATAACACCCGTAATACGATAGACTGCACTTTCACGTCCCCAAGCACGATCGGCTAACGAAGATCCCATCGCCACCATGAAAACCACATAAGTGGTAGAGAGCGGCAATTTATAGAAGGTACCCAACGCAATTAGGATGGAGGCAGAAGTTAGATTGACAGTTGCACGAATACGGTCATACATCACATCTTTACGTTCATCTTCCGAAAGTTGGACAAAACGGCTATCTATAAACTTCTGCACCTTTTCAGGTACATATTTTTGATAGGTTTTATTGATATTCATGGCAGCACGAACCAATCCTCGAGAGATGGCAGACGAACCGAAACGTTCATTTTCATTTTCGTTTTGAGATGATAGAGAAAGCTCAGTCTGCGTCACATTCTTTGCCTTGCGAGAGAAAAAGAGCGTCAAAACCATCACCAAACCAGCACCCACCAAGATAAGCATATCAGCACGAGCTGGCTTCATCAATTCAGACATCATAATATCCTGACTTCCTGCCGCCTCCGAAATAAGGTAGGATTCATATCCAGCCAAAGGAACACCGACAAAGTTCACCAAGTCATTTCCGGCGAAAGCCAATGCCAAAGAGAATGTTCCGGCCAAAATGGTTATCTTCAAAATGTTCAGTCCCAAACGCTGCAATATCCACAAAACAAAAGAACAGAACAACCACATCACTAATATGGAATAAAAAGCATGTTCATTAACCATATTAGTGATGACATCAGGCACAATACCCGAACTTTTCAAACCATTGAAAACCGCAAAGTAAAGGATTCCCGTGAAAGAAATACCGCACCAGAATGCACCCACCTTATTAAAAACAGAAGAGTAACGGAAAGAGAAGAGAATTCTGGAGAGATACATGCCTATAGAACCAAAAGCAAACGAAAGGGCAACGGAAAATAGTATCGCCGAGATAATGACCATTGCATTACCCAAGTTGATAAATTGAGAAACTTGAGCAATCGTAAGATTCGGATCCACATAAATCTTATTTATAGCAATTGCAACTGCTGCACCCAACAATCCAAAGACCATCGAAACAGTTGTGGATGTAGGCAAGCCTAAACTATTGAAAATGTCCAACAGCAAGACATTACCTATCATCATACCAAGGAAGAGAATCATCACCTCAGTATAATTGAATTCGGAAGGGTAAAAGACGCCGCTTCTGGCAACCTCCATCATACCGTTTGAGGTAAGGGTACCCAATAATATTCCGGCAGCAGCTACTGTCAATATGACTTTATAGGGAGCCACCTTGGCACCTAAAGCCGAATTTAGAAAGTTGACCGCATCGTTCGAAACACCTACTAAAATACCGAACAACGCTAGAATAATCAATGTGATTAAAATGAATGTAAACATAAATTACTTATTTTATTTGATGCAAAAGTAGAGAACCCATGTTACAAAAGTGTTACAACATGAACTGAGGGGGAAAAAAATTGATTTTTTCAAATAATAGGATTATTCTTATCAGACTTCTCATTTACAATAGGTTAGGTAGTATATATAAATACAGACAAGACACAAAAAAGTCGTGCCTTGGTAAAAGCAAAAACACGACATTTTCTATGTTAATAGAAGCTCTATGCTAATCTTCCATCATCTCTTCTAATCCAAACTTAAAACCGTTCCTGATTTCAGCTTTCTTATCCTTATCCAACGAATCAATTGGCATATTGAATTTTGAGATAGACTCTTCATTCAAGAATTCCTTGCAGGCCTTCGTTATGAGAGAGCGGACAATCAGATAATCGTCAACCGTATCTTCATTACGTATATGAAAGTGAAACACACCATAACGATTGTACTTCAATTGGTTTTTAATGTAAGATTTCAAATCGGTCTTTGAAACATTTTCTGAACCGATACGAATAAACCCGTCATCCAAAATTTCAACCTCGTATGGTTTCAATTCTGGCTCTTCTGTAGCAGCTGTAGCAGACGACTCCTCCGTTATTCCATTCGGAGCGGTCACTTCAGAAACCAAAGAGATTCTCTTATCCGGGTCTAAAGAAGAATCAACCTGAGAAGCATTAAAATTGATGGCGTCAAACATTTTCGTATTCGCTACAGCCTGCTTCACAGCAAAGACATATTTCATCTTCTGATTTTCAGACACATGCAAGATAATTTCGTTCGAAACGTTTTGATTTTTGTTTTTGAATTTTGCAGATAAGAAACGCTCCAAATCATTTATTTTGACCTTCTCATTATCTACGATACAAAACGATTTGCGAAAGTTGTTTTCCAAATAGACATCAGTCATTTTGACGGTTTTGACTTGTTCTTCCGTTTCCGCAACAACCATAGTGGTATCAACCAGACACGAATCATCGACGGTTTCTTCTGAATTCGGATTTTTTACATTGTTTTTTTTACAAGAGGAGACTCCCGCAACCAAAGCAACAGTCAAGGCCACAACACCAAATCTTAGTATAGAATGCTTTATATTTTGTTTCATATTCATAGATAGTAGAAAATTATTTTTCAAGTTTTAAAATTAGGAAAAAGATGGGAGATAACAAATGATGGAGGGAAACATTATTTTGGAAGAAAAAAGCCAGGCAACCAGTCACAAAAAAAACGGCAAAAACAGTTACTCACGCAACCATTTTTGCCTACCTTAAAATCTTAAACTTCGTTCCTCTTATTATAAAAACACTTAATCTCAATATCAATATGTTCTACCCCTTGTTACTTATCGATTATTCAATAAGGAGCATTACATTTTTCTGCCTTCGCTACAGCGTCGCGCAATGACATGCCGCAGTAATCTTGTGCAGAAAAAATCCTTCCGGATTTTTTATCGTCGATAAAGGCACCTACCAAAACACCAGGAATAGCACTCTCTGGTGAATTCGGAGCTTTTGGTCCTCCTAAATCGGTACGGCACCATCCTGGATCAGCCAAGTTGATGGTCACATCCGTGCCGTTCAACTTCGAGCCCAAATCGATGCTTATTTTGTCCAAAGCAGCCTTACTTGCTGAGTAACCTGCCTGCTCTGGCTCTAGACGGATTCCGCTCGTAGTGTTCACTACCCTACCAAATCCGCGTTCTATCATCTTCGGAATGAAATGATAACAAATCATTGCCGGAGCTATGGTGTTAATCTTATAACTCTCAACATAATCAGACACTGGCGTTTTGAAGTACTCTGTACGGTATGCGATCTGCAAACCTGCGTTGTTCAAAACAATGTCAATCTGAGTGCCTTTAGCATCAATCTCCAGAAGCATTTTCTCTACCTGATTTGCATCAGACAATTCAGCAGAGACGGTGTATGCTTTTACTCCTTTAGCCAACACTTCCGACAAAACTTTTTTAGAATTTTCAGCATTTCTACTGTGAAGCACCAAATCACAGCCTTGCTCTGCCATGAAAATAGCTGACAAATAACCAATTCCTCGGCTTGCACCTGTAATAAGAGCCCATTTACCTTCTACATTTACCATAACTTTTCTACTTAAATATTATACTTTAAAAATCTGCTTCTTTGCATCCTCTAGCGTTGCAATCACCTTATCGCACCACGCATCAAACTCTAAATCATCACGTTGGCATTCCTTATGCGCCATCACATATTCGATGGTTTCCTTCACACCTTGGTCAAAACGAACCGTAGGTTTGAAATCGGGAACCGCACGTTTCAGTTTGCTATTGTCAAAGACCACAGAATTGGCCTTGTCGCCTATCAAACTGCCTAAAAAATCGTAGGTCGAAACGGCTGCCAAGAAATCAGACGAAATATAATAGGGTTTCAACTCCACATTCAAGCAATCAGCTATAGAGCGATAAATCTGATTCCAAGTAAGCGTCTCGTCAGACGTGATTTGGAACGACTCCCCTATGGCATGAACATTGCCCATCAACCCCACAAATCCTTTAGCGAAATCGCTGTTGTGTGTCATGGTCCAGAGCGAAGTACCATCGCCGTGGATGATGACCGGTTTTCCTGCCAGCATTCTCTTCACCACCTGCCAACTGCCGTTATGACCATGCACTCCGAGCGGAATAGACCGCTGATCGTACGTATGGCTTGGACGGACAATCGTTATCGGAAAACCCTTTTCACGATACATTCTCATCAAGAACTCCTCACAGGCGATCTTATTGCGAGAATATTCCCAATAAGGATTAGCCAAAGGCGTGCCTTCTGAAATGCGGTAATCCGACAAAGGTTTCTGATAAGCAGAAGCCGAACTAATATAGATGTATTGCTTGGTTTTATTTTCAAAGAGGCGAAAATCGCGCTCTATCTGTTCAGGGACAAACCCTATGAAATCGCAGACCACATCGAAATTGAGGTTAGCTATTTTATTGGAGACAGCCGCCTCGTCGTTCACATCAACTTGTATCTGATGCACGCCCTTAGGCAATTCACTGTTACGCGAACCTCGGTTCAACAGAAACAAATCCCAACCCTTTTCTATTACACATCGGGTTATAGCCATACTGATTGTACCAGTACCTCCAATAAACAAAACTTTCATACTTCAATACCTTAAATAGATTCTAGGAATCTTTTTCATGCGAAATCGACTGCAAACCAACAAAATTTTCTTTACATAAAAAAATAAAAGCACAAAATCGTTAAATTTTTCCTAATTTTATAGTTGAATAAGAAAATTTGTCATGCAAAATCATACCAAACTGACATTATGGCATATATAATTTCAAAACAAAAAGACATTTAGTCCTAGTTATGACTAAAAAATGGATTGGCAAAGATTTTGGGCATTTGAAAGTGTTGGTGACAATAAAAGAAGCCGACAAACCTTGTCAAAGCAATAGGTTGATAAACAGAATGATAGACCGAAACTCAGACAGGGGATCCGTAATGTTTAATATAAAAAAGTTACATATATGAATTTGAACAGTTTTACAATTAAAAGTCAGGAGGCCATTGAGAAGGCTGCCCAGATTGTTCGAGACCATACTCAACAAGCCATTGAACCCATCCACTTGTTAAAGGGAATATTGGAGACGGGCGAAACCGTAACCAATTTCATCTTCAATAAATTTGGCGCCAATGCTCGTATGATTTCGGCAGCGGTAGACAAGACGATCGAGTCGCTTCCTAAAGTAAGCGGTGCCGAGCCTTACCTATCACGAGAAGGCAATGAAGTTTTGCAGAAAGCTGAAGACTATTCGAAGAAAGCCGGAGATGAGTTCATCTCTATTGAGTTTATCTTCTTGGCCATTTTGAATGTCAAAAGTGACGCCTCAACCATCCTTAAAGATGCGGGGTTGAACGAGAGCGGCGTACAGTCGGCCATTACCGAGTTGAGGAAAGGCAACAAGGTTTCAAGCCAGTCGGCAGAAGAGACCTACAACTCTTTGAACAAATACGCCATCAACCTGAACGACAAAGCCCGTCAAGGCAAGCTGGACCCAGTTATTGGCCGTGACGAGGAGATTCGTAGGGTATTGCAGATTTTGAGTAGACGTACCAAAAACAACCCTATCTTGATTGGTGAACCTGGTACAGGAAAAACCGCTATTGTAGAGGGTTTGGCCAACCGTATTTTCCGCGGAGATGTGCCTGAGAATTTGAAGAGCAAAGAGATTTACTCTTTGGATATGGGTGCCATCATTGCAGGTGCAAAGTACAAAGGTGAGTTCGAGGAACGTTTGAAAGCTGTAGTCAACGAGGTGAGCAAGAGTGACGGCGAAATCATTCTGTTCATCGATGAGATACACACCCTTGTGGGTGCCGGCAAGAGCGACGGTGCAATGGATGCCGCCAACATCTTGAAACCAGCCTTGGCAAGGGGTGAATTGAGGTCGATCGGTGCCACTACTTTGGACGAGTACCAGAAATACTTCGAGAAAGACAAGGCATTGGAACGTCGATTCCAGATTGTAATGGTCAACGAGCCAGATGAGGCAAGCACCATCTCCATCCTTCGTGGTTTGAAGGAGAAATACGAGAACCACCACAAGGTTCGTATTAAGGATGATGCATTAATCAGTGCCGTTGAACTTTCTAGCCGTTACATCACAGACCGTTTTTTGCCGGATAAAGCCATCGACCTTATGGATGAAGCCGCAGCAAAACTTCGTCTAGAGATCGACTCCGTGCCTGAGAGTTTGGATAAGAAAGAGCGTGAGATCAAACAGCTCGAAATCGAGAGAGAGGCCATCAAAAGAGAGGCAGACCAACAGAAGTTGGACCAGCTCTCTAAAGAGATTGCCAACTTGAAGGAAGAGAGCAAAGTAATCAGGGCCAAATGGAGTGACGAGAAAGAGATTATCAACAAGATTCAACAGTCGAAGATCGATATCGAGAACCTTAAGTTCGAAGCCGACCGTGCAGAGCGTGAGGGTAACTACGAAAAGGTTGCAGAGATTCGATACGGCAAAATAAAAGAGGCAGAGAAGGCCATCGCCGACAACCAAGCTAAGTTGAGTGAGATACAAGCCAACTCCCCTCTTATCAAGGAGGAGGTAGACAGCGAAGATATTGCCGACATCGTTTCAAAGTGGACGGGAATACCTTTGAACAAGATGATGCAGAGCGAGAAGGACAAGCTGCTACACTTGGAGGAAGAGCTCCACAAACGTGTAGTTGGTCAGGATGCGGCCATTACGGCCATTTCAGATGCCGTAAGACGTAGTCGTGCCGGACTTCAAGACCCTAAGCGACCAATAGGTTCGTTCATCTTCATGGGTACGACCGGTGTCGGTAAGACCGAGTTAGCCAAAGCATTGGCCGACTTCCTATTCGACGACGAGAATATGATGACGCGTATCGATATGTCTGAGTACCAAGAGAAATTCTCCGTTACCCGACTTATCGGTTCACCTCCAGGATACGTTGGCTACGAGGAGGGCGGACAGTTAACGGAAGCCATCCGTCGGAAACCATACTCAGTGGTATTGTTCGATGAAATTGAAAAGGCTCATCCAGATGTATTCAATACGTTGTTGCAGGTTTTGGATGATGGTAGATTGACAGACAACAAAGGTCGTCTGGTCAACTTTAAAAACACCATCATCATCATGACCTCTAACATGGGTTCTTCACTTATCCGTGAAAATTTCGAGAAGATGACGGATGCTAACAGGGAAGAGACGATCGAATCAACAAAGAACGAAGTTCTTGAGTTGTTGAAGAAGACCATCCGACCTGAGTTTTTGAACCGTATTGATGAGATAATCATGTTTACCCCACTCACAGAGAATGAGATACAACAGATTGTCAAGATCCAGATTAACGGCATCAAGAAGATGTTGGAGCAGAACGATGTTATTCTGGAGGTATCGGACGAAGCAATGAAGTTCATTGGCGAGAAGGGTTACGACCCTCAGTTCGGTGCCCGTCCGGTAAAACGAGTCATCCAACGTTATTTGTTGAACGAGCTCTCTAAGAGTTTGATCGCACAGACCATAGACAGGACAAAACCTATCAAGGTTGAATGCAGTGGTGAAGGACTAACATTTAGTAATTAATAAATTATTTCTCAAACAGACAGAGAAGGCGATCGAAAGACCGCCTTTTTTGTTTCGTTAAGATATCTTTCAAAACGATCCAATCTTTCCGAATTTTACCACCCCCTAAATTTTAAACCTCAATAAATTTTACAGAAACTATTTAATGTTATAAATTAGCATACACAACGAGACCGCATTATAAATGATTGACAAACTATCAATAGAGATGAAAATGGCCTCTCTTTCTAACAAGAAAGAAGGAATGAGCCTTGCCGAAAAGTATTATGACAAATACATGGCCGAGACTTTGGATAAGGTTATTTCCAGCTACTCCGAAGAACATAATTTGTTTATCGAAAGCCTCAACATCGACCTCGGAAAAATCCGTCCCGACATCATTCCACTTGCTTTAGAAAAAGCTCTTAGAGAACAACTGGACAATCTGATTAGCAAACAAAATATCGAACAAAACAGAAAAATTGAGATTCAACAAAACATAGAAGAAATTACCGACTTTCGAAACTATTCTCAACTGCTATTCTATCTTGAAAACGGATATTACGAGTACTTGCAAGAGAAGAAAAATGCAGACTCAAACAGACCAAGTCAGATTGAGATGTTAAACATATGTCTAGCCAACAAATCGGGCAAGCAAACCCTTTTGTCTGTCATTGTAAAAGACAAGCAAGCCCTTTTCCGACTCACCAACATAGCAAGTAAAGAGACACTTTTAAAAATCCTAGATATTCTGATTGAAGAACAAATCTCTCCTATTTCTGAAAGAACAACCATCCAAAGATTTAAGACTTTTGCAAAAAAGCAAACGAACAAAAAAGGCGTTGCCTACTTAATCGAAGAGTTGTTGTTCCATTCTAAAAGCAAGACGGAGGAAGATATATCCAAGGAAATCAATTCAATAGAAAGTAGAGAAGAAGAATCTGAATTTCAAGAAAAAAAACAGACGAAAAACAGAACTTCTGAGATTTTACAAGAAAAGGTATCAGAAGAAGAAGTTACTTTTGAAGAAAATAACTCAAAAGAGAAGAACAAGAGGTCAAAGGAAGGCAATGATTCTGAAAATCCGCAAGAGAAAAAAGATGAAAAGCACTCCGGATCTGAAGAGAACAGAAGAAAAGAAGAAGACAGCACGACGGCAATCAATCCTCCATCCAAGTCATCCCATACAAAAGATAGGGTTGCTGAACTTTACGACAAAGCCACAGAAGAAAGCTTCAACATAAGCAATCAAGAAAGCTTCAACAAGAATAAACGAATCCATCTGTACGATGCTGGTTTGGTTTTACTTTCACCATTCTTCACTACCCTTTTTAAGCGTTTGGATTATCTGGACGAAAAGAATGATTTCAAATCATTAAAAGAGAGAATCCAAGCTGTACATATTCTACGTGCAGTAGTTTGCGGGTTCGAAGAGGAACAAGAGGACAACCAGCTATCTCTTTGCAAGATAATCTGCGGAATGCAGCCTTTCATTGCAATTGACGATGATTTTCAGTTCACAGAAAAAGAGAAAGACGAAGTTGAGACTCTGTTGCAGTCTGCCTTGAACTATTGGACTCCTATGAAAGGAACATCCAACGAAGGACTCCGACAAGCTTTTCTTCGGCGCTTTGGCACCATAGAAAAAGATGACGTAGGTTGGATTGTTAGAGTGGAAGGTCAAGCCTTAGACATCCTGATGGAAGACCTGCCCTGGACATTCTCCACCATCACTTCACCCTGGAGTGAATTTCTTATTCATGTAGAATGGCAAGAAGCCTTTTAATCAACATGTAAAAAAATGAAAAACGAGCAATTCATAAATGCAGAATTAAACTGGATAACCAATGTCATTGTTACCAGATTAAAACTATATTTCAAAGAAAACACAGAAACAAACGACATCAATTATATCGTTCCTCCGTCTATAGAAAAAGGACAAGGAGCATATTCAGAATTCATTCTCAGAAACGGATTGAAGTTTGAAGACCGCATCTATCTTGCGCTCGCTATCATTCCTCAATTAAAGCCTCAACTGCTAGATTGCTTCAACGTCAAGAACAGCAATACGGACCAACGGTTCGTAGAGTTTGGCTGCATTGAAAAAGAAAACGGAAGAGGCATACTTCCAACTTTAGACACAGTACTATTCTTACTTGCTGGCGACAATGTAGAGATACGCATACAGTATCTACGCTATTTCACACAACATAAACTGTTTAAAGGCAGTCTATTTCTTAACACAGAGGCCATTGTTCCATCTCTGGAATTGATGGAGACCATTGTTTACGAGAGGTCTTTCATGCCAGATTTCTCAACAACATTTCCAGCTCACAGAATCACAACCAACCGTTCGTGGGAGGACCTGATATTGGACAAAAACACCATGACCCAGATTAACGACATCAAACTTTGGGTAAGTAATGGAGAAAAGTTACTTAACGAATGGAACCTGAACGGTAAAATAAAAAGAGGATACAGAACCTTGTTCTATGGATTACCAGGAACAGGAAAAACATTTACCGCATCTCTGCTCGGAAAAAGCACAGGGAAAGAGGTCTATTGCGTGGATTTATCGATGGTAATTTCAAAATATATCGGCGAAACGGAGAAAAACCTATCACACGTATTTGAGGTAGCAGAAGGTAAAGATTTGATTCTCTTCTTTGACGAAGCCGATGCACTCTTCGGAAAGCGAACCAACATTAAAGATTCGCACGACCGTTATGCCAACCAAGAGGTTGCCTATCTCTTACAAAGAATCGAAGACTATCCGGGCTTAGTTATTCTGTCAACCAACCAAAAGAACAACATTGACGAGGCTTTTGCACGTCGTTTTCAAAGCATCATTCGATTCTCGATGCCGAGTGCAGAAGAACGTGAACGTCTATGGAAAGAGACATTCTCCGAAAAATGTACATTCGAAGACAAGTTAAGCATCAACGAGATAGCTCAAAAGTATGAAATGGCGGGAGGTTCAATTCTCAACGTAGTACATTACAGTTCATTGATGGCCTTCAGTCGAAACGAGACCTGCATAAAAAAAGACGATGTGATTGAAGGCATCAGACGTGAATTCAGAAAAGAGGGAAAAGTGTTTGATTGCACTTGATTCATAGTTGATATGGGCATAAAAAAAGAGCGATAACCATAAGCTACCACTCTCCGATCGTTCGACTTACTTACCGCATAAACTACCATCCTCTCAAGTTGCTATTCTTACTCTGGGCACCTTTAGACAAAATCTCAAATGCAACGAATTAACGTTAATACTGACCAAAAGGACAATACAAAATCACCTAAAATAAGCTAAAAGCTACAGAGGTCGTCTAGTTTCCATCAAATATCCCATTTACCGTACTGTCAATCTCTACTAGAATTCACTCTTTACTTTTTTACAAAAATAATATTTTTTTCATATTTACAAAACAAAATCAATCTTTTTTTTTCTTAATTATTTCATCAAATACCAAAAGTAAACAATATCTGCTTATTAAAATAAGCAAGCACTATCGTTCTGTACTTAGCAACATTATTTAAATCTGCCATCTCGTATTCTGAATTGGACAAAGCAATAAAATAGGATCTTAATGCACATAAAGGAGTAACAAAAGGAATTCCATTACAATACATTGACACAACGTTATCATAAGTGTAATCATTTTCAAACACATGCTTATAAACATAAGCAATTTCATCAGGTTTAATACCTTCTAATACCGACCTTACCTTATTAACCGTACTCTGGCTTGCCACAGATGTTTTATATGCAATATCTATATACTTATTTACATCACCTTTAATAAGTTCCAACTTATCAAAGACAGCCTTAACCTTTTCATCGTTTTCAGCTGCATCTTTAATTTCCTGATATTTGTCTTTATTGAATACATTATCATAAAGTGCATTTTTATAAATCAAACGCAACGACTTTTTACTTAACTGAACAGTCTCCACCTTTATAGGCAAATCATAATAATCGATAAGTCTTTCTATCTCGTCTTTAGCATTATCAACATACTTTCTATATACACCCTGCAAGCAATAATTCACTTCAAAAGGATATTTATGGGCATACTCTTCTTCCGAAAAATCTTTATATGTCTCAACATCAGAAATGTTTTTTTCATTATACAAATGATTTGGAGACCAATATGATCTTAAAAGCCCATCATTAGTATCATAATAGTATGGAATAATCCGATCTCCCAACTTAGCATTAGGATTAACAGGGATTAACTTTATGGGCATTTTTCTGATAAACCTGTTGCAAACCATCCCCTTGAAATTTTGAGATATGAGATTAATTCTAAGAAGATACCTTTCTAATAATTTGCAATCAAATTCATATTGTTTTTGCTGAACTCGAGGAACAAACACATATCGATAAGGATCACCAAACAAATTCACCTCTACTTTTCCAAGGACAATTAAACTATCTTTGAACGACTCTGAAGCTACTAATGCATATTTTGAGAAGAATTCATTGTAGACCTCTACAAACTCCGAAATGGCATCACGTATATCTTCCAAAAAGCTCAGAAAATAATAGGGCAACGGATAGTATTGTTTTACATTATTGCTTTTCTCTATACCCTGATCCAAATGATTTAGTCTATCTTTTATATCTATAAATTCAGACTTATAAATCTTAAATTTCGGAGACACCTTAAAGTTATTTGTTATAGAACTCAGTTCGCTCTCAATAGTTGTTACCGCACCAACAAGTTTATCACGATTATATTTGAAGGTTTCAATAACATTTATATTTAATGTATTCACATTCAACGAAGTGCTTACATGCATCAATCTCTTAATATTCAAATCTACATTAAGAGGTTTTTTATAGTCTGCCACAGGAGTAAAACCACTTATTTTCATCAAAGCTGGCACATAAACGAATTCCTGCTTGACGCCATTCACATTACAAGAGGTCTGATTACATGCTGTTTGCGAATTCACCTTAGATATCTTCTTCAACACCAACACATAATTAGAAAGAGAATCTACCGAGGGTTTTTGCGATACAAGTTTTGCATCATCCACCAATGTCAATATACCATCTGAACTCATAAGATAATACAGTCCTCCTTGGAATTTAATCAAATCGCCATCTATAGTCACAGCAACTCCTGGATCGACATTAATAGTTTTAGAGTCAGAATTATACGAATAAGTCAATCCTGACAAAATACCATTACCATAAAAATTTGCCCTGATGTCATTCGATTCTCCTGACAAATAAGAGACCATGTCATTCAACAAATCTGCAGTAAGAACCTGTCCTTCTACAAATGTCGGATAAGTATTTTTTTTATTCTCAGCCATATATTTATTTCTATTTATTTTTTTTACACTAATCAAGGATTTCTGTCTCTGTGACAGTTTTTGTTATTCTCAAATCACATACAACGCGACCTTTTACACCCAAATTGCCATCGCCTTCTGTCTCCTTACCTTCTCCACTAATCTTTATCTTTAAATCTGCCAAAGGCAACCAAGGTATATCTTTCTTATTAAACAGATATTCTTGTTGTTCAGAAGGAATATCTTTCCATTCGTAATTTTTGTTTTTAACAGGAAGTTGCACGTTAAACCTGGCATCTTTGCCATTTAGAAGTTCTATCGAATTTAACGTCTCCTCCACAGTAACCTTCTTAAGTTTTCTGTTCTTTGTTTTTATAGAATTAGCAATGCTAAATTTTTTACTAGCATAGAAAGAGAGGACATCCGCATTTTCACTAAACTTCTTCTTATTTGAATATGCATCTCCTGGCAATTCGATTATCTGATAGTTGATATTCAAAACCACATAATTCCAATCATCAGAATCTAAATTCAAATCTGCAGACAAATACACATCCACAAGGTTACCGTTTCTCTCATTTATGTCTCCGTCTCCACGTTTCTTATTTTCAACCGTAACTTTGCCGACATAACCATCCTTAAACTCCTGAAGTTCAGACCCTGCCAAAAACTCAAAATCGAACGAAACAGGAATTGTTTCCTCTACGGTTTTAACCTCTACTTTCGGGGCAACCAAAGCAGTATAACCAAGACGTACACATTCATTATTCAATATATTCTGAGCTGTTGGATGCTGCAACTTGGCTCTCTGATATATGTTACAAAAGCCGTTCATAACCCCTATTAATTTCAACAACTGTTTTTTGGCATCAGAATTCACATTCGCCTGAATATCTTTATACGGTTGGAGTCTCAATGCATCCATATATTCTCCAAACGCATCTTCAAATTTCTTCATCACATCTCTTGCTATCCAACAAATTTTCACAGAAACATGAGCCGGCATTTCTTCTCTAATGACTCTCTCTACCATTATTCTGAAATTGGGATCCTTACAAATAAACAACCAACCCGGCACCACTACGGTAACCTGCATTGAATAAGGATCCTTCACCAATTTCTCACCCATATCATCAGATGATAATTTCAAGAAAAGATCTTCCGTTATTATATCGAATTGCTGTACTTCCTTTTTTTCTATGAGTGGCAACAATAACAATGAATGTTCGATGATATGAAGTCCAAAGTAATCATCATAAGAGGCATTGGCTTTCTCACTTTCCAAAGTTGACAAGTTGTTATATGGTCTTGCAGTCCAATCAATTCCCAACTTTGTCATGATTCTTTTTTCCAAATCGCTCATAACCCACTTCTCTGTATAGTCGAAACCCTGTGAGCGATGAGCACTAAAGAGCACATAATTAGACAAAAAACGTCTTTTATCATCGATGGTATTTACAAGAAGAGCATCATCATCCCCTCGCATACCAGGATTCTCTTTCAGTTTGAAAATGGAGTAATCAACAAATTCCTCATTAAATCTAGCCAATAAACTATCCAGCATACGGTCGTATCGGTCCTTCTTCACCGATCTAGAAGTTAAATCGGGATCAACAACCTCCGAATACTTTTGACTGCCTTCTATGTCTACATAGTCCGATTCATATTCTCCATCTTTACCATAATTCAAGACATCCTCAATGCCGACAATTTCTGTTTTATCAGATTCTTTATAATGGCCCTTCAATGTTCTATAAAAATAGGACATATAAGATTCACCCTTCTGATTTCCAATACTTTTATTCCAAGACAATAGCTTTGAGATAGAACTCAACTGCATCAAATAATCAATCAACAATTGATCGAAAAATGCCATATAAGCTTTCAACTGTAATCTCTCTGCCTTGCGCAAATCGGATTCAGAACTCATTATTCCCTCAGCTCCTAACTTATAGCACTTAGGGAAGAAATTCTGAACAGAATAATAAATATCCGTCTTTTTATTATTTCCTTCTGGCACAGGATAAGTGAAATCACAAAGCTGATATTCTTTCTTATCTTCAGGAACCACAAAATTGCTGTAATCGCATGGAAAATCCACACCATTCATAACCAATGATATGTTACCAATGTTCACTCCAACCGGATGATTGGACTCGCCCCAATGCCAAACACAATCTCTATTTTTTATCGAACATTTATAATCTTCGATTGAACAATTGCTCATTTCTCCATCTTTTCCTAAATGGATAAACCGAAGATGAGGAACACTCTTCACACCGTCTATATTCATCAAAATATTGATCACATCTGAAGTATAAAGTTCCCTCCGCCTTTCATAATTCTCAAGTTCATTTCTATCTACAAATCCATATTTGGGGACTAAGCCCTGATAGATTTCATCGAGAGTTTTACCCTTTTCCAGCATTTCAGACAAGGTATAATAATGAAGTTTAGGAGATACATAATCTCTCATCTTCTTATAAAAAGAATTCAAAATGGATGAAAAATCTGCACGAGGACTAACTTCTATCTGAGCACAGATACCCACATCAATGGTATCTAAAATCTCTACACTTCCAATATTTTCACACAAGTTGCGGTATTTCAGAAGCAAATTTCTAATATAACTTTTATAAAAAGTTCTGACATCCACTTTCTGCTTATCAAACTTACCTAACTCATTACGAATCACAACATCTTTACAATAGTCAGAAATAGCACTCAAAGGAACACCATCCATCACACCATCTTCCAGCTCTATCAAAACCTTGTAAAATCCATTCACGGAAATTTCAGACAACCCTGTCAGCAAGATTTCATCTTCTCTCTCGAAATAGACATTTCTGACGCCTGGAACATATTCCAAAATCAATTTTCTATAATCTTCAACAGTAATAGGATTACAAGACAAAATCTCATGAGCCTGAATCAATGAATCTTCAATCTGAGGATGAGTATCATTCTTTTGAGTCAACAAATCATTCATCTTGAACGATGTTCTGAAGCCAAGGTCTGTCAGTGCATAACACAACACTTCCAATATGGTCACACCTGGATCATGGACATTATAATCCGTCCATATTTTGCCAGAGGATTTCTGTAAATATTCAATTCCCTTTTTTCTCATTTCAGAGAAGTTCATGTATTCAGGGAGTTCTTTTTTATTATTAGATTCCATTATTGTTCAATTATAATTTTGTGAGAAGGAGCCGAAGTAAAGATGCAAAGAGGAGATTCAGACTCGATATAACATTTGTCTACAATCAAATCGTCACCAACCTTCACCTCAATTTTCTTCACATAATTTACATAAGGAATATTCTCAATAAAATACAAGATATCTGAGATATTGTATTGATTCTTTCTTTGAATATTGTGGTTACTGTCAGACCATGGAGCTATAAAACATTGTAACTGTAGATCGATCAAATGCGCATAATAGGTTTCATCGGTATACTGATCGTGTAACGAGAGTCTGCAAGTAATAGAAAGCTCCTTATACTTCGGATCAACAACCTCAACTGTAGCAAATGGAGAGCAATGTTTCGAAACAAAAGATTTCACATCCTCCTTCATCGAAACACCTACAATTGGTTTAAACTTATCTCTTTGGGGAACAGAAGAATCAGGCAACAACATCAAAGTAACCGAACCTGGCGAATACTTTTCTCCCAAAGTATGGTTTATACAAATAACAGATGATACGGTAGGAAACTTTTGCAAAACGAGTCGCTCATAATCCCAAGCACTTACTGCACGGTCCTTATGACGCAAACGCTCGCTCACCCTTGAGTAGAAATGATTATCATCTTCAGCATAAACACCTTCGCATCCAACGAAAGGTTGAGAAACAGCCTTCACTCCCGGTATTGCATTTGCTGTTTTCGTAATGGTATCCTTTTCCAATCCCTTCCCCATGACAGGCAGACCCTCGGATGTCTCATCAAATTCAACTTCAACAGACTGTGCCTTTACCTCCTCTATTTTTGGATAGGCTTTCACATCCTTCAACGACAGACGTATCCATGTCTTATCTGATGCCATAATTGTGTGAGGAAGAAATGCCTTGTCATTAAATTTAAAGCCAATGATACCATCATTTTTCAAGGCTGAAGTTGTGTCAGTTGTCATGTTTTCCTCAAAATCAATCCAATTATCACCGCTTAAATAAGACCAGATTGGTTTATTGTACTTTTCTACCATCTTCTCTTGTGCTAATTTATCCAAGCGGAAAAACAGATTGACGACACAACTTTCATGTAGATTCTCCAAACCTATATAGATTTTCTGAGAGTCATCAGATTCACCTCCAAAGAACTTATTTAAAGACGTTTGAACATCCTTTTCGATTTCCTTATTTCCAAAAGGAGAAAAGGCAAACATCTGCACATTATCCACTGGAAATTTCAGATCAATCGTGATAGGTTCCGTTAACATCGGCAACGAAAAAGTTGGAATAGAGGGAAAATTACTGAAAGTTCCTTTTTTTATTTCATTCGCATAACTCTGAAAAAATTTGGACATGTCGCTCACGTACTTAGAATAGCCCAAAGACTGTTTCAAAGTACAATCCAACGCACCATCTTTTATATCGTAATTAATTTGATTGTTTATTACATTTACAGAAACTGAACTTGCAGAACTGTTTTTTTTGAATGAACTTTTTATAAACGGATTAGAAATTATCAACTTAGCTTTTTCATCTGCGACTACTCCGAAATGATAGGTTCCAGCACAGTTTTCTATCACACCATTACTATTTCTCAATGTAAAATCAGAACTGTTGGTCACTTCTAAATCCACAGTAACAGCAGATGTCACTGTAGGTGCTGTAGATGTTCTCAAAGAAAAACGAATGACCGGATTTTCCGTATCATAACCTTCCCCATGAAAAGCAGCATTATAAGGTACGATTGCCGGTTTATTAGCCTCAACTATCACCATATTGTTTGACAAAGAAGCCTGTTCCCAACCCTTTTCGGATGTATATTCCACTTTACAAAAACCACCTTTCAACCCTTTAAATGTAAAACATCTTTTACCGTCTTTCTGTTTGAAGAAAGGAGATGAAAAGGCTACACCATAGGAAGTTGGCATCGACATTTTTTTCTTAGATAATCTTTTTTGCGAGGACTGGACATCACGAGGCGCTCCTGATGTTTCATAAATCACCTCAGACACCGTGGCCTGATTAACCACAATGTCATTGACAGACTTATAATGAATAGGTTTACCATCGGCATCTTTACCTGCAAGAAAGGATGTTCCTTTTGGAATCAAAACCTGCTGGGTATTTTTATTCAGTTCGAAAAAGACAGGAACTTTTCCTGGACACCCCCTACGTGGAGAAAAGCCCAGCATCTCGTTATAATAGAAATCCAAATGTTTCTCCTTCAACGTATTCAGATGGTCCTGTTCTCTTTTGAAAAGGCGAAGGAAAGACAGAAACAAAGCCAGGTTAGGAGAAAGATTTCCATCTGCCTCATACTTCTCTATTTTCTCAATCTTCACACACCGTTTCTCAAAATCATATATATCCTCAAAAAACTCTTTCCAACTTCCATTTTCATGATTCGAAGAATCATAATACTTCACCATCTTTGAGAATTCTGCGGTACGAGCCACCAGATCCTCAAAACTCCGTTCGTCAATCTTGAAATAATCAGGATCAAGAGCCTTCGGATACCGATCTTGCTGAGAAGTTCCTTTATGATAATTTTTATCCATCATACTCACGAATTAATCATTTTCCAAATAAAAAGGATACACTAAACTCTCCTTGCTATAGGTTGCAAGAATGGTATACTCTATGTTCAACATCAACACGCCTTCTTGTTCATTATCAGAATTGATTGAGACATCATCCAACGACACGCGAGGTTCATACTTATCAATTGCAGTAGAAATCAAACGTTTAATACGAAGAAGTGTGGTGAAGTCCATTGATTTAAATGCGAAATCGCTTAAATCAGCGCCAAATTCAGGATGGACAAACCTCTCTTTTATTTTTGTAGAAAGCAAAATACAAAGACTCTCCTTGACATCGGCCTCTTCAGAGACCATGACAACCGACTTTTCACCTTTCTTAAATTGTGGTGGAAACCCCCAACCTGTTCCTAAATAGTTTTCTGAACTCATATCTGTTGCTTTCTTTTATTCTTTACTAATTGATTTGAACAATAGAACCCTTCAAAACTGCAGTAGCCGTTGTAGAAACTTCTGCACCTGTATTGCCGGTAGCTTTGAATGCCATATTCGCTTTGACGTTCACGTTATTTCCTTCAATGTTGATATCTTCGGCAGCCTTTAATGTCAATGCCTTAGTACTCTCAACCACAATGCCATCAGCATTCAAGACTATTTTATTGCCATTCTGATCTTTCAATGAAATTGCCTTTTCGTCTTCGCTAATAGAGAGTTGGTTACCGTTTGGTGTCTCTATAACCACCGCTTTTTTCTCCTCATCAAACTCCAACTTCATTTTCTCACGAGAATAAAAGCCTTTCAAGTTATTGCCATCCGTTATCTCTGTCGGAACAGGAAGTTTGCTACTGTGCATCATTCCTAGCACCACCGCATTGTTAGGATTATCATCGACAAACCCAACAATCACCTCGTCATCAACCTCCGGCATAAAGAAAGAACCACGCTCCTTACCGGCATCCAGCACTGCGACTCTTGCCCAAAGCTTGGTTTCTTCTCCATGAACCAATTGAATCTGAATTCTATCCTCACCCAAAGGGTCGCCAGCCAACTGAAAGACTTTTGCTATCTGCAAACCATTCACTCCCGGCAACAAACCTGAAGCGGGACGCTCCATGATGTTATCAAATTTCTCGGCATAGCCAAAGTCATCCATTCCAAAACGGATAGTCGTACTCCAATCACTGTCAATATCATGCACTACAGACGTTACGATTGTATTTCCGTTGAACTTCTTCCCTAAACGGTCAAAACAGATGATATCGCCAGGATGGATGGGCGCATAACCCGAAAATGTGGTTTTTCCTATAATCCGCGACAAATTATTTCGCAAGGAAACAGCATCCATATAAGCTGAGAGAGCATCCGTATTCGTTTGAGAAGACATCATATTGACTTGAAAATCGGGAGCACTCACTTTTTTGGCCAGTTTATTCGAATCTTCATCACCTTGCGGAACATCATACTTTCCTGAATCGACAGACAGCTTATTCAAAGTTTGGTCTGGCTCAATCCAAACATTAGCCTCATATTTTGGATATGCTGTCTCTCCGTCAAGATTGGCTTCAAAGTCTCGAAGATTGAATCCATTGTCTATTTGAATAACCGCACCAGCCTTCACATCTGGCGACTTGGCCACGACACCGTCAGGACAAGTAAGTAACAGCTTTCCATTGGCCTCTGCCCTCATGTTGACGAAATCCCAATCGGTAGCATTATACTGGACAAGGGATTCATGAACAACCGTAGTATCTTCCAGATCCGAGTCGATATTATATTTGCGAATAATATCAGAAATGACCTCACTGTCCTTTTTGTCAGAAAAACGCATATTCTTACGTAGCTTTGTCATTCTATAGGCAGAATGCTTAGCCGTGATAAGAATTTCAGACCGACTATCATTTAGTTTGACTGAATGTTTAACAATAATACCTTTGAAAATCACAGAAGTTTTTCCCGTTTCATAACCGCAGGCAATCTCCACCTCTTTTCCCATAAGAAAAGTGTCTGAATTGCCTATCTCAAACGAATCATTGTCCATGCCGCCTTCATTGAGGAGTATTTCTGCCGTGGCTATTTTATTGAATTCCTCAAAGACGGTCACTGAGATAATGTACGCGTTGCACTTTATCTCCATGCCTCCTGTCTTTATCACAAGAGAGACACTACCTTCATTAATCGGTTTATATATCGAAGAGCTGTTATCCATTTGAAAAACTACATGTTACTAGACAATGAACTACCGGGATATTCAGAAAAAGCATCTTGGTCTTTCTTCATTACCAATTCATATCCAGGAGGTGGACAAACGCAAGAATCTACGGGAATGTCAATTGTGACGTCGGGTTTCTTTGGCTTGATTTTCGGTTTTGGTTTCCGTTCTTTTTCTTTCTCAACGGAAAAGAAACTGCAATCCACAATCATTCGCAAGGGTGAAGAGTCTCTGTTAAAAAGAGTATACTGAATATTCAGACTCCTTATTTTACACAAGAATTGTTCACCACAATAAGTCATGATAACACAATTTGTCTTCTTTTCCTTATTCGAATAACAATAGACAACATGCAAGAAATCATTCAACTCCTTGTTCAAATCTCGTTTTACTCCGTCTATCACACCGGTACCATCAAAAATCAACTTGAAGGTATAAGTTTCGGCTTCCATTCCGGCATCCAGACCATTGGAGTTAGTCTGTCCACGCTCTTTGGTTTTCATCTCTTTCAATGCTATGTTTCGAGTGAACGAATCCGGATTAACATCAACCAGTAACTCCGTCGGTTTTTCACTTATTCTATGCATAAAGGTAGCGTCCGTGAAAGCCTCGAAGTGCATTTTCGTCAAACCGCCTTTTTTTGAAGATTCATCTGCCATTATCTCTCTCTCCTTTGTCTTGTGTTGTTATTCAAAAACTTTTTGACTCTCGATTCCTTGCCATCTTGCGCTTTGGTTTCGTCTGTCTCTTTTTTAGACATTTCATTTTCAGAAACATCCGCTTTTATTACCAATTCCCTTATTCTAATTGTCATTCTAAACCCTCTTTATATTTTGATAAGCCAACTCCAATGTCTCAATTACCAATTCATTCTTTTGTGCTCCCAAATCAGAGATTGAGACTTTCACCGGATATGCGTTAATGAATTGCCATCCTTTTACAGAGACACCATTTCCATCTATCAATTCAACAATTACATTTTTGGTTTCAAAATCAAAATCTTCAACCGCTTTTCGCACCCACTCTAGAAGCGTTGTTTTGCTGGACACCAAAGCTCTCTTCAAAACCAAATTACCATATTTCAAAGGTTTGGGAAGTTTATATACTGAGATATTATTACCGCCTTCCCAAACCTCCTCTAACTGTATTTCGGCAGAAAGGCCTGAAACATCCTGAAATTGGACATCAGTCTCCTCTTTCGTAGCTTGGATTGAGGGAAAAGAAACTTTAAAGTGGAATCCTGCTATGAAGTCATAGTGGATTCCATCTTTTTTTTCATTTACATTGTCTGCCATAAACAAACAATATTATTCTTTAGAGTTTCGCTCCACAGTCAAACCCTCGTGAGCCAACTCCAACGATTCTACCAACACCTCATTTCCATTGGCTTTCAACTGACCGAAATCGACTTTGGTAGGGAATGCATTCTTTACTTTCCAAGTAATGACAGGCTCGTGTTTCTCGTTCAACAAGCAAATGGTTATTTCTCGACGTTCAACAGTATTCCATTTGGCATCATTCCACCAATCAAAAAAGCCATTGTCTGCCGCCGTGGTTCCACGTTTCAATGTAATGTTGCTATACTTTTTTATACCTGGCATTTTGAATGTAGTAAAGTCTGGATTGTAACCATCACGATACTCTATTACCTGGGTTTCTACATTCAAACCTGTTACCTCTGAAAAACAAAGATCTTTCTCGTTTTTGCTCCATTTCACACTATAGTGAAACACTGGTAACGGATAATTATTTGTTGCTTCTGCCATATTTTTATGTTTTTTTATTTTCTAATTGATTTATATTCTATTCTTGTACTTTATGAGAGAATTTCAATACGATGAACTCTGCAGGACGAACAGCTGCAAGACCAATTTCAACAATCATCGAACCGTTATTGATATCATCTTCAGTCATTGTCAATCCTTTGCCAATCTTCACATAATAAGCCTGTTCTGCTGTTGCTCCGGCAAAAGCACCATCGCGCCAAAGGTTATACAAGAAGTTTTCGATCTGACTCTTTACCATAACCCAAGTATTGGCAGTATTTGGTTGGAAAACAGCCCAATTGGTTGATTTTTGAACGCTCTCTTCTATGAAACAGAACAGACGACGAACAGGGACATAACGCCACTCGTTACTGTATCCATCCAATGTACGGGCACCCCAAACCAGAATTCCCTTTCCTGAAAATTTACGGATAGCATTGATCGACTTTCCTGCAACTGGATCGACATTTAAATCCTTCTGTTCTTCATCATCAATTACATCAGCGACATCAGCAACAGAAGATAATCCAATATTTGCTGGAGCCTGCCATACTCCTTTTGAACGATCAGTTGAACAAATAACACCTGCAATAGCGGCACTTGGTGGCAAAGTATTTACCTCACGTTGCATCTTTGCTACCATTTTCTTGTAATTTGGTATTCTACTGATTAAAGCATTGATTTTCAAACAAAAATCAGAATCAGTCGATTTCAGATCGGCTAAGAGCACTCCGTTGTTAGTTAACTTAATCGTATAATTCTTCAATTTGGTTTCCAATTTGAAAGATGACACTGAATAATCGTTTTCATCCAGTTCGATTTGATTTGCCAATAAAATAACAAAGCTTTTCTTTTGTTCCAAACTAACAGTATCAGCATAATTTAGTACTTTAAAAGAATTCAAAAAATCAGAATCCAAATCTTCATATTCTTTCAAATTCTCAATTTTTTCCAAATCATTGTCAGACAATGATTTCCAATCCTTTTTACTCAAAACATCAAAAGCCTCTTTTTCTGCAGCTATTTTATCTTTCAATTCAGACACCGTTTTTATCAAATCTTTAGGATCGTCTGAATACACTTTATCATATTTATAAATATCTTCAATAGGACGATTTTCATCTGACATCATGTTGATCACATCTTCAAATTCAAAATCTTTTGAATAGGAGGCAATAATATTTGGATAATAAGCCGCACCATAGCTTAAATCTTTAGAAACCCCATTTCTAAAATTATCAACATCTTTCACGTCCAAAATAGCAAAACGATCTTTCATCTTAGCACAATGACTCAATGCATACTGTTGAACATTAGATAACAATTCTGGTGAGGTTGAATCCAACAAAGTAGCAGCATCAGGGAAAAGCAACAAAGTAACCTCATCTACTTTTGTCAAAGAATCAATCGCTTTTTTATAAGCCTCTTCATTTGAACTATCATTATAAGAACCTACAGATACGATATAACAAACGCCACCTCCATTGTCGTAGAAAAGGCGAAGACTATCATACAACACAAAACCTTTATTTTTGATTATGTTGTTTTCAACTTTGTATTTTGGACCACAACCGAACAAAGATTCATAGTCCAAAAGAGATGAAATTCTAACTGGAGTTTGAGAGTTCACATCTTCTGGTATCTTTTCAGTATAACCAATAAAGGCAGGAATTGCTGTAGCTACACTTGCTACTGAAGGTGGGAATTTAGAGATTTCCTCTACATAAACTCCCGGTGTTTTGTACTGAGCCATAAATTTTTAAATAATTAAATTGTTTTGTTATTTTCGTTTATTTTGTTTTTATATTGATTTTCAAATTGTTCTTTTTTCCTCAACACTAAAATCATAAGTGCCATTCACACCACACATTTTCGGATCATAATCTTTGATACAGAAATCCTTTATTCCATTCAAGATTTTCGTTTTCAACTCTTCATCTTTTGGCATTGCAAACAAAGCAACGGCATTGATCGCTGTTAAGCATTTATCAGACCCCTCCAACGATAAATCTTTAGTTATTTCCAGACGGAACTCATAGAAATGGGACTCCACATCAATTCTAGCATCACCAACTATCTGTTTGGAGTATTTTTGTATCACCTTCTTTATTCTAGGTACTGATTTTTCTTCCGCAACTTCTTCCTGAACATGAATCATACTGACTTTATACATCACGGAAGGCATCATCTTGTATCCGATAGACTGCCAAAGGTTGATATCCTGCTCCATGGTAAGCGAATGAAGCCATACTCTGAAATAGGGTTTCTTATCATCAAAGTCTGTAAACTTCACCTCGTTATCCAAGTAATCCTCAAAATTGAAGACGTTTCTTCTCTGAAAGGCACCGATAACATAAGAGATATTATTCAATGCGGTTTCATATTTATCATTATGAGCAGAAATAAGTACATAAAGATTCAATGCCAATTCCGGATTTGTATAACGATCGTTAGTCTCCTTACCGTTAACAAAAGCGAACGAAGGAATCTGTCGTTTCAATGATGTATCCTCCTCTACATGCACCAAGGTTATCAAGATGTCTTTATCGGGATTTCCCTCCTTGTTGATGGCGGAAAGCTCAATATCAATATCATTTTTCTTGTATGCATCTAAATAAGCCTTCAGTATATTTAAGGTTGCATTTATAGTGTATTGCATATAATCAGTTTAAATTTCATATTCAATTTTGATGCTTCTATTTCATCATCTCAACATTCATGAACAATAACAAAATGCTTTCGAAATTTTGTTTATTCCACATTCAATTCTTGTTTGGCTTTTTTTATGGCACTTAACATTGTAGTATTAAAGGAAACACTTCCAAAATCATAATTATCAATACTATATAATATTTTCACAATTGATAATGAAAACACTTCTGGGCTTAGTCTTCTAAAATCAACTGTAGTATCACTATCTGCATTATCAAGTCTTCTTTTCAAAACTCTACAATAATGTTTAATACGATAAAAAGCCTGTGTATCTAAGAATTTGTCAGCAGAACTTCGCTTTTTAATAATACCATCCAATTGAGATTTAAGCCAGTTAATATTATCAGGATCAATAACATTACTAAATCCTTGCTTTAGAAACCATTCATTAGCAATACGTCTAGGCAAACCACTTTCATGCTCGTTTCCATTATATTCCACATCCATAATTGTAGGATCTTCAACATCCTCAACATAAATGGCACCTTCATCTTTATTATAATAAACATCTTGATCATCAGCCGATGCTGAATTCGCAATAAATGTAATATCACACTACTGTCCAAAGAAATTACCCCATAGATTCAGTTGATCTGAATCGGAATCATTCATCGGACGTTTTGGTTTAATAAACAGTTCGCCTAAAGGCTTCCTCTCAAAGAGTACTTTGCCGACTACAGACGATAAAATATAAAGTT